>MWVV01000804.1_pt1 | contig 11354 bp, 17 predicted proteins | sample 1047281 | NCBI WGS metagenome assembly MWVV01 (sample SAMN06349986, study PRJNA376086) | soil metagenome | isolation source: PT-2 sample Antarctic (ecotone) soil | place: Antarctica | collected 2015-01-13 | reverse complement strand
TTAGCCCTCAATAATTATTAGCGCAAGTGCTAATTATTTGCTTGACGATTACTAGCGACTGCGTTAACATCTCCCTTGTGAGTAATACCCTTAAAGAGAGGACAAAGACGATGTTCATCCTGAAATCACAAGCCACTATCGAAAAGGCAATCGAGCGAGCAAAGGCAGTCCGCCCCCGCGTTCGCGTCCGCACCTTCGGCGAGTACGCTGTGAGCGGTTCAGCGGGTAACACCTACACAGTCAAGTGTGAACGTCGCGATGGTCAGAAGGTTGTCGATTGCTCATGCGTCGCCGGCCAGTTCGGTACGCCCTGCTTCCATGCCGCGGCTGCCGTCGCTCAGCACATTTACATGGCGCAAACAATCGCCCACTAAACGAGAAGGCCTCCTAAGTGCTCGAACACTCGGGAGGCCTCCAACCTTCCACCCTTTAACAGAATGAAAGGACTCAACCCTATGAGTTTAAGCTTAAACAAGACTCGCTCACAACAGAAGCCCGCCGCCGGCTCGCGCAAGGGAACCGCACTGGCGGGCGCTAAACCGCGGAAGCGCTCCGGCAACGGCGCCGAGCTTCCAAAGCTGAAGCCTTTGACGCCTAACGAGGTCGCAATTCTCATAGAAGAAGTCGTCGCGCTCGCTGAGTTTGATGACGCAGCTTGCGCCATCCTCGTTTCCATCGCGGACGCCTTCATCGCGAGCTTTAATGACTGCACACGTGTTGAGGACTTGGCGGCGGCCATTCGGGGTCGGGCGTACGCGATGACAGCGCACAACAATCGATCATGCGACGCGTATGCCACCGAAGCACGCGAGACGTTGGAGGTCGCCCTTGCGAACATAAGAGCGCGGAAGTAGGCAGGAACTTTCACTTATAGGTTGGGCGAGTCTTTCGGGACTAAATACAAAAATAAAAAACCTCGAAAGCACTCTCCCTTACTGACCCAAACTTCTATGGGACACTCTCAGTCGGATTCGCGCACATATTCGCACACTAAGTAAGGCGGTTGGAGAAAATAATGAAAGCAGGAAACATGAAAAACACTGACACTTTATCGTTTTCAGAGGCGCGCGACGCATTAGGACTGACCGAGGGGACATTTCGGCGAGTCGTTGCCCGGCGCGAAATTGGTTTTCGCCGCACAGGTTCGGGTCGGGGGTGGCTGCGCTTTGATCAACAGCATGTTGAGGAGTACCGCCGTTCGCGAGAAGTGCCTGCGCGAGTGCACGAACGGCTTGCGGCCTGATCTTGCAAAAACGGTGGTGCCAAAAAGGGATTGGCGAGGAGTCACCCTCGCCAATCTCTGACCCCTCTGAGTGGAACCCGAGGAGATAAGTTTAACTAATGGAAAACATTTTACCTTCAGCCGGCTTTAAATTCAATAGCGCTCTCTGCGGTGGCGAAGATCGACCACTGCAGCGCGACACACCGTTCACCTGCGGCTTCTGCGGAAAGCTCCGTTTTTTCATTGGACGAAAAATTAGAGTCGACTGCGTTGAGGGCCGAACAGAGTTATTGCAGGTCTGTCGCGCATGCGCACTCTGCCAATCCTCTTCGAAGGTGACGGCCCAGTTGGTGCCTAATTCAGCCTTCCACGTGCGCCCTTCACGCGCAGATCGGAGGCTGAGATGAGCAGACAAATATACCAACGCCCTCGCTTGATTCCTGTCTATAAGCTCAAAATTTCGTGCCCGGCGTGCGGCCACAAAGACAACTGTGCCGTCAGTGAAGATCGTGGGATGGTGTATTGCCGTCGTAAGCCTTCCGAGCACCCGGGATGTGACGGGGGGTGGACTCATGTGCTTAACACCTCAACCAGTGTTAGCGAACGGCGTCCACCGCTAACACTGGTCAAGCCCACGCCTCCCGCTCCCGTCGCTGGTAAGGCGCTCGTCGACGCTGCTTACAGAGACTTGCTTCAACTCCTTCCTCTTTTACCCGCGCACACTGAAAACTTGATGAGCCGCGGCTTGAACGCCTCAGCCATTGATGCAGGGAAGTTCAAAAGTACGCCGACAGCGGAAGAGGCCGCAGAGATCGTGCGCGGCCTCTCATCTGCTTATGACTTATCGAATGTGCCAGGGTTCTTTCAGGAGTGTGGCAAGTGGATGATTGCGCACACTCCTGCTGGTTTCTTTGTCCCAGTGCTTAATCGCAAAGGCCAGATTCAGGGGCTGCAAATTCGCAAAGATTACCAGCAGAGCAAGAGAGATTCTCGTTACGTGTGGTTTTCCTCAAAGGGAAAGCCGCGCGGCGCAAGTCCCGGCGCACCCGCGCACGTTCAAAATCCCGAACGCATCAACGCCACCGGCAATCTCATTGTCTCTGAGGGAAGCCTAAAAGCTTTTGTGGCCGCTCAGTATTTGGAAGAGTTAGAGGGCGGCCTGCTGGCCTTCTCGGGTGTCGGCGTTTTCCAAGACAGCATCGGCGAACACATCAGGCGCGCATGGCCAAATCTTCAGCGCATCAGCATCGCCTTCGATATTGATTGGCGAGTGAAGCCGCAGGTTAAGCAGCAGCTTTTCCGCTTGATGCAAATACTGCGGGGCGCTGGCTTCGAGTCAGTCACCATTCGCACATGGGAGGGCCCCGAGAAGGGCCTTGATGATTACCTTGTGGCTGAAGCCAGAGAGCAAAGGGAGGTGGCCGTAGCATGAGCGCACGATTTACTGAAATCCCCGCCGCAGAGTTCGAGAAGCAATTTTTCGCTGATGAGATTAAAGAATCACATCGACGCGATAAAGGCGCCCGACAAAAAGCCTCAAACCTCGCCGCCGCTTTGAATGCTCTCCTTGAGGTCTCTGGTTGCCCGTCTGATTTACATAAGGGCATTCATGTGCTCCTCGATAAGTCTCTGGGTAAGGCCCCTGATGAGCCTTTCTACTTCAATGAGTCCGAGGCCGGAGCACATCTGCCGGGTGAGTTCGCCGACGTAACTGATGGATCCAAAAAGAAGCGCTGGGTTCGCTTCTGGGGCGAGTTCGAGGAATGGATGCCAGTCTCTGGCAAAAAGCTTGGCCAGCGCGAGCGCGGCTATCGAATAAAGGTGGGCCGCACGGAGATTATGAAGGGGGCACGGTATTTCAGCGAGGTTGCCCAAGCTGTCGTTGATATCGAACGGATTGCCGAGGGTCAAAATCGGCGACGAAAATTTAGATACCATGAGGCGGCGATCCAAGTTTGGAACAGGCTGCCGCCCTACATCGCGCCTGTCGAAAAAGCTAAGGTCAAAACCCCGTCCACCAATTCTTCACAGCCGAATCGATTAGCTGGCAAGCGGAGCCGCGCAATGGAGCGCTTTGAGAAGGCCGCTTGCCAGTTGCTTGATGAAAACGTTAGAAGCGGCTCCGCTGCCGTCGAGACGGTAGGCGCGCGGCTCGTCGAAAAAACTGTAGGGCTCGCCACAGCAAAGCTAAAAGAAATGGCCCCAGATGAATCACCCGCGCTCGCTCTGAAAAAAATGTTTCTGGCAGCGGCGCGTCAAATCCTCGCCGAACAGCAAACAGGAGGCGAGGAGGCCATTGACAGGGCGCTGACTGAGTTACACGCCGAATTGGAGGACTTGGGCGCGGAATTCCGTACTGAATGCTCGCAAGAAACCACTCAAGAAGAGGCTGGCGGTGTCCACATAGAGACATTCTCCTTGTTAAAAGATAACTGGACACAAACAGGGGTAGATTTGGACAGTGACGGGAAAACGAGCCTCGAAAAAACTGCCAAAAATGACATATCCGATTTTAAGCAATCCCAAGAGAATCAACACTTAGCCTCAAAACATTTGGACACAACTGTCCAAATGTTTGACCTAGCTTACGAGTCTGACGGTGACGGCGCGCCGCCTCTTTCCCCAGATAACTCAGTCATAGACGGGGAGGACTGGACCGTATGATCGCCTACTCATTATTCGCCGACCTTCGGGCCAGGGGCGTTCGATTAAGTGTCGAGTTGGGCAGTCAGCTCCGCGTCCAAGCCCCTCCGGGCGCTCTGAACGGCACGCTCAGGAGCGCCATTCGGGAGCACAAAGCGGACCTTTTGCAATTTGTTTATGAGTTAGAGGAGCGGCAGGCCATTCTTGAAATTGATAGCGGCCTTGCGCCGGACGAGGCCGCGCAGGTCGCTCGTCAGATGGTTCGCGGCGGCCTCGCCTCCCCCGATGGCGATCTGTGGCTCAGAGCGTATGCGCAAGCTGAGCTTGACCGCCTCGGGCTCTCAGGCCTGCTGGAAATAGTCGATGTGCGGCGATTACCGGAGGAAGGAAGGGCCAAGGCATGACTCTCGTCGAAGTGTTAGCCGCTGTCACCTGCCGCGGCGTGCGGCTCGTGATCGCTGGCGGCGAGATGCGCGCCCGCGCCCCGAAGGGTGCCGTTGACGAAGCGTTGCGGCAGGGGCTCGCCGAGCACAAGCAGACGATCATTGAGACGTTTGGCGAACGTCCCCGGCCATCATCGGCGCCGGCACCTCAACTTATCAGGAAAAGGTTGACGATGAAGGGCGCACAGCAAGCCAGAGGCGAGAGGCGCAAGCCCCTTTGATTAAAACTGTCCGCACTGCCGCACTTAATCTCGACAGCTTCAAGGCGCTGAAGGGCAAACAGCGCGAAGAGGCCATCTCCGGCCTGAAGAGTTACGCCCGCGACATTGAAGGCGACGGCTTCACGCCCGAGCGGGTCGAGCACAACGTAAAAGTGAAACTGGAAGCGCTTCGACTGCGCGACCGCATCAACGCCACCCCGGGTCTCACCAAGCAGCAGCGAACACGCATCTACCAGGCGCTTGGCAGGCGACTGGGCGCGACGATGCTCAAGAAGGATGATGAACGCGATCTGCATGAGGCAAGCACAGAGTTCGGCTTTGAATTAAAGGACGTGCAGGTCGATTTCAACGACCTCATCAAGGAGGCACTGAAGGAGCAGAAGTAACTCCCACGCTTTGCGCCTTCTTTGTCGGAATTGGCAGATGTGACCCTTATGGCTGAATTAAACGACCAGATCAAAACATTCATCGTGCAACAACTTGCCTGCTACATGCAGCCCTCTCAGGTGGCCGAGGCCGTCAAAGCCGAGTTCGACACGGAAGTTGACCGGCGGCATGTGCAGTTCTACCACCCGGAGCGTGGCGGAGCAGGAAAGAAGATGCCCCAGAAATGGGTCAATCTATTCAATGAGACTCGGCGTCAGTTCGACACACAGGTGGCCTCCATACCCGTCGCCAAGCTGAGCTATCGTCTCTCCATGCTGCAAAGAATGGCTGAGCGTGCGGAGAGCATGAAGGCTTATGCCTTGGCCGCCAGCCTCTTGGAGCAGGCCGCGAAAGACCGCGGCGGCATGTTCACCAACAAACGAGAGTTGAAGGTCACCAACCCGTTGCAAACGCTCTCCGACTTGCTCGGCGTGGCGGCGAACGAATTACCGGATGAGCTGCACGCAGAGGAGAGTGTGCATTGAATAAACTTTCGCTCGACGATGTTTACCAGAGGGTGGCCGCGCTTCCAGAGCATGAGCAGGCAGCTGCAGTAGAGGCCATCTCCGCGCGCCTCGGGCAAAGAAAGACACTCGCCGCCACGAAGCTCGAGCGAGAGGGCTGGCGGCTGTGGGTAGAGACGCTCTTTCCGACCTACGCTCACGCAGAGTTTGCGTTCTTCCATGAAGACTTCTGGCAGTGGTGCTGGGCGGTCGAGGCAGGACAATCGGCGCGGCCTTACGTCGCCATTTGGTACAGAGGCGCCGCCAAGAGTACCAGCATGCAACTCGGAGCCGTCTCGATGGGGGCGCGCCGCAGCAGGCGCTACGCGTGGTACATCTCGGAGCACCAAGACCAGGCCGACCGGCATTTGCTAACCATCGGCAACCTGCTCGCCAAGTCATCCGTTGAGCGCTACTACCCCGACCTCGGACAGCGGAAAGTCAACAAGTTCGGAAGCAGCGAAGGCTGGCGCAGGAACCGTTATCGCACTGCTGATGGCTTCACCATCGACGCGCTAGGGTTAGACACCGCAGCCCGTGGCGGCAAGCTTGAGGAACAACGGCCGGATCTCATGATCTTCGACGACATCGACGGCAAGCACGACTCACCATCCGTTACGCAAAAGAAGATCGAAATCATCACAGCTTCGCTGCTCCCAGCAGGCTCACCCGACCTTGCGGTGATGTTCGGGCAGAACTTGATCACGAGGGACTCGATTGCCTCCCGGTTGGTAGATGGTCGCGCCGAGTTCCTTGCTAATGCACGTGTGAGCGGGCCGCATCCTGCGCTGCGCGGCGCCGAGTTCGAGGTAAGGCCGACAGGCAGAGGTCACGTCATCACGCGCGGCACGCCGCTATGGCAGGGATTTGATCTTCAAGCATGCCAGGATGCTTTGGACCGTGAAGGCTTGGAAGCCTTTCGCAGGGAACGGCAGAACGACGTTGACATCGCCGTCCCCGGTACGCTCTTTCCAGAGTGGGACGAAGCGTATCACGTCATCACCGACGCCGAGTTCACGGCCTACTACCAAGCGCAGGGTTTTAAAGTGGTGCGCGCCGCCACGGGCCGCGTCATCATGCCCGAGCGCTTCGTCATCGGTCGCGCGCAGGATGTCGGCACTACCGTCGCACACCCGAACGTGACCGGCTGGGTGGCGAGGCCCTCTCAGGTGCATCCATTGAATGACTGTGTCTTCGCGCATCGCGAGCTTGTTTTCCCCGACTGGCAGGGCAGAGCCGAGGCAGTCGAGCCGGTGTCACTTCTGCGCATCGCCACGCGCATTTATGAGTTGGAGACGGCGCACAAGGAGCGCGACCGCATCCAGAGCAGTTTGATTAGCCACGAGGCATCATCAGAAAAAAACACCTACAGCATGGACTTGCCCAAGCATCTGCAACTTCACTTCTCCAAATGGTCGGGTGATCGAAGAAAGCTCGAAGGGGTGTCGCAGATTCAGAATTTTCTGACCATTGATAAGACGAAAGAGCATCCTTTCAGACGTTACCCCGCTGGCTACAAATTGAACGGTGAAGATGTAGGCGGCCAATATCTGATGGGCCGTCCGCGCTTGATGATGGTGGTAGCGGACGGCCAGGGCGAGTTCTACATGGACACTGAGGGGCGATTGGCAGTCAAGCCCGCCACTAACAGCGACGGCATGTTGCGGGCGCGGTGGGAGATGCCGAAGTACCGCTTACCGCTCAATGCAAGCGGCGAGGAGAGCAGTCTGCCCATCAAGATAGATGACGACTACATCGATCAGTTAAAGGCACAGGCGGTGCAATTCTTTCCGCGGCCCGGCGCTCTGACCGCGCAGGAGATTGCTGAACAAAAGCTCCCCCCTAACATTCAGCGCGCGAACATTGAACAGTTGCCGCCCGAGGAAGTGGGGCGCGCCTTCACCGTCAGGCAAATGTTAATTGGTGAGCGAGAAGCGGAAGAGAGGGCAGCAGATAAACACAGCAGGTTTAAGCCCTCAACGATTCGGTTTCAGCCGCCGAGGTTCAAGCGCTGAGGAGTATCAACCGAGCATGATGAGCAAGAGGTATAGGAGCGCCTGCCTGTGAGAAGCGCACGGCAGAGCTACTCAACATTTTAAGTGTGAGGGTGCTTGAAAGGTGAAAGGCCCCCGATCATCTCCCCAGAAGTCAGCGGGCCTTCATGTTCAAAGCAACCCTCGCTTGAGAGTTACTCGCTTACCGAGGCTACTGCGTTTTGACTTTACGTCGCTTACGAATCATCCCGCCGATGCCTGCGAGGCCGGTGCCGAGAAGGAGCATGGTTGCCGGTTCAGGCACAGCAGAAGCCGTGTAGGTGGCACTCTGAAGCCGATAAGCATTACCCGTTTCCGTCTCACCAACGGACACGAGAAGAACATCAACAACACCTCTTCCCGCAAAAGTAATATCACCAAACCCATCAACGCTCGCCCCGCCGCCAAATGTAAACGGAGCGGAGAAAGATAAAAACTCCTGCGTGCTAAAGAACGGAATTATCGTGTCCGGTGCGATGAACTCAAAAACGATAGAAGTGAAAGTACCTTCAATATTGTATCGCACTCCTCCAATGGTTACGCCGCCGCTGCCAAAAGCGAGGCCAGAAGCTTGACCGCCTAAGTTAACGACAAAGCCAGGGTCGCAAGCACTATTGAGACATGGAAACGGCATCCCTACTTCGCCGCCCGAGCCGCTAACGGAAAACGGTATGCTGCCGTCAAGCGTACCCTCAAATCCACCTTCAAAGCCTGGCCCGCCTTGTTCTCGGTCAACGGTAAAACTGCCTGATGTGAGGATGGCCACACTATCAGCGCGAACAGCAGTAGCAGAGAGGCAAAACAAAAGCGCTGCTAACAGCGCCGCAAATTTAATCTTCATAGAACTCCCCTTCCTGTGGAAATTAGTTTTCTCGTACCCAAACAAGCAAGCCACTCCACACGCGGGGGGAGCTGAAGCTATCTTTTAAACCGCTTTAGTGGAGATGTGGTAACGATATGCCTGATCTAGGGGAGAGTCAATAGCCAGTCGGCTAGCTGCATTGTGGCCACTACCGCTAGTGCTCCACGAAAGTATGCACCGAAGACACAGTTATGCAGGCCCGGTGCATATTTCTTTCGGGCGCCTTCCACCACCGCTTGTGCTTTTATGGATGAATTTTCGAAAGGAATTTGCAGTATCGGCATTACCTCAAATGTGCGTCCGATAGCACCCATCCTTGTGCTCGGGTCTGCGCGGAAAAGTGTACGGAAACCTACCCAACATTTTGTCTAGTACCTCCCCAAAAGAGTGTACGGAAAGCAGCCCAGAAAAAAACGGGGCAGGTGGAGACTGTTATCGCTCCCATTCTACATCTCGCTCTGCATAGCGTTCATGTAGTCTCTCACCTGCTCCATGTACGCGGTCAGCTTCTCGTAGCGCTCGGTCATAAACTTCAACTGCTCGATCAAAATCGCCTCACGCTTTATCGCCGCGCTTAGCTCCGCGTTCAAGCGGTCGTTGATTTCCTCTAAGTCCGTTTTGGTCATAGGTTCGCTCCTCTCTTTCCCGGTAACGTTCGCGCAGGCCCTTCACGCCGTGTCCGAATCATCAACCTTCGGCTCCCTCGGGTGCGCCTCGCCATTACGGAAAAACCACTTGCTCTCGTAGTGCGCCAGCAGTTGATTCGAGTGCTGCGCGGCCTGCTCCCTCGCTTGGCGGAGCATCTCCTCCCACTTCTCTTTCGTCAAGAGATTCGATTCAATCGCCACCGTACCGACCACCGAGCCGACCAAAAAGCGCAGCGTCGCCAACTCCTGAAACATGATCCGCTGCCCCTCCGACATCATCCGATCACGCGCCTCTGACTTGTCGATGCAGTGGTCGCGGCACCAATCGGTCGGCGTCGTCCCGGCTTCCAAAGCGGCCAGAGCAATCTGGTTGTACTCATCTTCGGCCACTCGGAATGTGATGGCGTGGGTTCTTCTCGGGTGCTTCATATCGCCCTTCCGTACCTAATCTTCAGCGCGTGTACATTCGTGTACATTCGTGTACGCCGCGGTTACGTTTGTAAACATTTTGATTTCATCTGAAATCATTCAAACACGCCAAAAACGATAAACTCAAGCGGTGCTGAGGGTTACATTTGCAATCAAAATGATTACAAACAGAACCACATTCTTGATTCCCATAGGGGATGACGTGTCACTCTAAATCATGTGCGAGAGCACATTTTTTGCTGTTCGTGCCTTCCGGGTTAACTGCGGGGTTGCAGCTTTGCTTGTGCGCGCCGTCTTCTCTGGTAGAAAGTCATGCGCGGCAGGCCCGCCATACGAGCCGCTTCCGCGTGGTTGCCGCCGGCCAATTCGACCAGGGCATCCATCGCCGCGAGCCGTTCGTCGGAGGTGGGAGGTCGCGTGCACTTGGTCGGGCGAGAGACCTCGGCCACGTGCTGCGGTGTGATGGCCCAACCCTCGCCGGCGAGCAGAGCAAGGCGCTCTAACGTGTTCTCCAGCTCGCGCACATTGCCCGGCCAGTCCTGTTCAAGGAGCAGGGCAAGAGCGGTCGGCGTGATGGTCGGCGTCTGGTGAAAACTGAGATTGCTACGAACGGTTGAGGCGAGCAGATGAGCGACCAGGGCGGGGATGTCGCCCCGGCGTTCACGCAAAGCGGGCAACCTCAGCGGCAGAACATTGATCCGATAATAGAGATCCTCCCTGAGTCGCCCGGCCCTCATCTCCTCCGCTGGATCCTTGTTGGTCGCCACGATCACCCGGACGTTGACCGAAAACTCTTTCGTGGAGCCGAGGCGCTTGACCTTTCGCTCCTGGAGCACGCGGAGCAGCCGGACTTGGGTCGGCGCTCCCATCTCGCAGAACTCATCAAGGAAGATCGTGCCGCCCTGGGCCGCGGCAAACAGTCCGTCCCTCGCCGCTGCTGCTCCGGTGAAGGCTCCTCGCTCATGGCCGAAGAGTTCCGCCTCGATCAAGTTGTCGGGAATGGCGCCGCAGTTGACAGGGACGAAGGGAGCCGAGCTTCTGGGTGAGCGCTCGTGGATGGTAAGGGCGACCAACTCCTTGCCCGTTCCGCTCTCGCCGGTGATGGTGACGGTGGAGACGCACCCGGCCGCACGCTCTATCCACTGATGGAGTTCTCGGATGGTCGCAGATGTGCCGATGATTTCTGGCATGGAAATATCTCCCCGCTTAAGTTATAAGAGGTTATGGTCTGGTGGTTACCTGAAATGTGAGGGTTAGCAGTCTAGTGTGGGTTATGGCTTATTGTCAAGCCTTAACTAATGGTATGATGACGGTGAAGGAGGACCCAGAATTGCTGACCATTGAGCAAGCGGCCCGCCTGCGTGGGGTTGGTGCTGATTCTATCCGCAAGTTAATTCGGCGCGGCAGGCTTCCATTTGTGAATCTCTACGGGCGCATGCTGATCAATCGCCAGGACATTCTGGCGTTCGAGAAGAATCCGCCCGGTCCGCAAAAGAGCGCGACGAAGAAGGGCAAGTGAGTCACTACTCGTCGTCGGAGCCCTCAGACACTCGCCACGCGACGATCAGTCCGATCACCCCTACCGCCAGCAAACCGAACATCAAGAATATTTGCCACTCTGTGCGCGCCACGAAGCCGACGCTAAACCCCTGCCCATCAGGAGCCTCAGCATAAAAATTGAACTGAAAGAAATGAAACGCCATGCCGAGGCCGCAGACAAGCACGATGCCTGACAGGATATAAAGTCCCCATGCCAAGCGTCTGCGGCCTTCGTCATTCTTAAATCTCATCGTCATTAATGTGAATCAGGGGTTGAAAACTAACAGATAGAAAGCAAAAGTCAGCTTTCCGAAACAGTGGATCATCAAGCCCTCGGTTGAACGCACCGTGCCGGCTCTTTGAATGTCAGTTTTGTCAATCAGCCA
>MWVV01000803.1_pt1 | contig 11355 bp, 9 predicted proteins | sample 1047281 | NCBI WGS metagenome assembly MWVV01 (sample SAMN06349986, study PRJNA376086) | soil metagenome | isolation source: PT-2 sample Antarctic (ecotone) soil | place: Antarctica | collected 2015-01-13 | reverse complement strand
GAGTTATTACGCTGCCGATGGGGCCGCTATATGTTGCTCCGTAAGCGTGACCACCAATATTTTTATAAACCGGGCAGGCATTTAAACAGGCACCACATCTGATGCAATACAAAGCTTCGCGGGTTTTAGGATTTTTAAGAAGATTTGTGCGACCGTTATCGAGTAATATTACATACATTTCTTCAGGCCCATCGGTTTCGCCTGCTTGTTTAGGGCCATTTATTATTGTATTATAAACCGTAACTTTTTGCCCGGTTCCATAAGTAGCAAGCAGAGGCCAGAACAATCCCAAATCAATTAATGAGGGAATAACCTTTTCTATTCCAACAATTACAATATGCGTTTTAGGAAAGGCGCAACTTAAACGGGCATTACCTTCATTTTCAGTAACAGCAATTCCGCCAATATCCGCAACAATAAAGTTGGCTCCTGTTATGCCGACTTCAGCCTCCACAAATTTTTGCCGTAGCGTTTGGCGAGCCACCATTGTTAATTCCTCGGGTGTAAGATTGGGAGGTGTGCCGAGTTTATCGGAAAAAAGTTTAGCAACATCTTCTTTGTTTTTATGCATAGCAGGTGTTACAATATGGTAAGGCGCTTCGCCATCTAATTGCTGAATGTATTCGCCGAGATCTGTTTCAACGCTTTCAATTCCCTGCTTTTCCAAAAACTTGTTGAGGTGAATTTCTTCTGTAACCATGCTCTTGCTCTTTACCAACGTTTTACACCTTTTGTCGTTACATATTTTTCCAATTTCCTGTAAAGCCTGGTCTCCCGTTTCAGCCCAAATAACCTTTCCGCCATGTGCTGTAAATAAACGTTCAAAATTTTCCAGTTGCTGGTCTAATGTTTCAATCGCCCGCCACTTAGCATTCTTTGCCCTTTCACGGGCAAGCATTACATCAGTAAACTGTAGCTTACCTGCCGGCACCACTGCATTATATTTGCTGATATTAAAATTTATCTTGCCCCTGTGTTCAACATCAGATGCTTTAATGGTACTCTTAGCAATAAATGTTGCTGCCGTATCTGTCATAATCTAAAAGTTTGTCCGTTGCTTTTTAGCTATCTTCTGCCTTTTTTTGTTACTGACTTATTTTCTTCCAAATGCTGCGCAGTAGCTTCAAGGGTTTGGTAAAATTCCTCTCCGTATTTTCTTATTATAGCTTCCTTTAAAAAAATATAAGTGGGCACTTTTAATTTTTTACCCAGCTTACATGCAGCAGCACAAAGGTCTTCACGAGGCTCGTAGTTTACATACTCTGTTTTTTCGTCGCTGCTTTTTTTTATGCGTATTGGAAACAGGTGACAGCTTAAGGGTTTCTTCCAGCTAATCTTTTCATCGCTGTATGCCTGTTCTATTGAGCACTTTACAATACCTTGTTTATCCCTGTACCCGTAAGCACAAATTTTTCCATTCACCGTTGGCGTTACCCAACCAAATTCTTTATCATACACATACTTTCCCTGGCGTTCAATTTCTTTTACTCCTTCGGGGCTCATGTACGGCTTTATATCTTCAATAAAGTTTATAAGGTGATTAAGTTCCTGAACCTCTAATGGCGCTCCGGCATCTCCATCTTCGCAACATCCGCCTTTGCACTTTGTAAGGTCGCAAACAAACTGCTGTTCAACCACCTGGTCACTTACAAGTATATTATCAATCGCTATCATTGGCGCTTTACCCTGTTTTTAAAGCTAATTTTCACGAAGATAGTTTTTATATTATCCTTTATTATAAGGCATAGGTTCAAAATTTTACTATCGTTTTTAAACCCACATTTATTAAGGCTTAACCTTGCAGAATAATCTGAAAAGAGTTTACTTCCACTTAAACGTGTTAATCATATGCCTAACATCTTCTATTAAAAAGTTGTTTACTATACCCAATGAGTCTTCATTAGGAGTTGCATCAAAATACAAAGCCCCACGAAGAAAATGCCTTGTTGAATCGGTTAAAAAAAACTGGTTTGCAGTAGCTACATTTCCACCTACTTTAAAAAAAATTCCATGTACATTATTAGCTGTAACTATTGCGCTATCCTCAATGCTGTAAGCTTTTGAAGTATGTTTATTGGTCATGGTATAGGCATCATTCACAAGTTTATCAAACCTGTTAGCGCCTATTTTTTTATAACTGACATATACAGTTCCGTTAAATTGAGGAAACGTAATGTTTATCCACCATGGGTTCTCTGTTTCTTCACCAAAAAAACTACTGTCTTTAAAAACCTGGGCATAAACAGGATATTCAAACGAATAAGGATAACCCGGCTGGTTAAAAAGCCGGTATTGCTTTTCGGGAAAATTGATCTTAAAATAACCTTTTGGCTTTGGTGTAAAATCGCTGTTGCAGGAAGAAAATATGACGATAAATAACAGCCCAAAGACCGGTGGAAGAATTACGGTTACTTTTAGCGAACGGGGAGAACGGTAACAAACAGAAGAGAAAGCTTTTTTCAAGATAACATCCATTTCGTCAAAACTACACTTACTGTGTAACTGAAGGTTTTATGGCAACCTTAATTTTTTGTAAACGATTTTTTTCAATCTCCAAAACCGTAAAATCGAAATCCCCGCTTGATACAGTTTCATTAACTGCAGGTATTTCGCCGGCAAGTTCTAATACAAGGCCTGCAAGAGTTTCATTGTCGCCTTTTACTTCATCAAATGTCTCCATTGGCAACTCCATTGCTTTGCATACATCATGTATTATTATTTTACCCTCAAATAAATAGTTATGATCATCGAGCTTCTTAAACCCAATATCTTCTTCATCAAACTCGTCCTTAATATCGCCGATTATTTCTTCCATTATATCTTCTAAAGTTATGATGCCGCTGGTGCCTCCAAACTCATCAACCACAATAGCAAAATGTATCCGTTTGGTTTGAAACTCCTTCAACAAATCTTCTATCATCTTTTGCTCATGAATAAAATAACGAGGCCGCATTAAAGTATGCCATTCAAAATCGTCGGGTTGCTCTAAATACGGCAACAAATCTTTGGTATGTATCATTCCAACTACATTGTCCAGATCTTCTTTATAAACCGGTAACCGGCTGTAATGCAGTTCTTCTACCTTTTTTATTAAATCGCCAAACCTGGTAGTATATTCAATTCCACTTACATCAAGCCTTGTTTTCATAACCTGCTTAGCAGTGATATTGCTAAATTTTACAATACCCTTTAAAATATTCTTCTCCTTTAGTGATGCTTCACTATTTGTTGTTATGTCAATTGCATGATCTAATTCCTCGAGGCTATAAGCCGTGTTTGATTTTCGCGCAAGTTTTTTTTCGATGAAGTCTGAAGTAGCAACCAATTGCCTGCTCAACCCTTTAAATAAAAGGGAAACAGTTTCTACCAAAGCTCCTGACTCTTTTGCGAAACGAATATTGTTTTGAGTTGCCATAACCTTTGGCATAACCTCTCCAAATAGCACCAACAGAAAAGTAACAGAGAGCACTTTAATTAAAAATTCAACCCACCACAGTTGAGTTTCCAGTGGTACCATTTCATCGATAACGAAGTTTGAAATAATGATGATGGCAATATTTACAAAGCTATTAGCAATAAGCAACGATGCAAGTAAGGTTTTCGGATCTTCCAAAAGATCAACAATACGCTTGTAGCTGGGTTGCTGCTTAGCCTTAAGCATATTAATGTCTTTATAACTTAGCGAAAAAAAAGCTACTTCGGCTCCGGCCAGAAAAAAGGAGATCAACAGTAAAATAATAAGGAGAAAAATTAATATAGTAGTAGCCTGTGTGTTGATTGCAGCAGGGTTAACTTGAAACAATAAGTAAAGTAGTGCCGGGTGATGATCCAATGCAAAGGGGTTTGGTTAAGAAAAATCAGTTGGTTGAAACATGAGTGGCTTATGCAAATATACCTGATACAAAATCTATATTTAGAAAGGAAGGTCTTCGGAAGATTCGCTAACAGGAGGAACATCGGCATTGCTTATTCCTTCTATTTCGGGACCGCCTTGCATGCCATGACCCTCACCGCGTTTATCCAGCATTATAAGGTTATCTCCAACTACTTCTGTTGCAAATTTTTTATTGCCTTCTTTATCTTCCCAACTGCGGGTTCTTAAACGGCCCTCTATATATACTAAGCTTCCTTTATGCAGGTATTTTTGCGCGAGGTCTGCCAGTCCACGCCACAGCACCACTGTATGCCATTCAGTTTGCGATACCAACTTGCCACCACGGTCTTTATACGTTTCGGTAGTAGCGAGGCTAAATTTTGCCACTCCAATGTTTCCTTCCAGGTATTGTACATCCGGATCTTTACCTAAATTCCCAATTAACGTTACTCGGTTAACACCTCTCATATTAGTCGTATTTAAATTTGTCAGGCTTTATAATAATTTAGCTTTTTAAAATTAACTTTTTTTGTAAAACAATTCAATCGTAAACAAGAATTGTTTCAATTAAAAAATATAATAATTCTCTTTCAATCAATAATAGCTGCATAAGGGTGGGCTTTTATGGTCGGAAGTGATTACTGAAGGTATTATGCTAATATGATTTTCGTCGGCCTTGCAGACCAGGCATCAGAAAACTTTTTTTAGTCATCAGGAATTTTTCCGAGGTTTCAAAGGATGCAGATGCAGAAAATTATTTATCAGTTTCGGAAATGCCAGTAATTGTAAGTCAGATACTTTAACAAGGTCAAGATGTTTTAGAGACGCGGGAATTATTTTTAAATCAATCACGATAAATTGACCCTGCAAATGCTGGTGGGTTAGCTGCTGATGAAACTTTTCTGACAATTGGAGTAGCCTGTACTTTTTAATACCAAGCTGCTCTTTAAGCCATTGGTTTATTGCATCAGGAGTCCAATCTATCGGTTTTTCATATTCATATAAGTAAAACTCGTTTAAATTTTGCCATATATCCTTCTCTTTCCGTTTATTAATAAGTACATCATTGTTATACAGAAAAATGAAATAATAGAACCATCGCTTACTTTTTTGAAGTTTCTTTTCCTTTACAGGTAATTTGTTTACAAGACCGTTTTTATACGCTGAGCAGTTTTTTCGTAAAATACACTCCTGGCACTCTGCAATTTGAGGTTTGCATATAGTAGCGCCAAAATCCATTATTGCCTGGTTATAACTTCCCGGATCAGATTTATAAAGCATGTTGTTGGCTAACTCTGCGAAGTAGAGTTTCCCTTTTTCAGAGTCAATCGCAGTCGTTTCCCCAAAATATCTTGCTAAAACCCTAAAAACGTTACCATCAACAACTGCATGTGGAAGTCCATACGCAAAAGAAGAAATAGCCGCAGCAGTGTATGGTCCTATTCCTTTTAACCCTAAAATTTCTTCATACGTATCTGGAAATTTTCCGTGAAGATTATTTGAAATATGCCTTGCTGTGATAAGAATGTTTTTACACCGCGAATAATATCCTAATCCTTCCCACACTTTAAAAACTGCATCATCTTCTGCTTCAGCCAAACTTTTTAGAGTTGGGTATTGTTCAATGAAATTTTGATAATATAAAAACCCTTGAACTACACGTGTTTGTTGTAAAATTATTTCGCTTATCCAAATTTTATAAGGGTCTTTTTCACCCTTCCATGGCATGATTCTTTTATTACTTTGCTGGTTCCAAAGCATAATATTTTTAGTGAAGTATTTTTTCCTACGATCTTTAAAAATAGGGGTTGGCATAAGTTTAGCAAGTATTAAAAAAGGGCAACTTATTGATTGATAATTAGTTTTATTTAAATTATTAATTATAATAAAACAAACAAGTACAGAGGTTATACATATTGCCTATAGAAATACGGTTTAGGTTAAGTGAGAACAGCAAAAACAAATACCGCATGAGAAAGTCAGATTTAATAAATCAAATTTCAGAAAAAACGGGTATACCAAAAGTTGATGTTTTAGTTACGCTTGAAACAATGTTTAAAGAAGTAAAGGAAAGTCTTGCACAAGGCGAAAATATTTACATCCGTGGTTTTGGAAGTTTTATTACTAAAAAAAGGGCAGCCAAGATTGGCCGCAATATAAAAAGAAATGTTGCTGTTGAAATTCCGGAACATTTCATCCCCGCGTTTAAACCTGCGAAAGAATTTGTTCATGATGTTAAAAGCAAAAGAAAACAGGAATAAAATTAAATCTCTCTCTAAAGTTCTGCAAATAATTAATCCGCCTTTTAACGAGTGTCAAATATTTATACATAGTATTTGGCTTAGTTTTGCCACCTATTATGGTTAGGAAACAACAAGTAATATTAGTTTTTGGTGGTTTATTATTGCTTATCCTTCTCTTCTTTTTTGGCAAAACAATTCCCGAAAAAAAACCTGAAGCTATAGCTGCTAATACCCCGCATGAAGAAAAAGCTATCGATGTAGAGAAAATGCTTACCCACGCTAAAGAAAGTCTTACCATAACCCAAATACAAAAAGTTACTTCTTTAGAAAACATCGTAAAAAGAGGAGATGTAAAAAAACAGCAAATTACTGCTTATAAAGAACTTGCATCCTTTTGGGAAGACAGTATAAGATTGTTCGAACCTTATGCTTATTATACAGCACAGGCAGCTAAATTGGAAAATTCTGAAAAAAGCCTCACCTTCGCAGCCCATTTGTTTTTAAATAGTTTAAAAACAGAGGAAAATCCGGCTATGCAAAAATGGCTAGCCACAAATGCAAAAGATCTTTTTGAGCAGGCGTTACAAATAAATCCGGCCAATGACAGCAGTACAATAGGATTGGGAGCCTGTTATATTTTTGGAAATATAGCAGATAACCCAATGAAGGGGATTGCACCGATCAGAGCTATTGTTGAAAAAAATCCGGACAATGTATTTGGACAGTTTATTTTAGGATTAGGTGGAATAAAAAGCGGACAATATGATAAAGCCATTGAACGGTTTAAAATTGTAGTTGAAAAACAACCCAACAATCTTGAAGCAGTTTTAAACCTGGCTGAAACTTACGATCGTAAAGGAGAAAAGGGAAATGCTGTAAAATGGTATAAGGAGGTGAAACAAAAAATACCTAACCCGGAAGCTCAAAAAGAATTAGATGCACGAATAAAAGCATTACAATAAAATTGATTTTAAAACTTAATAGTTAACTATGCCTTGCGGAAAAAAAAGAAAGCGTCATAAAATTGCTACGCACAAACGTAAAAAGAGACTAAGAAAAAATCGTCATAAAAAGAGAAAATAAACTCGTAGAAATATAATCAGCAATGCCGGAAAGCAGATTACTTTTCGGCATTTGCAACTTCTTCGCCAACAACCTGTTTTGCAACTTTGCCTTTTCCTTATCAACCTCTCAAAAGTAGCAGGATAATTATATGTTGGTAAATTTTGATGGACTGGGTATATCCTGCTGCAAAAGAGAAACTGTGTGAAAATTTAAAAGTTGCAATTTTGAACAAAGAATTGATCATTAATTCTACTGCCTCCGGAGTAGAAATAGCCCTTCTTGAAGATAAAAAGTTAGTTGAACTGCACAACGAAAAAACCGATGCTACATTTGGTGTGGGTGATATTTATCTTGGGAAAGTAAAAAAATTAATACCAGGATTAAATGCTGCCTTTATTGATGTGGGCTTCGAAAAAGATGCCTTCCTTCACTATACAGACCTCAGCCCGTATGCGCGCTCCATCTTAAAATTTACTCAGCTTTGTATCAACGACAAATCAGAAAATAATGTTGATTTCTCGAAGTTTGAAGTAGAACCTGAAATAGTAAAAACCGGTAAAATAAACGAAGTTCTTGGTGGCCGGCCAAACGTACTTGTACAAATTTTAAAAGAACCTATTGCAGCTAAAGGACCAAGGTTAAGCTGCGAAATATCTTTGCCCGGAAGATTTGTAGTGCTTACTCCTTTCAATGATATTGTTGCCGTCTCAAAAAAAATCCATAGCAGCGACGAACGGAAACGTCTTCAAAAAATTGTTGAGGCAATCAAGCAAAAGAATTTTGGTGTTATAGTGCGAACAGCCGCCGAAGGAAAAAATACGGCAGAATTGCATGAAGATTTAACTGCCCTTGTTAATACCTGGAAGACGATTGAAAAAAATTTGAAAGGGGCTGTTGCGCCTGCAAAAATCTTAAGCGAACAAACAAAGGCGACCAGTATGTTGCGCGATCTTTTAACCGAAGATTTCAACAGGATAGTTGTAAACGATAAAAATATTTTTCAGGATACAAAGAACTATATACAAAAAATTGCTCCGGATAAAACTGAAATCGTTTCTTTTTATCAGGATGGCGTAAGCATATTCGACAATTTTGGAATAACCAAACAGGTTAAAAGCGCATTTGGCAAAACTGTTAATTTACCCAGCGGGGCTTACCTTATAATAGAACATACAGAAGCATTGCACGTAATAGACGTAAACAGCGGCTATAAAAGTGTAAGTAATAACCAGGAAGAAAACGCGATGCAAACCAACATGGAAGCTGGTGAAGAAATAGCACGACAGCTTAGGTTAAGAGATATCGGGGGTATTATTGTTGTTGACTTTATTGATATGAAGCTTCCTGAGAATAAGAGAAAGCTACAGGAGGCTATGGATGGTTTTATGAGGCCGGACCGGGCAAGGCATGCAGTTCTTCCCATTTCTAAATTTGGGATTATGCAAATTACCAGGCAAAGAATGCGGCCTGAGGTCAATATTAATACAGCAGAAGTTTGCCCAACCTGCAACGGAACTGGAAAAATAACCTCTACGGTCTTATTGGTAGATGAGATAGAAAAGAAGATGTCTTACTTAATTACTCATCAGCATAAGAACCTTACTTTATCAGTTAACCCGATTGTTTATTCTCATTTAACAAAAGGCTGGTTTTTTAATTCAATAAAGTTTAATTGGAACAGGAAGTATAAAACGAAGATTAAGGTTTCGGCAAATAACAATCTTCACCTTACAGAATTTCAGTTTTTTGATCAGAATGAAGAAGAGATAAAATTCTAACTTAATATTCCTAAAAATTATACTGGCCTGGCTTATGTCAGGCTTTTTTTTAAACTTTACCAAATTGCAGATGTTACTTTATAAGAACACGTTTTAACGTAATGCCACAGTTTCCCGACTTTTCTCTCCCTTTGTATTTTTTGCTGCTAACATTAGTAATGTTTTTCGTAGTAGCTGGCCGTTATTTTTTAATTGCCGCCATTTTTCATTTTGGATTTTTTGTTGTCGGTAAAAATAAATGGACAAACAGAAGGCTTGGCAAAAAAAGTTTAGAAAAAAAGCAGTTTTATAACGAAGTAAAATGGTCATTAATTACTTCGTTAATATTTGCGGTTGCCGGCGCAATTACAATGGTGCTTTGGCAAAAAGGACTTACCCGTATTTATATTGATGTTCACCAATATTCACTTTGGTATTTACCGGTAAGCCTTGTAGTTTCAATGCTGATACATGAGACTTATTATTACTGGCTACACCGCTGGATGCATAATCCTAAAGTTTTTAAGATACTTCATAAAGTACATCACGATAGTAACACAACGAGCCCCTGGACCGCTTTTTCCTTTCATCCGTTAGAAGGATTTTTACAGGCCATTATACTCCCGTTAACTATCATAATTATACCAATGCATGTATATGTACTTTTATTTCAGCTTACCATAATGACCTTTAGCTCTGTAATTAATCATCTTGAGATAGAAGTATTTCCTAAAAATTTTCATAAGCATTTGTTGGGAAAATGGCTGATTGGCGCTACGCATCATTCGTTGCATCATAAGCAGTTTAAATACAACTTTGGTTTGTATTTTACTTTTTGGGATAAACTAAAAAGAACTGAAAGCCCAAAGTTCGAAGCGCTTTTTGAGGAAAAGACTAATAGTAATGCATCAACCTAAAGAGGAATTAGTAGAAGCTCCCATTCAATTAGATGGGGAAAAGCTATACAATTTCCTTTAAGGGGTATCTTTTAGAAAATCCTGAAAAACAGTTCAAAGAGGCTTACTTAATAATTCTATCGCTAATTTTATTTCCAGTTAGGGTTTTGTGTAAGATTCGGATTTAATAAAATTTCCTGGGTTGGGATGGCATATAGATAATCACGGTCTTCATTAAAATTTTTCGGAATATTCCTGTTTACCACAATATTGCCACCTGCCGAATTGTTTTCCAGGTCAATCTCACTTCCCAGCTTCAGGTATTGAACGCCAGGTGTTGTTGGCTTGGTACCGGTATAAATTTCTACGTCTATTTTGCCGTCACCATCAAGATCATATTTACCAGGTCCTGGAAAATAAATTCCTTTAAATTGTTCTTTCAACAGATGTCCTTCTTTCCAACGCATAAGGTCGTTCCAGCGGAAATTTTCCATTACAAGCTCTATCCTTCTTTCCCTGCGTATTTCAAATATGACGCCTTTATTAGGGCCTGAAACATTAATGTATTGACCGGAAAGATAAGTATCGGGAGCTGCATTGGCAGTTGAAAGGATTAGGTTAGGCATATCAACTCTATCACGTAGCAGTTTTATTGATTTGTCAATATCGGTTTGGTTTAGGGTTCCTAACTCTGCCTTTGCTTCAGCAAAATTAAGCAACACTTCTGCATACCGGAATACTGATAAAGCGTTATAGGATTTTGTAAAACTGTCATCAGCTTCGCTACCCACATATTTAATTACCTGGTAACCGGTAACAGTAGCTCCAAAATCAGGGGCGCGAACAGCAGTGCTTCCTAAACGTGTGTAACCTGGTGTGCGGATGGTTTGAGACAAACGCGGGTCCCGGTTCCTGGTTTCGTCAAAAAATTGCATTTTATCATACCCGGGAATATCTGTAAAGCGGCTTCCATCTTTCATAAGATAACTGTTCACCAGTTTCTTCTCTAATCCAGGCTTGCCATAAGAAGACGTTATGGTGTAATAGTTTACGTTATGGAAGATTTGCAGGGTGCTGCTATACTGCCTGGCAAGGATGATCTCATCAGGAATTGCAGTAATGGAAGCGAACAGGTCGCGGTAAGGGGTAGCGGTGCCTTTGTAGATGGAATAAGGACCCTTCATCATCTCTTCAGAGGCACTAACGCTTTCTGTTAAGAACCGGTTGGCATCTGGCAGGTTAAATTCAGGATGATACTTTCTAAATGTACCTTCAAACAGGCATAACCTTGATTTAAGCGCAAGGGCTGTCCATTTTGTTACTTCAGCCACGGTTTTACCGGTTGGTGCATTAGCGATGGCGAAGTTAATGTCGGCCAGTACGGAATCCATTACCAAAGTGCGCGGATCTCTTGGTTTCGATAAACTTGTACTGTCATTAGATGCAATTGCTGCTGAATACCATGGTACATCACCAAACCTTGCTACCATATTGAAATAAAAGTAAGCCCTGAAGAACCT
>MWVV01000802.1_pt1 | contig 11355 bp, 11 predicted proteins | sample 1047281 | NCBI WGS metagenome assembly MWVV01 (sample SAMN06349986, study PRJNA376086) | soil metagenome | isolation source: PT-2 sample Antarctic (ecotone) soil | place: Antarctica | collected 2015-01-13 | reverse complement strand
GTGTAGCGATGATTCATGTAAGAATGATAAGTATTCTTCTTAAACGACTTAAGCCTACTTGAAACTTTTCGGACTAACTCTAAGGTTGGCGGAAGGATTGCCGCAACAATAACCAGCTTGAGAAAGGAGTGTTTTCTATCACCACCGGGTTTAATTTCGCTTTCAAATCCGGCGATATGATGCGCACCGACGAATGCAAACCGATGCAAGCCGCGATTTCCCGGATGAAAGCATCGGACGCTCATTTGCTGGGCATGCATAAATGGGCTATTGGTCCAGCTGGGGAAAACAACGTTTTGAATTTTTGCATCGAACAGGGCGGAAAAACCATTTGCTTCGAGCGATCAAAGTGAAATGCTCTCGAAGTTATCGTCTTCGATACGATTACTGTCACGCGTTCAAAGGCGGCGCAGACAAATACACTGATTCATCAACTAATCGAAATCTTAGGCGAGTGATAAAACCAGCGGAAGCTAAACTTAAAGGAAACTATAAATTTGCTTTGTATCCAAACGAAGAAAACAATGTTTTGACTTTTTGCCATCAGAACGTGAGCGAAACCGTGTGCTACGAGCGAAGGAAATAGAAGCCAAAATTAAGCAAATCGAAAACAGCGACAAAGGTGAAAATTGATTGGGTCATGCAACAAAAAAGATGCTGGAACAATTTAATTAAAAGTTCTTTCGCCGGAAGAAGCCAAGCGGTTTCTACAGGTGGCGAAGGAAGACTGTAGGGGAATCATCTTTTCGCAGCCCATCTCGACCGGAACGCGCCACGCTGAATATCTAGGATTGCGTTGGAAAAATGTTGATTTGGGACACGCAACGATTGCTTTAACTTTGGACACTTTACACCAACGTTTTACCTTTGATACAAGAGAGCGCAACCGGTAAGTTGGAAGAGATGCTTTATCAAAAGACCGGCACAAAATGAAAAACCGGCACACAATCGGCGCGCAAATAAGAAAAGGACTATTTTTGCAGTAGCCCTAAACTATTGATTATAATGATGGCTTGGGACAGAATTGAACTGCCGACACGCGGATTTTCAGTCCGCTGCTCTACCAACTGAGCTACCAAGCCGTTTGCTCCTTCATTAACTTTGAGAGCAAGAAAATTAGTGTAAATAAGCCGTTTGCCGATGTCAAATCTACAATTGCAAAAGCCAAAACGGCGACGCGAGGGCAAACTTTAGTGTTGACAAAACGGGTAAGAGGTTTATAATCACTTTTTAGTAGTTGTCAGCCCATGTTAACTACTAACCTGCCTAGCTTCGTTTGATACCTGCCCGTGCCGGTTTGAACGCCGTCGCTGCCCCCCGGGGACGCAACCTTCAAACCGGCACAGCTATTTTAAATTATAATTTTGAGGTTTTATTTTTATGTTAAAAAGAATTTTATTTGTTCTCACTTTTTGTTTATTTACTGTTAGTTTCGCCTGTTCAAGCACAGAAACTACAAATGTCAACGCCGGTAATGGAAGCGCGGCAAATAAAGTTGATTCGGCAAATACACCGCCCGAATTCTCGACTAATTCAGTTCCTTTAAGCGCGAATTCCGCGCCCGGCATTGACCCGGCTAATGCCAACAAAGTGCCTATGGAAAATATACCCGGCATTCCCGATACAACTAAGACCGGCAAAACTCCTCAGCCAAAAAATACGCCGCGGATTCCGGGCATTCCCGATGAAGCAACGCTCAAAAAACAAATGAATACGCCGATTAAAGATATGAATGTGGTGAACAATCCGCCGAAAAGCCAATCGGATGTGAATAACCGCCCGGCGGAAAAACCGCGCGGCAATCGCCAGCCCCAATAAATTGCTGGTTGCGTCGTGGTTGAAGCCGACGAGCGAATTATGCAAAATTAAAAATCTATGGTTGTTCCGAAGTTAAACGCCGTGTTGGAAACCGCGCTTTACGTTAAGGACTTAGAACGCTCAGTCACCTTTTACAAAACGATTTTTGAATTTGAACCGATTTCTTCGAGCGAACGACTTTGCGCTTTGAACGTTTCAAACCAGCAAGTATTTGCTTTTGTTTCTGAAAGGGGCTTCAACTGCTGCGACGGTTTCTTCCGGCGGTATTATTCCGCCCCACGACGGCGACGGCGAATTGCATTTAGCTTTTTCAATCGCGGCAAGTGAGTTAGAGCAGTGGGAAAATTGGTTAATTGAAAACGGCATTGAAATTGAGAGCAAAGTGAAGTGGACGCGCGGCGGAACGAGCATCTACTTCCGAGACCCGGACCAGCACTCGTTGGAACTCGCCACACCCGGATTGTGGACGATATACTAATCGCTTTTAAGCGAAAGCGGCAGGCGGTTGAAATTTAAAGTTTTGAATTTCAACCGCCTGCCGCTTTCGTAAATTGCAAAATGTCTATGCTTCCGCTTCTACCGCCGTTTCGACAGGCGCGTCGCCTTCTATCATACCGAGCGCAACTTTAACTTCTTTTTCAATCCGTCCAAAAATTTCTTTGTTTTCCTTGAGCATATTTTTAGAGTTCTCCCGTCCCTGTCCGAGCCGTTCGTCCGACTAAGAAAACCACGCGCCGCTTTTTTCGACGACGTTGTTGTTGACCGCTAAATCGAGAAGGTCGCCTTCGCGCGAAATGCCTTCGCCATACATTATGTCGAATTCGGTTTCGCGGAACGGCGGCGCGACTTTGTTTTTGACGACTTTGACGCGCGTGCGGTTGCCGACCACTCGGTCTCCTTCCTTAATCGCACCGATGCGGCGAATGTCGAGGCGGACGCTGGCGTAAAACTTCAACGCTTTACCGCCGGTCGTCGTTTCGGGCGAGCCGAACATCACACCGATTTTATCGCGTAATTGATTGATAAAGATAAAACAAGTGTTTGAATTAGAGATAATCGAAGTCATCTTCCGCAACGCCTGCGACATCAGACGCGCCTGCAAGCCCATATGCGAATCGCCCATATCGCCGTCAATTTCCGCGCGCGGAACGAGTGCCGCAACCGAATCAATCACGATAACGTCAACGCTCGCCGAACGCACGAGTGTTTCGGCGATGTCGAGTGCCTGCTCGCCCGAATCAGGTTGCGAAATCAATAATTCGTCAATATTCACGCCAAGTTTTTCCGCGTAATCAGGATCCATCGCGTGTTCCGCGTCAATATAGGCGGCAATTCCACCCGCTTTTTGTGCCGACGCAACTACTTGAAGTGCGAGTGTCGTCTTACCCGAACTCTCCGGTCCGTAAACTTCGATAATTCTCCCGCGCGGAAAACCACCCACGCCGATTGCCGCGTCAAGACTCAAACAATTCGTCGAAATCGAGCCGATTTCTTCGTGCGGACGCTCGCCCAGACGCATAATCGAACCCTTGCCGAATTTCTTTTCAATGTTTGCCAAAGCCGCGTCAATCGCTTTGCCCTTTGTTTCACTGCTCATTTTTACTGCTTCTCCAGCCATATATTTTCTCCATTTGTGGTATCTATCCTTAAAGACAATCAGAAGTTTAGCACAAAAAGAGGCGTTTGTGAAATAGTGTTTCACGTATGAAACATAAATCTTTTCCGAAAATGCGAAAAGTGTTTTATTAAGTTAGTTGAAAAATCGAAGTTGTGCAAGTTTCTTGGGGATCATCCAATAAATTATTTCGAGATGATTTTTAGCATATCTTTTACCGTCTTCACCCCGTCAATTTCCTTAGCAACAGAAACTGCTTTTTCCTTTTGCGTTTTATTTGGAACTGTCCCTCTGAGCGTAATGACTGAATTTTCTACATCAACCGCAATAGTTGAATAGCGTAAATCTTTGGCTACCGCTAAAGCCGCACGAGTTTTATACCAAAGCCACTTATCATCTGCACCTTGTCCGACTGTGCTTCCGGTTAATTCTATTTCTCGACGCGTTTTGGCATCATTTTGCAGGGCTAATTCATTACCGAAAATCTGATTGAGCATTTCGCCCATTCGATAACCTGCCAACGCGATTTGTTCCTGCGCGATTTCAAAAGCCATCTTTTTATAATTTTCCGAAGGCATTTCGTTTCGTTTTAGGGTGTCTGGAAAAAGTTTGGTCGAAGCAATGCGGAAACCTTCCTGTTGCCATTCGTCAAACTTTCCTAATTTCAGACGGCTTTGCATTTTCGCAAACGGATATTTCTTTGTCATTTGCTGAGCAATAGCAGGCAGATATTCTGAATCGCAAGCATCATTTTTGCGCGGAATGTTGCGCCCGACAATCGAATCCCAAAACCAATGAAGACTGACGCGATTTTCGCGCGGCGCGTCTTTCGGCATCAATTCAAAAGTGTTTCCGCCTTGGTCGCCTTTTGATTCGAGGGCTGTAACTCGCCCCGATGTGTGAAGCGGTTGGTGAACGTCGCCGCCGAGATGAAGAATCCAAGCGAGCGCAATCGCTTTGTCAGCATCCGAAGCATTTTTGTCGCGCAGCATTTTATCGAACGCGAAAAGCTGTTCGACGGCTTTGCCTTTCGGTTCTTGAAAATTGTTTAAGATTTCTACTTTGCCGTTCGCGTCGCGCCAGAAAGTGTCGGCATAATGCCAATCTCCCTGATGATATTTAGTGTAGCGATTTTTGAATTTTTTATCGCGGACAATATCCGCCCAAGTCGAAGCAATCATAAAAAACTCTAACTTATTCGCTTCGTCCGAGCGCGAATTTTGCAAATAAAAAACGCTCAAGTCAGAATCTTCGGGGGCATTGAGCAAAATTTTTATTGCCCGTTCACGCGCCGCCGGCGACATTCGCTCCCAAGCGATTGCCATTGTAAGCTTGTGTCCCGTGTCATCCCAAGCCGAAACATAAGAAACAAAAATAAAGTTGACAATCAGCAGAAACGAAAATTTTATCAGTAAATTTTTCATTTATTTTTCCAGAATCTCCTTAAAGAAGATTTTAGCGAACATAATGAATTAAAAAAAGGAAGAGATGCGAGTTTGGAAATATGTAATACGAGAATAAAAGCCAGCGAAGGATAAAAATGCCATTATTTTTTATTTAATTAGTTATCTGTCATACAGATGAATAGCAAACTTTTTTCATAAAACTTCATCAGATAAAATGCAAATCTTTCCCCACGATACGTCTAAGAATACAGACGCGTCGCATTGCAATTCAATGTGAGGAGAAAATGAAAATGCATGCGCTTTTAGAACAAAATCGAATAGCAGAATCGCTTATCAATCGAACTACCGAAACGTTTGGCAACAAAATTGGTTTATTAGGTAAGCTCTTCGGTTGTTGGCATAAAAACTTGACTCGTCCATTCACCGTCGGAAATGCTTCGTACCGGTCCTGTCTGCATTGCGGCGCGCGTAAACAATTCGATCCGCAGACTTTGAAAACCTTTGGTTCATTTCACTATCCGCCGGCAATACATTTCTAAAATAATTAAACCGAAAATTCTTCTCTCATCTCTCATTGTGAAATTTTCAAGCGCGGCGAAAACGGGCGCGCATTTTTTCTTTTAAAGTCTAAAAAGGTGAAGCATTAAAATCCGCTCCACCTTTTTTATAAAATACTCGATTAATTAAATTTTAGCGACAGCCACGATTCTATCCGGTTCGGTAACCACGACTCCGCCCGGTTTTTCCTTTGAAACGGCAAATTGCTTTGGTTTGTTAATTCTTAACTGCGCGTTAATCGGAATTATGATTTCGCCTGTTCTGCTGACATTAAAAATCCCGCCGCTCACCGGAGCCTTTTCATTTTTTTCATCAATAATCCAAAGCTGATAAGTTTCCTTACTCGCGTCAAGAACCGGCATGCCGCGCAGACGCACATAACCTTTTTGCCGCGCGGTGCTCCAAACAACATCGCCCAAAACTCTTTTATCATCTTTTGCGGAAGTCCAATTTGTCTGAATAACATCGGGCGCGGAAGCAATTAGCTGCTCGCGCTTTTGCGCCGCCGTTAATTCGGGCGCGGGAGTTTTTACAGTTTCAGGAGTCCTTGCAACTTCAGGAGTTTTTACAATTTCAGGAGTTCTTGCTGATTCCGGAGTTTTTACAGTGGCGGGACTTTTCACAGATTCGGGAGTTTCTACTGATTCTGGGGTCTGTGCTGTTTCGGGAGTTTTCACGGATTCAGGAGTTTTTACAGTTTCAGGAGTTCCCGCGACTTCGGAAGTTTTTACAGTTTCGGTATTTAGAGCAATTTCAGGCTCTTTTTGAGTTCTCGTCAGCCAAAGACTAATCACTAAAGCAATACACGCTGTCGCCGCTAATCCCCAACCGAACCATTGCCAAAAAGGTTGTTTCGTTTTAACTTCAATAATGTTGCCGCCGCTTGCTGTCGCCTGCAAGTCGACAGCTGTATTCGCTTTCGGAACAAAACTCAAATTCTCTTTCGATTCTTCATTCGGACTGAAAAAAACGTCGGCATTAGCAAAAATTTTCGCGCGTAGAGTAGCGGGCAACATATCACTGGTATCCAAATCGGACAAACCGATCATTGCCGCCGTCAGCTCCAGCGAAAAGTCTTCTTCCCAGTCTGGAAATTGTTTTTTTATTTGCCCCAGCTCCATTATTTCTTCTTCGCTTAAACCGAAAATAGTTTGGTCGGCAAGGAGTTCTAACAGTCTTTCTTTTTGTAAATCTTTCATACTGCCGCCTCCTTTTCCAAATCTGTATTTCCTAATCCTAAAAATTCCCGAACCTGCAACAAACCGCGTCTGGCGTGTGTTTTAACCGTTCCTAACGGCATCGTCAGCGCGTCAGCGATTTCCTGATGAGAAAATCCCTGCACTATCGAAAGATGAAGAATCTGCCTTTGTTCGGGACGCAGCTTTTTCATCGCTTGAGCGGCTTCTTTGGCTTCGACATACATTTGCATATCGGTATTTTTGCTGCCCGCCGGTTCAGCCAAAACGTCCTCCAAAGAATCTATATTTGGCTGACGATTCGTTTTCCGCAAACGATCAATCAGCCGTCGCCTGGCAATCATCGCTACAAAAGTAGTTTCCGAAGCCTGCGCTTCATCGAATCGCGCCGCGTTTTTCCACACGTCTATAAAAATTTCCTGCACCGCATCTTCGGCATCATCGCTGTTCGGCGACATTCGCCGCGCAAGCGACCAGACTAATCCGCCATAGGTGTCCAGACATTCCTGAACGGCAGTCTTATCTCCTGAGGCAATGCGTTTTAGAATAACTTGAGCCACAATTTATATTCCCTTAAAGGTATCTAAATGACAGCTTAAAGCTACTCTATTTAACTATGCTTTGCCAAGTCTGTAAGACTTTCGGTTAAGTTTTTTCTTTCAAATTATCAGAACTCCAATCACCCAAAAAAACTTCTTGTATGCAAATGTTAAACGCCCGACGCGGAAATTTGTTCCTGTGTAACTTTTTTCAAATAGCACAGCTTGAAAGACAAAATTAATTTTGTCTTTCAAGCTGTTATTCGTTTTATGTTGGTTATTAGATGCAGTCGAAGATAATTAGCGGTAACGTGAAAATTTAGAAATGAGATAAATTATAAACAACGTTAAGGTTGTGCCAGCCGAGAGAAGACAAAATTGACAAAAAGCCTCGATGACAAAGGCTTGCAGATAAATGAGCCAGGCGGTAAAAATCGTCATTAAAACGACTTGAACGCCGAACAGCATCCACGCCCGCCCACTGCCGAAAGCCGCCATAATTGCCAAAGCGAAAGCGACAAAATAAGCCGCCGCGCCGAAAATCGCTAAGGGAATGCCCGCAATCTCGGCATAAGAACTCGTCAAAACCTGCTCGCAGCCTTCGATGATGCTGCAGGGAACCACTTCGCCCGTATAGTGTTTAATCGTCAAATAAATTGCGTCTGCCAAACCAATCAAAGTAACGACAGCCGCCAACAGAGGAAGTTTAGCGACTGTGTTACTCGTTTGATCGATTGCTTCTCCATGATAATTGGTCATTTTTTATCTTCGGAATTGCCGACGGAATTTTGAGAACTATTTGCAGCGCTGACCGATTGATTAGCCGGAATAACCGTTTGACTCGTTGGCTGAACCGGTTGAGATTGATTGTTCGATTTTTGCAGCTCGCCATCAATCACCTGCCGCATCATTTCAATACCGGTCTGCTCAAAGGGAACTTCTCTGCCGTTAATATAAATCGTTGGAGTTCCGCTAAGATTGAGCGCCCGTGCGCGCTGAAGGTCGGCATCAACTCGCGTTTTGGCAGGCAATCCGAGCATATCATTTTGGAATCTCGCCACGTCCAAGCCGATTTTCTGCGCGTATTCCTCAAAAATTTTGCGAGCCTCCGGCGAGTCAGACCACGCTTTTTGATTGCTGAAAAGTTGGTCTTGCATTGCCCAAAACTTACCTTGCATTCCTGCCGCCTCTGCCGCAACTGCCGCGTCATATGCGTTTTTGTGCACTTGCGTCAATGGAAAATTACGGAAAATGAATTTTATTCGTCCGCTGTAGAGCGCATTAATTTCCTTCATTTTCGAGTGAACGACTGCACAAGTCGGACATTGAAAATCGGCGAATTCTTCAACCGTTACAGTCGCATTTGCCGAGCCGAGCATATTCGCCGGTTGCGCTCCGGGCGATTTGGTGGCTACTTCATTATAGGCTTGCCGCCGTGCCTCTTCATCTATCGGCTGTTTTTTATTTGAGCTGTTTGTATTAGACTTTGCCGGGCTGGCTTTTGAATTTGAATAAAACCACCAACCGCCGACCAGCGCGGCGACTAAAACTAATCCGATGATTGCCACAGGAAGATTACTGTTATTATTTTTTGTATTATTCATAATTAGTAAATAATTTTTGGTTTTTCACTTTTCACGAATCACTAAAATTATCTTAATGCTTTCAAGGTTTTTCGTCCCGTTCGACGTTCTTCCAAAACCTCGATGGTTTCCTTAACTTTTTGATAAATCCCGTCTGCATCCAAACCGTATTTGGCAAGCAGAAGTTTCGGGTCGCCGTGGGTAATAATGCGGTCGGGAACACCCATTCGCACGACTTTTACTCGATCCAGCAAACCATTTTCCTCCAACAATTCAAGCACCGCCGAACCGAAACCGCCGGCTAAATAGGCTTCTTCAACCGTCAAAATAAAACGTTTTGTTTGCGCCAGAGCTAAAATCAATTCCGCATCAAGCGGTTTAATGAAACGCGCATTAATAACCGTCGTTTCAATGCCGTCTTTTTCTAAATTGTTTGCCGCTTCCATCGCCGCATAAACCATCGAACCGAGCGCGACAATCGCTACATCGCCCGCCGCGTCGCGCAGCAGTTCGGCTTTACCAAGTTCAAGAAGTTTTGGTTCTTCACTGATGTTAACACCGCGACCGTTGCCGCGCGGATAGCGAATCGCGGCGGGCGCCGGATGCTCGATTGCCGTTAAAAGCATATCACGCATTTCGGCTTCGTCTTTCGGCGACATTAAAATTATATTCGGATAACCGCGCAAATAAGCGATGTCGAGCAGTCCGTGATGGGTCGGACCGTCCGCGCCGACGATGCCGCTGCGGTCCATCGCAAAAGTTACGTTCAAATTTTGCAGACAGACATCGTGAATAATCTGGTCAAAGGCGCGTTGCAGAAATGTCGAATAAATCGCGGCGACCGGCTTCAAACCTTCGCACGCCATTCCGGCGCAAAAAGTAATCGCGTGCTGCTCGGCGATGCCGACATCAAACGCTCTTTCCGGAAATCGTTCGAGAATTTTATCAACGCCGGTGCCGTCCGGCATCGCGGCGGTCAGCGCAACGATTTTTTCGTCCAGTTCCATCAATTCGCACATTGTCTGCCCGAAGATTTCCGTGTAAGTCGGCGGTGAAACTTTGCTCGATTTATGCGGCAAGCCGGTTTTAATATCATAGGGACCGGTCGCGTGATAAGCGTAATAATTTTTTTCCGGATTCGGAAATCCTTTTCCTTTTGTCGTCAAAGCGTGGACGATAACCGGTCCGTCATCAATGTTTTTCGCTTCTTCAAGCGCGTGGACGAGCATTGGAACATTATGTCCGTCAACGTAACCGATGTATCTAAAACCGAGTTCGTTGACCAATGCGCCCGGCAGAACCGCCGCCGCAATTGCATCCTTGACGGTTTTCGCGGCTTTGCGAAGTTGTCCGCCGAATCCGGGAACGCTCTCCAAAGTATCGCCGACTTCTTCCTTAAGGCGATGATAACTTTGCGCTTCTTTGATGCGATTCAGATAGCGCGTCAACGCGCCGACAGCGGGCGCGATTGACATATTGTTATCGTTCAATAAAACAATCAAACGCGATTTCAGATGTCCGGCTTGATTTAACGCTTCCATCGCCATTCCGCCCGCCAAACTCGAATCGCCGATCAGTGCGCAGACGTGAAAATCTCCCTGCATTTTATCGCGGGCAATTGCCATCCCCAAAGCGGCTGATAAAGATGTTGAAGCGTGTCCCGCGCCGAACGTGTCATATTCGGATTCTTCGCGCCGCAGAAATCCTGAGAGTCCGCCGTATTTTTTGATAGTATGAAGCTGGTCGCGTCTCCCGGTCAAAATTTTGTGCGCGTAAGCCTGATGTCCAACGTCCCACACCAATCTATCTTTCGGCGTGTCGAAAACATAGTGCATTGCCACCGCCAGTTCCACCGCGCCCAAAGAAGCGCCGGTGTGTCCGCCGACGCGCGAAGTCGTCTCCAAGATAAAAGCCCGAACTTCGTCGGCAACTTCCTGCAGATCCTCAACGCGCAACCGGCGCAAATCCTTCGGCGAATTTATTTCCGATAAAAATTTCATTTAATCTTCCTGAATTTTTCAATACTCAAACTTTGAATTTTACTTGGGCGAAGGCAAATGTTCAATGTCAAACGAGTAAAATGAGTTCAAGGTTTAAAGTTTAAGGTTCAAAGTTTGTGATTAAAGTCAAACATATTGCTCTAGACACTAAATCTCTAACCTTAAACTCATAACTTTTCAACCTTTACATTTCTTTACACAAGCAACCGAAGAACTTTCGACTTTATTCAACTTAATCGCGTCAAAAGAACCGTAAAGAGCGAAAGCTAATCTTAAAACTTTAGAGGTAAAAATCAATGTCATTCAAACGTAAATTTATTTCGGCTGATTTTTCGATTAATTTAAAAATAGAAGAAGGCGCGGGATTTCGTCCTACGCCTTCTTCTATTTTTATTCAAAAAGAATTAGTTGTCTTGCACTGTCGGCGATTTTTGATTTTGACGATTTTGACGGCGTTCCATTTTCCTTTGTTTCATCTCTTCTTTGATTTGGTCGAGTTGGGTGCGTTGTTCGGGGGTTAAAATTGCCAAAACCGAATTACGCATTTGCTCGCCGGATGTTTTTAATTGAGTTTTGATTTCCTTAAAACGCGCTGATTCTTCGGTCGTAATGATGCCGTCGCGTTTTTTCGACACTAAAC
>MWVV01000572.1_pt2 | contig 11355 bp, 8 predicted proteins | sample 1047281 | NCBI WGS metagenome assembly MWVV01 (sample SAMN06349986, study PRJNA376086) | soil metagenome | isolation source: PT-2 sample Antarctic (ecotone) soil | place: Antarctica | collected 2015-01-13 | reverse complement strand
TGCCCCAAATCAAAACTTATTCAAAAAAGATTGAAGTTTTTGACGCCGAAGGCAAACCGCTCGACATTGCTAAGTTTGGTAAAACAGCAACGGGTGCGATGGCAAACGTTAATGGTAAATGGAATTTGAATATTGAAGTGCAGGGACAGAAATTGCCCGTCACTTTAATGCTCAAACAAGACGGCGCAAAAGTTTCCGGCTCGCTCGATTCGATGCTTGGCAAAGGCGAAATCGCGGACGCGAAAGTTTCCGGAAATAAATTCATCGGAACGGCGAAAACGCAAATCCAGGGTCAAGCAGTCGAGTTAAACATCAATGGAACAATCGACGGTAATTCGATGAAAGGAATTATTAATTCATCTGCGCCGGGTTTTCCGCCACTGCCTTTTGAAGGAACACGCGATGGCGGAGCAGCAACTGTTGAAACTAAACCGGTGACCAAAACCACAATAGCAACACCCGCAACGAACACTTCGAGCGGAAATATTACCGGAAAATGGAAAATCGAAACCGATGTTAACGGTCAAGCAGTTAACGTTGAAGTTGATTTCAAGCAAGACGGCGGTAAATTAAGCGGAACATTATCATCTGCTTTTTTTGCAGGCGGAAGTATCACCGAAGGAACTCTTACCGGTAAAAAGGTTAAAGCAAAATTTATGATTGATTTTGAAGGCGAGCCATTGGAAGTTTTGCTCGACGGTAATTTAGACGGTGACGGCAAGATGAGCGGAACGCTGAACCCGCAAGCAGGCGGAATCGGCGCATTGCCTTTTACGGCGGTGAAGTTAAATTAAAAGTTATAAAAGTAAGGTAATAACTTACTTGACTCACCCAGGGTCATTAGCGAAATTCAAAGATGGGAAATTGCTTCCAACAAATCTTTTTCATCAGTCTTTCTGCAACAATTTTTATGGAATCACAATTTGTTACAAAAGGCAAAAATGTTTCATAGCCTTTTGATAAAATCGTGATTTTATTATAGTTTAGGGCGTTTTTTCATTCCCGAAAATTGGGTCTTAAAAACATGAGTAAAACGGGAATAAAAAATCAAGATAAAGACAATAAACACAGGTAATTGGTGGAAATCCTATGAAACATTTTTACCCTTTGCGCGCTTTTAACCAAATTTAATCAGTTCGAATGATTGTGTTTAAGTGTTTTCCAACCACTTTCGCAGACTTGGTGTGCGGCTGGTGCTGGAAACCAATTTGATGTTTAAATTTCTTAGGCACACCACAAGGCGGTCGTGAAAATCGGGCTTGAGGTTTTCAATGAAATCCAGGTTGACGATTTCGCTGCGGTTAAGGCGGAAAAACGCCTTCGGGTTAAGAGTTTTTTCAAGTTCGGTTAATGTTGCGCCGAGCGGAAATTTATTGCCCGCCGCGTCGAAGGCGAACGGAATCTCGTTTTGCATTTGGATAAACGCGATTTGTTTGGTTTCAAGCAGACGGATGCCGCTGGCGGTCTTGATGACGAAGCGTTCTTTGTATTTCGGCTGGCGCAAGTTTTCCCGAATCTCACGCAAAAAATCGTCGGTTGCCCACGCGAAATTGTTTTTCAGCGTTTCAAATTTTCGCATCGCCGCCGCAAATTTTTGAAAGTCGAACGGCTTTAATAGATAAGCGATACCGTTTCGTTCAAACGCCTGAAGCAGAAATTGGTCGTAGGCGGTCGTGAAAATTACCGGACAAGTGATTTTGCCGTTTTCAAAAACTTCAAAAACATTGCCGTCAAGCAGTTCGATGTCGGCGAAAACAAGGTCGGGCGCTGCGGCGCGCATCTCAAAATATTGAAGCGTTGCGGCGACGCTTTCAAGTTGGGCGAGAATTTCGATTTGCCGGTCGTAAAGCCCGATAAATTTGCCGAGCTTTTCGCGCGCGGGCGGTTCGTCTTCGATGATGACTACTTTCATTGCTTGCGAATCAAAGGCAGTTTGACCTTAAAGGTTTGCGCGTTTTGCTCGATTTCAACGGGTTTGTCGGTCAAAAAAGCGTAGCGCGTCTGCAAATTTTGCAGTCCGGTCTTGTGCGTCGGGCGCGTTTGCGGCTTTTCGCGCCGTTCGTTTTCGACCGTCACGAAATCTTCATCCAACTTAACCACAATTTGAAGAGGTTTCTCGCAGCTTCCGGCGTTGTGCTTGACCGCGTTTTCGATTAAAGTCTGCAGCGCGACGGGAACGATCATCTGCCCGTTTAGCTTATTTTCCGACACTTCCCACGCGAAATTATACGCATCGCCGAAACGCTCCTGCAACAAATAGATGTAGTTTTCGGCAAAGGTCAATTCGTCTTTTATCCGCACAACTTCAAGCGTTTGGGTTTGCAGAATGTAGCGGTAAAGTTCGGCTAATTTGCTCAAAAAATCGTTGGCTTTGTTTGGGTTTGATTCAATCAACGACGATAAAACATTCAGATTATTAAACAAAAAATGCGGTTCGATATTTTGTTGGAGCGTTTTCAATTCCATCTCGGATTTCGCTTTTTGGGCGTAAATAAGTTTTTCTTTGGTTTGGTTGACGAGCGTCATATAAAAATAGCCGACGCAGGTGAACGATACAAAAGTTTGGATAATCAAACCGCTGATAGTTCCCATTACCCAATTATAATCCGCGGCTCTTTCACCGCCCGAATAAGTCGCGCCTAAAACCAAGGTATGGAATGCCGTAATGAGAAACGAATTTACCGGAATCAGAAAAGCTAAAATCAAAAAATCACGCAGCAGACTTTTTGATTTTTCCGTTAATAAATCAAATTTCCATCTGACGAAAATCGTCATCGCCGCGCCCATCAAGCATTCTCTGAAAGTCCATATCGGGGCATCAGAATGCCAAGGGAAATTGTGAATCGAACGAGCGAGATTCATCTTTAAAAAAAGCACATACAAATAAGAAAATCCAAGCCAACTCAAAGTTCCCAACGCCATAAACGGCAGATGTTTTGATATTTGAGCAGTTTGGATTTTCATAGACGATTCGAATTATATCGCAGAAGTAAATTTCATTTGCATACTTTTGTAAATATTCTATTTCTTGGCTTTTGCATCTTCGGGAAGACTGTAAATCACTTTGCCGTTTTCGTCCAGGAATTCGAGTTTCGGATTGCCGTTCGGCTCGACCGATAACACGAGTCGAGGCGTTCCTTTGATGTCCGACAGCGAAACGAGACTTTTGTCGTCATTCCTGGATTTGCCGATGAAAAGCCGATCCGTCATCACCTCGTTATTGTCGAGCATCTTTTTATAGGCGGCTTGTCTCGCCGATTTGTCGGTGATCTTCCTGAGTTCATCGAGTTTCGGTTTCAGTTCGCTGTATGGCTTGTAGGGTTGCTGCCAGATCGCTAAACCGGCGGAATACTTGCCATCGTCGCCTTCAAGATGACGAAAACCGATGGTTTGGTCGCCCTTCACTTTATCAAATGTAAACGAGCCGAAGTGACCTTTTCCGCCGTTATTACCGATAACTAAGCCGCCCATTTCATCGCCCGCTTCATTAAAGAAAATAATTCCGGGAGTCGGTCTTTTTCTTTCAAGCGGAATGCCGTCCGCGACTCCGGGATGTTGTCGATCTTTATTGGCAATTACCATTCTTAATTTTCCGTCATCGTCTTTGACATTAATTCTTTTAACGTCAATCTCATCAAACTTAGCATTTTTGCTGACAGCAAAAGCAGAAAGCAAAAACACTCCGCATAAAATCGTAATAACGCCCGCGTAAATTTTCAAAAAACGCAGGTCCTTTTCTATTTTTTGTTGATTCATTAACAGATTCTCTCCTTTTGATTTTTATCATTTTCGTTTTTTGAAGCCGTCGAAGTAAATAAGAAACCGGCGAATGCGGGAAATTTTCGCGTGAGTCAAGTATATTTATGCCTAAAGTAAATAGTCCGTAGAGCTGGAAAAAAGCGGGCGGTAACATATTCTAAACTTGAATATATTACCGCCCGCTTTTTTATTTTCTATAAGTTATGGTTTCAGATATTTTCCAAACCAATCTAATACTTGCCCATACCAAAATTCGGAGTTTTGCGGTTTCAAAATCCAATGACCTTCGTCGGGGAAAATAACTAATCTCGAATCGGTGTTGTTCAATTGCAGAGCCGTGTAAAGCTGTAAACTCTGGTCAACCGGAACGCGATAGTCGAGTTCGCCAGCCGTGACGAGCGTCGGTGTTTTGAAGTTCCCGGCGAATTTGTGCGGCGACCATTTTTGGTAGTTGACAGGATTTTCCCAGGGCATCCCCTTGAATTCATATTTGACGAACCACAATTCTTCGGTCGCGCCCGCCATACTTTCCAGATTATAAACTCCTGCGTGCGAAACCAGGGCTTTGAATTTGAAACGCGGGTCGGTGTTGTGTCCGAGAATCCAATCAACCATGTAACCGCCGTAGCTTGCGCCCGCCGCCCCGATGCGGTTTCGATCAATGGACGGATTTTTCTTAAGGACTTCCGCCACGCCGTTCATAATATCGATATAGGCTTTGCCGCCCCAATCGGCTGAAATCTCGTTGACGAATTTTTGTCCGTAACCGGTAGAGCCGCGCGGATTTGGCATAAAGACGATGTAACCGGCATTGGCAAAAACTTGCGGATTCCAACGATAACCCCAATTATTGTTCCACGCGCCCTGCGGTCCGCCATGAATAAGGACAATCAGAGGATATTTGCGTCCCGCGTCAAAGTTTTTCGGTTTTACGAGAAAGCCGTGAACATTAGTGTTCATCGCGCCTTTCCATTCGAGTTCTTCAGGCTTTTGTAAGTTTAATTCAGCATTCGCTTTGCTTAGATTTATCAAAGAACCGGAATCAACAGCAGCGCGGAAAATGTCGTTCGGACTGGTCATCGAATTATTAATGAAAATCAAATTTCTGCCGTCGGGCGTAATATTTAGATTGCTGTAAAAACCGCCGCGCACCACAGGTTTGACGTGTGTGGCAATCCGCAGACGAAAATTCGGCTCAAGCGGAACTTGGAAAATTGGCGCAAGTCCGCGCTCACCCGCCGTGAAATAAACGGTTTTACCGTCGGGCGACAAAATCATTTCGTCAACCATCTGGTCAAATCCCTGTGTCAGTTCAACCGTTTCACCCGTCTGCCGATTAAAACGCATAATCCGCCACCGGTCGGATTCAAAACCGGCGGTCATTTGCGAGCGATAAAGAATATATTTGCCGTCGGGCGTGTAATCAGGCGAAGCTTCATAACCTTTGTTAGAAATTGTAATATTGCGCGGAGTTCCGCCTGTTATTGAAACAATGAAAACGTCGCTGTTGGTTGAAACCGCTTCGACTTTATCCGGATTTTTCAAAAATACGATTTCCTTTGAATCCGGCGAAAAAGCATAATCTTTGCCGGTTGAAGCTCCGTAAGGCGGCGCGTCAAAATCGCCCGGCGTGACGTCTCTGGCAACCCCGCCGCCGCTTGGAACAATAAGGACGTGTGTTCTTTTTTTGTCGCGCCATTCAACCCAGTGGCGGTAAAGAAGACGGTCGGTGACAATCGCTTTAACTTTACTCGTTTCGGCGGAGGCTTCCTTTCGGGAGTTGCAATCGTCGCTCGTGCATTCAGGGTAAACGTCCGAATTAAAAGCAATCCACCTTCCGTCAGGCGACCAAACCGGATTGCCCGCGCCGGTTGAGATTTTTGTAATCTGCTCTTTATCGTCGCCGTCCTCGTCCATCGTCCAAATTTGTCCGCCGGTTGTAAAAGCGATTTTTTTACCGTCCGGCGACCAGCGCGGCGAGCTATTTGATTTATCGCCTTTCGTAATTTGTTTTTGATTCGTTCCGTCAACGGCAACAGTATAAATATGCGTCAGAGTGCGATTTGCTTCCTTGTTGACATCGCCGATCGTAAACGCGACGGTTTTGCCGTTCGGCGAAAGCTGCGGATCGCCGACGCGCCGAATCTTGAATAATTCATTAACGGTTAATACGGAATTTTGCTGTGCAAAAATGTTTGCAGATGCAAATGTCAGCAACAATAAAAAAGCTGAAAAGAAAATGCGTTTCATATCATTTTTCCTTTGAAAATTAAACTTAAAAAGCGGCAATATTATGGCATAAAATTATGGAAAGTTAGAACCGAATCGGCTATGATGTGTAAAAACTTGATGAACAAACAAATGAAACAAAATCTTTTAATTTTTTTTAGTCTTCTCTTTATTTTTACAATCCAAATTTCAGCACAGCAACCGCAAGCAACACCGCAATTATATTCAGAAAAAACTTTAAGCGATTTGAAAAAAATTCAACAAGCGGCTTTGCAAAGCAATTACGCTTATCAGCAAACCGCTTATCTTTCAAACAACATCGGAGCGCGTCTGAGCGGTTCTTTACAGGCTCAGCGTGCCATCGAGTATGTTGCCGCTGAAATGCGAAAACTCGGTCTGGAAGTTCGTCTGCAAAAATTAATTGTCCCGCACTGGGTTCGCGGCGAGGAAAAAGGCGAACTAGTCGAATTCGAAGGAATGGCGAAGGGGACAACACAGAAAATTGTTCTCACAGCGCTCGGCGGAAGCATTGCCACCGCGCCGAACGGATTGATTGCCGATATTATTGTTGTTAAAGATTACGATGAACTTAACAAACTTGGCAGAGACAAAATTACCGGGAAAATCGTACTTTACAATAATAAATTCGACCGTGAAATGGCAGAATCAGGTTTTGGCGGCGAGGCTTACGGGCAAGCCGGAATTTATCGTCGTGGAGGCGCAATTGAAGCCGCGCGTTTGGGCGCTGCTGCCGTCCTTGTTCGATCGGTCGGCGGTTCGCAAAATCGTTTGGCGCACACGGGCGGGATGCGCTATGACCAGCAGGTAACAAAAATTCCGGCGGCAGCAGTTTCGTTTGAAGATGCGGAAACGATTGCTTATTTAGCAAAAGCCGGCAAAGTTAAAATGAAATTGCTATTGACACCGCAAACTTTACCGGACGCAATAAGTTACAACGTCATCGCCGATTTGAAGGGAAGCGAAAAGCCGGATGAAATCGTGATAGTCTCCGGTCATCTCGATTCGTGGGATTTAGCGACCGGCGCGCTCGACGATGCGGTCGGTGTTGCCGTTTCGATGCAGGTTCCTTTTATTTTGAAACAATTGAAACTCAAGCCGAAAAGAACAATCCGCTTCGTTGCTTATATGAACGAAGAAAACGGATTGGTCGGGGGAACGACTTATGCTAAGGAAGAAGAAGCGAATTTGTCAAAACATTTTGCCGCGATCGAAAGTGATTTAGGCGCGTCGCATCCGCTCGGGTTTTATTTTGCCGGAAAACAGGAAGCATTGCCGTATCTCTCTCCGATTTCAAAAATTTTATCCGAACAAGGCTCAGGTTTATCAAGCTTTCGTCCCGGCGGAGTCGCGGCAGACATCGGACCCCTGACGCAAAAAGGCGTTCCTTCATTCGCGCCATGGTTTAACACACAAACTTATTTCAATTATCATCACACCGCCGCCGATACTTTTGATAAAGTTAACCCGCGCGAATTAGCCGAGAACGGCTCGTTAATGGCAGTCTTAGCTTTCGGACTTGCAAATTTAGAGCAACCTCTCCCAAGATAGCTTTAAAGTAAATGTTTAATTTCGAGGAGAAATAAAAATGTCAGACAGACCGCCCCCATATTTTCCGCAGAGTTCGCTATCGCCGCAAGACAACAATCGTTATAAAAAATTTAAACTGCTTGTCGCGCTGGCAATTTTAGGTTTAGTTATGGTTTTAGTTGGCGTTGGTTATGGAATTTATTTTCTAATCAAATCGTTTTGGCTATAATACCCGAATTGACGCGGCGCGAAACTGGTTAAATCCAACGCCGGATTTGAGCGGCTGCCCGCTACATACAACTCGAAAGATAACGGGCAACGTGCATGAGCGACAAGCTGGCGGGCAGTCCGCTCCAATGACTTGTTCGACATCTACCGATTACGCGAAATACCATAACGGCTCGTCCTGCTTACACCTCTCGAAGCCTTCGCACCCAGAAATAGCCGTACCCAATAGCCAGCCCCAGAAATCCAAACACCACCAACTTACCCGCTCCGGTTTCCCAAAATGCAATCTGCTGCGTCAACGAAATAAGCGAAACAAACCCGCAACCAACAGACAGCGCAAAAATTAAAGGTTGCCCCGCTTCCGTCTCGACAACTCGGCGTACCGTCCACACCAACAAGCCGAAGCTAACAAGCAACGCACCAAACACACGAGCAAACGCGGCACTCTGCCAAAAAGACATGGCAGAAACATCACTGGCTACAGGCACAGGTATTTGACTTGCACCAAATAGAGGCAGTAACATCGGACTCCATAGGGCAAAAGCCAAACCGCAGACGACGGCAAGAATGGCAGTTAAGATGATGAGATGAGACACTTTCATTTAAGTAACTCCTCCAGTCAGATTTGCTTTTCAGTCTTAGTTTATCACAACGGCAATAGATACCGAACTATGTATTATACCGAATTGCTTTCCGCCTGAATTTTTATGCGGAAAACTTAAAAACAATTATTTAAACAAAATAAGCTCTCTAAAATGAATATATTAGAGAGCTTTCACATAGCGAACTGAACTTTTGCCCGTAACACCAGCCGGAAATTATGAACAAATTACTGCCCGTAAACATCAACGATTAATTTCAATGAGAGGCTTCTGCGCATTGGCTTTAGCGCCGTCTACGGCAAGTTGCTTGGCGGCGGGTAGAAATTCGACCGCCTGTTTTAGCTGCCTGTCGTATTCGTTAAATACTTGAAACGAAGTTGTTGAACCATATGCGGCGGTAATCAGCTCGGTGCGCAAAAAGCGCTCGACGTATTCTCTCTCTTTTACAATTTGAGCGGGTGTGAATTTGTATTTTTCGGTCGCAAACTTTTTGAAGGTTTGGAAAAGAGTTTCCGTAACGGGGAAGTCGCTTGATTTTATGTCGTATTCAAATGAGATTGGGCGGTCAATTTTGTAGTTCTCAAAGCCTCTGATTTTACCGTAAGCTAAATCAAGCATAAAAGCAAAAATCGGATCGTTAAGCTTTGCCTGAAAACGGGCTTTTTCATTGGTAATCGTTTGCGGTTTAACGAGTTTGTCAGGATTTATGCCGCCGCCGCTGTAAACCGTTCTGCCCGAATCGGTTTTGCTCTCGGCGCCTTTTGGCTTTAAAGGTTGATTTTCTTCTTCCTGCAAGGTTCCGCCATTGGTGTAATAATTATAAAGATTACCGTCGGAATAGTCTTTTTGAATGAGTCGACCAGACGGCGTTTCATATTTCGCAATGGTCAGAAGCAACATCGAACCATAATCCAAAGGAAACGGATTCTGGACTAAACCTTTACCGAATGTATTTTCACCGACAATCAAAGCGCGGTCATGATCCTGGAGCGCGCCGGCTAAAATCTCTGAAGCCGAAGCCGAATTTTTATTTACCAGAACAACCAGAGGCATATCTTCCGGCGCGTCGTTATCGGAATTATAGGTGTTGCCAGTGCCGTCTATTCTTCCTTTTTGAGTAAATACCGCCTGCCCGCGCGGGAGAAATATGTTGGCGATTTTATATGCCTGATGCACCAAGCCGCCCCCGTTACCTCTGAGGTCAACGATCAGTTGCTTCATTCCCTGCGCTTTTAACTGCTGCATTGCGTGGACGAATTCGGCATAAGTCGTCTGATTAAAACCACCGAGCATCGCAATATATCCAACTTCCGGACGAATCATATACGATTCGGCAATCGAGGGCTGCGAAACCGCATCACGAACAATTTCAACCGTTTCACGATTTCCCGTGCCGTATTTTTCAACAACTAATTTGGCAGGTGTGCCGCGCGGACCGCGCAGAAAGGTGCGGACTTCACCCAGCGGTTTTCCAAGCATCGAAACGCCGTTGACCTCGACAATTTTGTCACCGTAACGAAGCCCTGCACGGTTGGCGGGTGCGCCTTCAAATGTGGCTTTGATAAATGTGGCGATGACTTTTCCATTCGCGTCGCTTAAGTCGCCGATGGTTGCGCCGATGCCGAAATATTGCGAGCTTTGATCGGTGCGAAATTGTTCAAACTCTTTTGCGTCAAAATAATTTGAATGCGGGTCAAGCGTGTGCAGCATCTTGTCGATGGAGGATTTAAATAGCTCATTATAATCGAGTTTTTTGCCGTCAACGTGATTGTCTTCAATTAGAGTCAAAACTTCGGCAACATCTTTTTCGATATTTTCCAGCGTTGCCGGATTGTTAGCTTTACCGGTAGTTTTCGCACCGCTCAAGTCTGAAGGCATGACTTTTGAAGCAGTCTGGTTTTGGGCAAATACGCCGGAAAATAAAAGGATGACAACAAGAAAACTTTTGCAAAGAGTTGAATTTTTTATCACTACAAAATCTCCTAAAATTTTTACTGACGAACGACAAAATTTGGTAAAAAATGATAACATTCATTGGAGGAAAAAGCGACGAAATTAGTTGCATGAGCCTTCAGATTAAACACATTTTATAACCACGCTGTAATTTTTTGATGTCAACACATTTATTGGAAATAAAAAATTTAGAGACCCACTTTCCAACGCGCATAGGAGTTGTCAAAGCAGTCAACAATGTCAGCTTTTACATCAACGAAGGCGAACTTTTAGGGCTGGTCGGCGAATCCGGATGTGGTAAATCGATCACCGCGCTTTCGGTTATGCGCCTAATTGCGCCGCCCGGAAAAATTGTCGGGGGCTCGATAAAATTTAGAGATGAAGAGTTGACGACCGTTTCAGTTGAACGGATGCGCGAGATTCGCGGCAATGATATCGCGATGATTTTCCAGGACCCGATGACCTCTCTCAATCCGGTTTATACGGTTGGCGAACAGATTGCCGAAGCGTTACGCCTGCACCAAAACTTGAATAAAAAAGACGCTCTTGACGCCGCCATCGAAGCGATGAAGGAAGTGGCGATGCCCGCGCCGGAACGCCGCATCAAAGATTATCCGCACCAGCTTTCAGGCGGAATGCGCCAGCGCGTAATGATTGCGATGGCTCTCGCCTGTAATCCTGAGCTGCTGGTTGCCGATGAACCGACGACGGCGCTCGACGTCACGATTCAGGCGCAGATTCTGGAACTGCTCAACGAATTACAAACAACGCGCAAACTGGCTATTTTGCTGATTACGCACGATTTGGGGGTGGTCGCCGAAGTTGCCGACCGGGTTGCCGTGATGTACACGGGAAGAATCGTCGAGGAATCGGGCGTCGAAGAGATTTTTGAAAAGCCGAAGCATCCTTATACGCAGGGCTTACTTCGTTCCGTACCGAAAATGCGCGGCATCGGCGAAACCAAGGAAACGCGTCTTTCAACTATCGAAGGAGTTGTGCCGAGTCCGACCAATTTGCCGCCGGGCTGTCATTTCGC
>MWVV01000801.1_pt1 | contig 11359 bp, 11 predicted proteins | sample 1047281 | NCBI WGS metagenome assembly MWVV01 (sample SAMN06349986, study PRJNA376086) | soil metagenome | isolation source: PT-2 sample Antarctic (ecotone) soil | place: Antarctica | collected 2015-01-13 | reverse complement strand
GCATAGTTTACATTGTAGCAAAGTAAAATTGTATGGATGGAGGTAACCTGACTCATAGAAGTAAGAATGTTTGATTATTTGTCTGCCAAAAAGCAAAACTAAGAATTGAACTTCTTTTCCTGAGCAAAATACTCCTTTGCCGTTAATAAATGTTGCTCCAGAACTTTCCAGTTTTTGTTTAAAAACCACTTACCATTTGGGAATTCCTCGCAGTAATTCTTCGCCTCACGGTATAGAACAGCTCTTAAGACTTCAGGATTGTCCACGTCGATTCCTTCAATTATTCGGCTTAAGTCAATGCTTTTATCTTTCTTTCTTAGAATCGTTATTTTTTCCAATGCCTTGTGTTCTTCTTCGAAATCTTCAGGCTTGATACCGACTTTATCTAAAATAGCTTTGTGATAATTCCTAATCAATACTAAGTTTTTTGCTGAAACAAAAACGTGTGTTTTCAGAAATAATTTATCGACTCGCTTGCTCAGTTTGCTCATTCGTCTTCCTCAGTGTATTTTACAATATGCTCAAGCATCTGAAGACGGTTTTCAGTGTCCAGTATTTCTAAACCCTTCAGAGACTGTTCAAGAATAATTTGGGCGCAGCGAATCTCAATGCTTGGATTCTCGCAGGTTAAGTTTCTCTCTAAAGTTTCAATCGCCTGGTGTGTAACGCTTTGTAGTTTGGCAACCGTGTTCTCTAGGATACCGCGCCGCATCTTCCGGTACTCGCGCAAGAAGTTTTCATCCTGCAATATGAAGTGGCGCGGAAAGCCGGGACCGAGGCTCCGTATTCCAGTCCGTTAAATGATATCCACGAAACAGGCGTTTTCGAGTGCGTATGCTGCGACTTGCCGGTTTTCAGTTCCAAAACGAAATTCGATTCAGGCACAGGTTGGCCCAGTTTCTACGCGCCGATTGCAAAAATCAATGTTCGCGAAAAAACTGATAAAACCATGGCAGAAATTCGAACCGAAGTATTATGCAATCGATGCGACGCCCATTTGGGACACGTCTTCGACGACGGACCGAAACCGACCGGGTTGCGCTATTGTATGAACGGAGTGGCGATGAAATTTGTAAAAAGCAAGTAAAGTGGAGCCATAGAAAAAGCTCGAACAAGGGAGATGAAAAATGACATTTATAAAAACAAGTGACAATACAAAACTTTATGTAAAAGATTGGGGCACGGGTCGTCCCGTCATATTGATGCACGGCTGGCCGCTTTCAGCCGACAGCTGGGATAACCAGGCAATGGCGATTGCCGATGCTGGCTTTCGTGCTATTGCATACGACCGTCGCGGTTTTGGTCGTTCCGAACAACCTTGGGATGGTTACAATTATGATACGCTCTCTGACGATTTAGCTTCAGTTATCAAAGAAACAGGTGCGGCGGATGCGGCTATTGTCGGCTTTTCGATGGGCGGCGGCGAAGTAGCGCGTTACATGTCGCGTCACAGAGGTGAGAATGTTTCGCAAGCCGCGTTAATCTCCTCGGTTGTGCCTTATATGCTCAAAACCGAAGACAATCCCAATGGAACTGACCAAGCGACGTTCGAGCAGATGACCGAGGCGATGAAGCAGGATCGTGCAAAATTCTTTTCGAGCTTTTTCAAAGATTTCTATGGGGTTGGTTTGATTTCTCATCCGGTCAGCGACGAACTGCTCGAAGCGTCGCGAAACACGGCAATGCAGGCGAGTCTCAAGGCAACGCTTGATTGTGCCAAAGCATTTGCAACGACTGATTTTCGTCCTGATTTGAAAGCCTTCTCGGTTCCGACACTAATTATTCATGGAACAGAGGACAAAACCGTGCCGATTGATGCCAGCGGACGCGCAGCGGCAAAAGGAATTGCTAATTCAAAACTAATTGAATATGACGGGGCACCGCATGGTTTGTTTGCAACGCACAAGGAACGACTGACAGCAGACCTTCTCCAATTCTTGGGTCAGAAATAATTGAGACTTCACCTAAGATATTTATAATGTAAAAAGGGTATGGCGATTATTAGCCATACCCTTTTTATTTAGTCCGACAGATTAAATATCAATGTTAGGTTTATCCCAGAAAGAAGGGCGGCGCAGGTCGCCCTTCTAAATAATAGAATTATGTGTTTTTGATATTTCTATTAGCCTGATTTGAAAATTAATAAAAAGATTTTTCTATTTCGTAGATGATTTTTTCATCATTTTACTTCTATGGGAACGATGGTAAGTTTTGCGATGTTTGCGAGTTCTGCGATGCTTTTTCACCATCGGTTTTTTGCTCATCATCGTACCGTTTTGCCTGGTCATCGTGTTATTTTGTTTCATTGTATCGTCCTGCGCGAAACTGTTTGTCGCGGCAATACCGAGAACTAAAAATAAAGCTACCATAAATCCTGTTATACGTTTCATAATTATTTTCTCCTTTTCACACTTAAAATTCCTGTGTGTTTGTTTTGTGTTGTCGTTTTTAACTTCTGCAAGTTTTACCTGCAAAACTTTTGACTGCTTAACTGACGGTTGTTTAATTTTTTGAAAGCGTTTCAATAATCGTCTGTGGCTCAGCGCGTTTTTAGCCGCTCATCGGCAGAATTAATTTTTCGCCTATAACTGCACTGCTTATTTTGTCGGACGTTTTTCCGCTGGTCGTAGCGGATTCCTGTGAGTAGACATTAAAGCATAATGCGCAAATCATCAATGATAAAGAAAAAATTCTAACTGACATAATTTTTAGAGTTGCTGTAACCGACTATTTTGATACATACAAATCGGGAAATTCCTTACGAAGGTTCTCTACCTTCGGACGGTCGTAGGCGATGATGTATGGCTGATTGGGATGATGAGCCAAATAGTCCTGATGGTAATCCTCGGCTTTATAAAAGGCATTGAACAAAACAACTTGAGTGACAATCGGCTGTTTAAACGTTTTTGCTTTAGTGAGTTCTGCGATATAGCTTTCAGCAAGCTGTTTTTGTTCGTTGTTTGCGTAAAAGATCGCCGAACGATACTGCGTTCCAGTATCTGGTTCCTGACGGTTAAGCTGCGTCGGGTCGTGCGCGACGGCGAAAAACACCTTCAGAAGCTGTTCGTAGGAAACTTGTGCGGAATCGAAAGTTATTTTGACCGATTCAGCGTGTCCGGTATCTCCGTTGCTGACAGTTTCATAATCAGCTGTTTTCGACGAGCCGCCGGAATAACCGCTTGTTACTGAGCTGACACCTTTAATGTGTTCAAACACGGCTTCTAAACCCCAGAAACAGCCTCCTGCAAAAACGGCGGTTTGCTCGCCCTTCGCAGTCTTGGTAGGTGTCGTCGACACAATAGGCTTCGAGTTTGTTACGTTTTTGCTTGACTTTGCGGCAACAGCTTCAACGGGAGTATTTATCCCATTGCAAGCCGTCAGAAATATGCTTCCAAAAAAAAGACCGGAAAGAAATTTAAAAAAGTAAACTGACATAAAATTATTTCACCTCATCACAAAAACATTATCGGTTTGTATTGATTTCAAAATTTATTCAAATCGGCAGTTATTTCAAGTTATTTTTGTTTTTCAAACTTGAGAGCCACCGAGTTCATACAATAGCGCAACCCGGTCGGCTTAGGACCGTCGTCGAAAACGTGACCGAGATGAGAACGGCAGCGACTACATAACACTTCGGTGCGTGATGAGCCGAAACTTGTATCGGTTTCTTCGGTAACATTCTTCGCCGCAACGGGTTGGTAAAAGCTAGGCCAGCCCGTACCGGATTCAAATTTCGCGTCGGATTTGAACAGTTTTAGATGGCACGCCGCGCAGTAATAATCGCCGTGTTCGTGATTGTCATTATATTCGCCGGTAAAAGCACGTTCGGTTCCTTTTTCACGCATCACGTGAAATTGTTCGGCGGTTAATTCTTTGCGCCATTCAGCTTCTGTTTTCACGATTTTCTCTCCTTTGTATTCTTCAGTTTTCAAATCAGCGGTTATAGTTTCGCTTTCATTGAGAAGCGTTCTGATTATCTTTTCCTGCGTGTCATAAGCGCCTTCGCCGACGTGCGTGTAGCGAATGCGTCCTTGTTTATCAAGAATCACTACGGTCGGCCACGCTTCGATACCGAAGGCTCGCCACGTATCGCCATTCGTATCGGTTATCACCGGGTATTTAATGCTGTTGCTTTTCACTGCATCCCGGATTTTATCCAAATTCTTTTCGTAATCGGATTCCGGTGTGTGGACGCCAACAATGGTTAATCCTTTATCACGGTAAACAGAGTCGAATTTTTTAAGCGTCGGCAGTGTATTGCGGCAGTTGTAACAACCGAACGTCCAGAAATCTACGAGAACGACGCGTCCGCGTAAATTCTCCAGGCTGGTAGCTTCGGAATTAATCCATTGCCCTTCATTTAATGACGGCGCGATTTTAGCTTTGCTTGACGCAATTAAAACGTCTCGGGCATTTGCATTGGCATTTGCGTCAGCAACGACCGGCACAAATGAATCCTTGCCATTCGATATAAATACCTCGGTATCATTAGTGGCGGCGGTTATCTGCTCATCGTTTTCTCTAGATGCAAGAGAGCGAGTACAACTGAGGGCGAATAAGGTTGATATGATTAAAAGAGCGGTTAAAGCGAATGAAGTTTTGTAATTCATAATATATTTTCTCTGACAAACATTTACAGTTTTTGTCTTTCATATTAGTTATAACAAAAAGAGCAATGTTTATTCCCTCATAATAATAATTTTCAAACCAAAAGATATTAATGCCCCGAATACCAATCGTAACCGCGCTCCGCCCAATAATCGGCGGGGCGTGCGTCAGTAAAACTGATTCGTCCGATGCGTTTGATTTGCTTGATGCCGTATTTGGTTGGGGTTACCAATCTGAGCGGCGCGCCATGTTCCAAAGTAAGCGGCGCTCCGTTCATCTCATACGCGAGCAAAGTTTGCGGATGAAGAATACTCGGCATATCCATTCCGACGTAATAACCGCCGTCGGGCGTTACGAGCGAAGCATACGGCAACAAACTTTCCGGGTTTTTCGCGGCATCCGGCTGAGAACCGTCGCGAGTTGCCGGTTGAAATTTGTTGATAAAATCGGAGAATCTGGCGCCCGTCCAGTTAACCACGACGCTCCAGCCTTCGATGCATTTCAGTTCAGTCGTCATTTCGACTCGCGGCAAGCTTTTAATGTCATCGAGAGTTAATAACAAACCGGGCATTGGCATCTGAGGTGCGGCGGCTCTATCAACCGTTGCGGGCGGCATCTGTTTGGCGTTTGGATTTTCTTTTGAATCTTGTGTTTGGTGCAGTTCAGCTGTTTCCTTTATTTCGTTCTCGTCGTTCATTGGCGTTTGATAAGCAATGTCATCAGCGTATTGCGGAAACTGTTTCGGGTTTGCCAGACCGACAACTTGCAGGCGCCACGAATTTGGATTAAACCCTTCGCTCATTCCCTCGCCGCCGTTTACACGTAAGTTACCAACTCTATCACGTGGAAATTCCGGCGCGAGTCTGGTCGGGCGGTAAAAGATTTGACTGACTTTTTCGTTAAATTCAAACGTGCGCCGCAAAAGCGCGTCTTTGGTTTCCTGCGGCATCCATCGCCAGCCGAAAACGCCGATAAAAGCTGCTGCACCGCCGACCAGAAAGCCTCGCCGAGATTGCCGCGACATTTTTTGTTTTGCTTCTTCGTCGGTTAATATCTCGGACAATTCCCGCTTTTCATTTAAGAGTTTGGCGGTGTTGTTTTTGTCTACAAAAGACGAATCTGAATTTAGCGATTTTTCTTTTGCCAATTCGAATTCACGAACCTTTTCAATTAAAACCTCAGATTCGACTGAAGAAGTTTGTTTCTCATTCCCGCGGTTTTGTTCATTATTTTTTTTCTCGTTCATACGGTCGCTCCTTCCGCTTCGTTCAGCGACGATTCAGGAATTTTGGTTTCTGCCTCGACGGCTTCATAACCGGTAACCATCGAGCGAAAATTACTCCAACCAGCGAGGGCAACCTGCGCGACGTGAACAACGAAGAATCCCACGAAAGCAATCGTCAGCCAGAAATGTTCCCAGCGCGCCCATTCGTAGCCGCCTAAAGTATTCGTCAAAAAAGCAGTTTGTGTCGGTTTGTAAATCGTCAAACCCGTAATTATCGAAGCCGCACCCATCAAAAGCACGCCCGTATAAGCGATGCGCTGCGCGTCGTTGTATTTCCCCTGAGGCGGCAATTTTTTGACTATGTGCAAATCGTGCAAAGTTACGAGCATTGCGCGTTTAAGCGAACCCGGAACGGGCAGAATCACGCGCCATTCGCCGGAAATTAACAAGTAAAGAACATATAAAACACCGTTTGCGGCAAACAGCCACATAAAAAAGAAGTGAAGCTGCAACCCTTCAGCGAGTCGAAACGGTATTCCAAGTGCGTCATAAAACCAGGCGGGAAAGAAATGAAAAAGCTCGTAGCCGAAAATTTTTATTCCAAAGACGGCGTTTGCCCAGTAAATCAGCAACCCGCTCCAAATCATCATTGTCAGCAGCGGAAAGTTTATCCAGTGCAGCCAACGTTTGGCGAGCGAATGTTTCTTTTCAAGTTGTTTAGGCATTTTTTCCTCTGTAGTTTATTCGTGTACGATTATTTTATAAACAGATAAAATCATTAGAACTTATAAGAATCCGGCTACTCAAACTAACAATAGAAGTCATCCTGCAGACAAGTCGGATTAACGTCCTGAGAAAATCGCCTTAAGATCTTATTTTACTTTACAACCTTTAACAAGGGGTTTATATTTTCATCGAATCGACTTCCTTTTTCCCGTACCGTTTACCATTGCGGCGAAAAACCACGAATGTATAAACCATACCCGTTCCAAGAAGAGTGAAAACAGCAAGTAAAACCAGCGCGTAAGGCAGGTGTTGCAGAATATCTTTCATCATATTAATCATTTTTGCTCCCTCTTTTACTGGCAGCAAGATTTTGTGACCGGTAATCCTAATCGTCAAATATTTAGTCTTCGATTGTTTATTTCAATACTCTCTAAAAATGTCAGAATTTCCCGATAGCGATAAATTGTCCCGTTCACAGACAAGATACAAAGCGGCAACCGGATTATTCCCACACGGGCGAAATTAAAATATTTTTCGGTTAGGGAATAAATGGCAGAAGCAGCGATATTATTAAAAGTGTCCGGGCGAATTTTGTAGATTATATGTTTGGTGTCGGCAGGAAGCAGGAAGAAGATTGGGCGGCGTTTGAGGCGGAGGCTTTGCCTTTGATGGCAGACGTTTTCCGCGTGGCTCATTACCTGGCACGCGACCGCGAGGAAGCTGAAGATTTGACCCAGGAGACCTTTGTTCAGGCGCTCAAATCTTTTCACCGCTACACGCCCGGAACGAATTGCCGCGCGTGGCTGGTGACGATTCTTTATCACTTAAACAGCAAGCGGAAACACAAATTGGGGCAGCTCAAACTCGTCGAAGATGTTGAGGAGCATATCGCGCAAACCGTCGCTTTTGTGCCATCTCTGCCGGAAGAATTAAAGGACGAAGAAATTTTGCAAGCTCTCGAACGATTACCGCAAATGTTCCGCGATGTGGTGGTTCTGTCGGATGTTGAGGAATTTTCTTACAAGGAAGTTGCCGCACTTTTGCAAGTTCCGATTGGTACAGTAATGTCGCGTTTGTCCCGCGGTCGAAAACTGCTCAGGCAGCAATTAACGGATTATGCCAGAAATTTCGGAATCGGCGCCAAAGGCTAAAAAAAATTATTATGCGTTGTCAAGAATTTAGAGAAATGCTGGATTCGTATCTAAGCGATGAGTTATTGATAGAGACGAATCATGAAGTTTTGCATCATTTGGAAAACTGTAACGTTTGTCGCAACGAACTCGCCGCTCGTCGTCAACTGCGAACGCGAATGCGCTTGGCAGTAAAAGCTGCACCGGGAACACAGGTAAATCCAATTTTCGCTCGACAGCTCGAAACGAATTTACGCGAAACCGCCTTGCGTCCTTCGATATGGAAGAAAATGAGCGGTGGAGCATTTTCCGGTTCACCGATTTTAGCGACGGCGGTTGCGGCTTGTTTGCTGTTCTTCGTATTGTTCGGCGCAAACTGGCTGCGACGTTCTTCTTCGCCCGCGCCCGAAATTAATATCGCCCAGCAAAATCAAACAAATCAGCCTGCCGACAGTTTGCGCTCGACTGATGAAGCGAACGCCGCACAAGTAATTCAAACCGCATGGCGGGAAATTACACATTTAGCTGTCGGCGACCATGAAAATTGCGCTCTGCATTTTCGCTTGAAGGAAGACCCGATAACCTTGGATGAAGCTGCTGAAAAATACGGGAAATTTAACAAAAATTTGGACAAAAAAGTGATTGCATCCTTGCGCGCAAATTTAAACGAAAAAAATTCCGGCAAAAGGAGCGATGAAGTCGAATTTCTCGAAGCGCATTCATGTGTTTTTGAAGGACGACGCTTCGCGCACATCGTTTTGCGACGCAATAAACAGGTAATTTCGGTTCTCGTAACCGATATTGATTTGCCGGTCGATAACGGCAACAGTTTTGAAGCAAAACAATCGAACCCAACATTGAAGGCAGCGAGTTTTCATGTCAACCGAAACGCAGTTTTTGTCATTTCCGATTTAAGCGAAACTGAAAATATGCGGATCGCTCACGCCTTGTTGCCGGGCGTACAACGTCATATCAAAGAGAGTGAAACTGGAGTTTAATATACCTTACTAAAGGTGTCCAAAAACCTTAAAAATCTTAAAAACCTCTGGAAAACATTGATATTATTGAAAGATTTATACCTTGCCTGAAAAGAGTAGTGATACTGTTGCCGAATTCGTTTGAGGGCAAACCCACCCTAAATCGGGGCGTTATTTTGGTAATTTAAGGTTCGTAATCTTAGTAGTCAAACAGACAGATTTAACTCACCTTTTATTTGAAATAATGGCTAATTTGAATTCGGCAACAGTATCACTGTAGTTTTCAGACACTAAGGTTGGACTTTATCAAACCAAAACTGGTAAAACTTTTTTCTTCATCTCTGATAATGATGTAACTCACACACACGGTTAACTTCTAAATAGGTCAGTTAAGGATTTTTATAGAGCCGTAAGTGTGTGCTGACAAAAAAGCTGTTAAGTCTTTTTCAACGCGAATTAGAACTTTTTCAGAAAAAAATAAGCTCGTCCAGGACTTTTAAACGCAGCACTATGCTGCTCAGAGCTATGAATTAACGAAAGGAAAAGCCCAAGTATATATAAAACACTTTGGCTTTTCCAAATTTTAAGATTTGATCTTAAAATTTCAATTTCAAACCGAATTGAATCACCCGGGATGATTCGCCGGTTTGAATAATTGTCTGGGTTGAAGGTGGTGCGACGGTTGCGCAGCAGGTTTGAGCAAACAGACTGGAGCGAAAGCTCGGTGAACCGACCGAAGCATCACGCGGATTATCAAAGTTGGCGCGGTTTAACACATTGAACATTTCCGTTCGGAAATCTAAACTGACGCGCTCGGTAATCGAGAACTTTTTGATAATCCCGATGTCAAGATTATAATAGCTGGGCGCGACAAATATGTTACGACCCGAACCGTTCTGACCGGGCAAAGGTATCGCAAAGCCATCCGTGTTAGCAAAAAGCACGGGACCGGCGATGCCCGGAACTTCTTGCAATCTGGCTCGCAAATTAGGATCGGTCACCACGGCGCGCGATTCGTGTCCGGCGTTTGAGGTGCGAACGCCGCTTCTGATGCTGAACGGTTCGCCCGTCATAAAAGTCGAGATGCCGTTTACCGTCCAGCCGCCGATAAACTGGTTAAGCCAGCCGGGTGCATCGCCGAGTAATGTTTTTCCCTTACCGATTGGCAATTCCCAAACTGCTGTCAAGTTAAAAACATGCGTCCGGTCAAAATCCGAACGCGCCCGTTCTTCGCGCAGGTTGCGAATATCAATCGGCGTGCGCGAGTTGGTGGTTGATAAACCGCCGCCCGAAGCCGCGCCGACCGGGTCAACCGATTGGTTATCAATAGATTTGCCGAACGTATAAGCGGCGGCTAAACCGAGACCCTGAGCGAAGCGGCGGCGCAAAGTGAACTGAAATGCGTGATAGTTGGAATCGCCGCTGTTGTCGATATAAGTGATGCTGCTGAACTGTTGGTTCGGACGCAAGCCCAAAGCAAGAGTCGTATTTTCAATTCGTTCGGCGAAACTGCCAGCCGCATTTAACTGCAATTCGCCGAGAGTTGTTGAAGAATTGACGAAAGTCGAGGTCAGCACGCCAGAAGTAACCAATCCAATCGGCGTTCCGGTAATGCCCGTCGGACAACCCGTTCCGCTTGCCGCGCAACCCAGACCGATGTTTCGCTGCATAGCGAAAAAGTCGGGCAAAATTCTGTCGGCATTAATTTGATTGCGATTAGCCGCAAAGTAAAGCCGCATTCCGCGCCTGCCGACATAGGCAACCTGCATTACCATTTTGAGCGGAAGCTCGCGCTGCAAACTCAAGCTCCACTGGTGAACGGTAGGAAGTTTCAAGTTCGGGTCGAATACCGTTATAGGCGGAGCGTTTGTGTTGAGCTGAAGCGGTAAATTCAAAAGCGAAGAAGGTTTGACGGTCGGCGCGGGCAATTCGTTCGGGAAACCGTTACCGATAGTTACGTTCGGCGCGGGCGTGCATCCCGGCGTAGTTGCACCGCCGACAGTTGAAGAACAGGTAAACAGCAAGCCCGGCACGCGACCGGCGGCAGCCGTTACTTGAAACGAAGAAATCGGATCGAAGGCGATGCGGTAGCCTGCCCGAATCGCGCTTTTTCCCGTTTCGCCGAAAAAGGTCTTCAAAAATCCTCTCTTAAAATTCGGCGAGTAAGCAAATCCGAGGCTCGGTCCGAATGCCCCGAGGTTGTCGTTTTGATACCAGCCTTTCGCTTTAACAAATGTCGTCGGTCCATTTAGAATCGGTGTGCTGGCGACGTAAGTTTTCCCGTCCGCCGTGTGCGGCGCAGGATTAATTTCCCAGCGAACTCCGTAATTAAGCGTTAAATTGCTGCGCGCTTTCCATTCGTCCTGGACATACATATTGTATTGATTGACCAGGTGCAGTTCGTCGAACAGAGTTATCTTTCCGTCAACTTGGAACGGCAGAAATTCATCTTTTTCCAAATCGCCGATGTAGGTTTGCGAAATTTGCGAAGGAACGCCCAGCAAATTATTGATTGTCGCCTGCAGAGCCGAATTGTCCGTGCTGTTGATTCCCGCCGCGGTGGTGAATCCAACCGGCGGACGAGTTGTCGCACTCAGCAAGATTCTGGGCGTTACATTTATGCCGCCGGGCTGCCCGCGCCGGTCGTGATGGCGGTAAAACCTGGCGTTAAAACCCATTCCGATAACGTGCGA
>MWVV01000800.1_pt1 | contig 11378 bp, 10 predicted proteins | sample 1047281 | NCBI WGS metagenome assembly MWVV01 (sample SAMN06349986, study PRJNA376086) | soil metagenome | isolation source: PT-2 sample Antarctic (ecotone) soil | place: Antarctica | collected 2015-01-13 | reverse complement strand
ATACTACTCTAGAACAGCCAGTAAATAAAGCGCTTTTAATTTTTAGTGGTCAAAGTATTTAGTTAATTTGGGAGATTAAAACCCTTATGCAAAAAAATATTGGTAAGAATAAAAAGAAACAAACAAGTAAACCTGAAAAACCAGTTGTAGCTACTAACAAACCGCCGGATATTCTGTTGGAATTTATAAAACACGCCAACCTCGTACCGTTTGACGCCGATTTTAGTTTTGGCTTGCCAGATAATCCTTTTGGTGAAGGCGTAAGTTTTTTATCTTGGGCAGATGAACACAACTTGAGGCAATACTCTAAACTTTTCCGCCACTTATTGGATGTAGAGAAAAAACCCGGTTTTTGGCAAGTTACTTTTACTGAAATTAAGAAGAATCGAGAGTTTATGAAACTTTTGGTTGAAATCACCGAGAAATTTCAAAAAGAACTTGAACGAGAACGGAAAGAACTTGAACGAGAACGGGAACGTGAAAGAATAATGAGACTCGGTGTGCAAGCTCAGCGAGAACTCGGTATTAAGCATCCTAAAAACTATATTTCCCCCAAAAGGAAGAGGAATTTCAAAATTACTACTGAAAAAACATTTCTTAGTGACATAGCATTTCTCGGTGAAACTAAGATAAAAAAAAATGAGAATCCCGAGCTTGCAAAGCGCCTTGCCAACATTGCATCCGATTTTTTCTCTTTGACTCTGGATGAAAACTATCGAGGCAATTTATCCCTGGGCGTTTTTTCTGATGTTATTGAGGACACGGATTTCAGGAGACTAAAAAAGTGTATTGTTTGTTCTGATATTTTCTGGGCATATCGACTGAACACAAAATTCTGCCAAAAGAAATGCTCAAATCAATATCATCAGAAGGAAATAATAAAAGACCCAAAGAGAAAAGATGTAGTTAATGCCCGTCGTAGTAAAACCAGGTTTGATAAACAGGTCGCGGAAGCACAAAAAATGTTGAGAAATGCAAAAACCAACTTACACAAAGTGGAAGCAAAAAAAAAGTTGCAATCAGCCATCTCAAAGAGAACCGCAGCCGCCCAAAAACTAAATGATCTAAAATTCACACCAGGAGAAAAATAAAAATGGCACTTTTTAGACGTCCGAACAGTAAATATTGGTGGATGAAGTTCACCTTTGACGGATCGCTTACCCAGCAATCAACAAAATGCTCGAACAAGCGTGATGCTTTGCAGGTTGAAGGCGCTTACCGGCACGAACTAGCTTTAGGTCGTATCGGCATCGAGCCAAAACAGAAAGCGCCGACATTTTACACGGCAATTGAAGATTTTCTCCTCTGGTCAAGCATTGAACATGCCAATCAACCTGCAACCTGCAAACGTTATTATTTTTCCTGTCAAAGTTTGAAGAATTATTTCGGAGCGGTGCAAATTGACCGTATCAAAAAGAAAAACGTTGAAGATTTTATCGCTTGGCGAAGCTGTCAGCTTTCCAAAAAGACCAAAAAACTTATCACACGAAAAACAGTTAACTTTGATTTACTCGTTTTGAAGATGATATTCAAGCGCTTGTCTGACGCCAAAATTATTCGTGATAACCCGGCGGGCGGTATCAAAACTCTTTCTGAAACCGAAGGGGAAAATTCATTTCACGTTATTACGCCTGATGAAGAAAAACTTTATTTAATGGCTTGCCCGCAGCCACTTCAGGATGTAGCAATTCTAATGCTTGAAACCGGTATGCGATGCGGTGAGGTTTATCAGCTTCGCAGTCAGGATATTTTTGTCCCGCAGGGGTTTTTGAAAGTGGTCAAAGGTAAAACACGAAGCTCTGTTCGGCGCGTTCATTTGTCGGCGGCGGCACAAACTGTTTTGAGTTCACGAATACAAAAGTTTGACGGCGCAAATCTTTTTCCCCAAAATGACCGGGACGGCGAAAGAGCAACTCGCACGCTCAATCGGATACATCTTGAAACCGTTCGAAAACTCAAAATAAAGTTCCGGCTTTACGATTGTCGCCATACTTTTGCGACGCGGGCATTAGAAAGTGGAGTTGATTTACTCACATTAGCTTCGATACTCGGGCACACTAATTTGAAAATGGTTTCCCGGTATGCTCACCCATCCGAGCAACATAAAGCAGACGCAATTCGCCGGATGGAAAAAGCTAAAGTAGAAAAAAGAGCAAAAGCAGTCTAATATTGTAAAAATCAAACTGAACGACTACATTTTCAGATACAGGCTCACGTAAATTTTAAGTTTTACTACCTGTAAATGTTATGAGTAAATGAATTAGCAGATTACGATAAACTGTATTTTATGAAGGGTAATTTAATTATTGTTAGTTCGCCTTCGGGCGGCGGCAAAGGCACGCTAATTAAGGAAGTTTTGAAAGTTTTGCCGAATATCGGCTACTCGATTTCCTTTACAACCCGCGAGATACGCGGCAGAGAGGAAAACGGCAGAGATTATTTTTTTGTCGGTAAAGCGCAATTTGAAGAATTGATAAAAAAAGGTGAATTTCTGGAATTTGCGGAAGTTCACGGAAATTTTTACGGAACTTCGATGAGTTTTGTTAAAGCAGAAATTGATTCGGGGCGCGACGTTGTTTTGGAAATTGACGTGCAGGGCGCTGACAGCGTTCGAAAAACTTTCCCCGAAGCGGTCAGCATTTTTATTTTGCCGCCGTCGTTTGAAGTTTTGAGGAAGCGTCTGACGGCGCGGGCAACCGAGAAAAAGGCGGATTTAAATTTGCGCCTGATAAATTCTTTCCGCGAAGTCGAACGCTTTGAAGAGTTTGAGTATATTGTTATCAACAATGAAGTTACAAAAGCAATAATTGATTTAAAGACAATCATTCTGGCGGAGAGATTAAAGCGGATTAGACAAAGCGGCTCGATAAAGGCTATTCTAGATAGTTTCAATGCGTCGAGCGTCGAAAAATATATCGCCGGAGATTAAAATTATGGTTGAACAAACCGAAAAACTTGTCGAAGAAATTACCGCAGATCCAAAAGTATCCCCTGAGATTGATTCAAAATACCGCAAAATAATTTTGGCGGCTCAGCGCAGCAAACAATTGCAGCGCGGAGCAAATCCGCGCGTCGAAATGGATCCGCGCAAAAGCAAGGTGACGCGCATCGCAATGCGGGAAATTGAAGAAGGCAAAATAGATTTTGAGTTGATCGCAATGATCGCCGCCAACAAAAGCCAGGCAGATTAAATTTCGAAACTTTCAAAAAAACAGATTAATTTTCAATTAACATTTCTGCTATTTCAATCGCCCTGATCAAAGCGCGAGCTTTATTTAGTGTTTCCTCATATTCGCTTTCGGGAATTGAATCGGCGACAATTCCCGCTCCCGCCTGAATTGAAGCCGTTCCGTTCTGCAAACTGATTGTCCGAATCGCAATGCACGTATCGAGATTTTCAGCGTAATCGATATAACCGATCGCACCGGCATAAATATTGCGTTTTGTCGGCTCTAACTGGTCAATAATCTGCATCGCCCGAACCTTTGGCGCGCCTGAAACCGTTCCTGCCGGAAAACAAGCCGCTAAAGCATCGAAACGGTCAAAGTCGACGCGCAAATTCGCCTTTAAACTCGTTACCAGATGCTGAACGTGCGAATATTTTTCTACCTTCATTAAGGTTTCAACTTCGACCGAACCAAATTCAGCAACGCGACCCAAATCATTGCGTCCCAAATCGACCAGCATCGTGTGTTCAGAAATTTCTTTGGTATCGGCGCGTAATTCTCCGGCTAAAATCAAATCCTCTTCTATGTTTTTGCCGCGAATTCTGGTCCCGGCAATCGGACGATATTCGAGTTTTCTTTCGTGACAGCGAATCAACATTTCCGGGGACGCGCCGATCAGATTTTCTTCTCCGAATTTGATGTAAAACATATACGGAGAAGGATTGGTCATCCGCAGAGCGCGATAGACATTGATTGGTAAAGCTGAAATCTGCCTCTGAAACTTTTGTGAAAGCACAACCTGATAACAATCGCCGGCAAGAATTTTTTCCTTGATTGCCTCAACCGCTCGAAGAAAATCTTCTTTTTTCCAGTTCGATGTAAATTCAGAGGATTTTTCTAAACTTTTTGGTAACTTTTCAAAATTGTTTGTAAGATTTTTTTGCAAAAGCTTTTCAATTTTTTCGGTTTCGGCGACAGCATTTTCAAACAATTGTCGAAGTTTTTCCGGATTGTTTTGCGCTTCATCGGTCATTACCATCGAAACGATTTCAATCTTTTGATTGAGACGGTCAAAAACTAAAATATTGCGGAAAAACATCCAGACAGCATCGTCTTTTTCAAAATCTTGATCAAAATCTAAAGCTTTCTCAAACCATCTCGCCGCGTCATAAGCGATAAAACCGATTGCCCCACCGCACAGCGGCGGAAGGTTTTCCTGGCGAGCGAGTTTATTAGTTTCAAAATGTTCACGTAAAAAATCAAATAATTTTTGATCGGAAACAAATTTTTCTTCGCCAACTTTTTCAACCACGGTTTGCGAATTATGTGAGCGCACCGTCATAAACGGGTTTGCCGCCAGAAACGAATACCGCGCGATTTGCTCGCCGCCTTCGACTGATTCAAAGAGAAAAGATTGTTTCGCATTTTCCGCCACGCGCAGAAACGCTCCGACCGGGGTGTGCAAATCCGCCATAACGCTTCTGACAACGGGAACTACATTACCGGTTTCTGACAGTTTGAGAAATTCCTCGAAAGTCTGCGGGTATAATTTGAGCATAAAAATATAAATTTTAAGGGAAAACTGCAAACTTTGAAAGCAGACGCGTTCTAAACGTCAATAACGGGAAATTTATATTTACTAATTTCCCGGATCGACTTACTATTAACCCAAACTCAGAGTGGAGCATCATAATGTTTTATAAAAAAATTTTTATACTTTTTATTTTCCTTGCATTTGCCGGACAGATTTCCGCGCAGGTCGCCGCTGGGAGAAATGCTAAAAAGACGGATATTACTCCTGAATTACAGGAAAAGGCGAATGTTTTGTTAAACAGTCTGGCGCGTGAAGCTGAACAATTCACGCTTCCCTCAAATAGAATTACTGCCCGCGTAAACATTGCCGATCTGCTTTGGGAAAAAGACGAAAAACAAGCGCGCATTCTTTTTCAAAATGCAATTATCGATTTATCCGCTTTAATTAATCAAATCCCGCCGGAAATTACCGATTCTTCCGATGAAGTGATTTCTGAACGTTATATTATTTTGAATGACGCGCGAATGCTGCGCAGCGAACTTCTTTTAAACCTTGCGCCGCGCGACCCAAAATTCGCGCTTGAAGCTCTGCAGGAATTGAACCGCAAAGACGCAAACGGCGCGAATTTATTTGAAGACGATAAAACTCTCGAACTCGACCTTGCCGCGCAGATTACTCTGAAAGACCCGAAACAGGCTTATGAAATAGCCAAAAAAAACTTAAATGAAGGAATTACGCCAAATTTATTTTCGACCCTCGAAGATATTTATAAAAAAGATGCGGAACTCGGCACGAAACTGGCGCAGGATATTGTCTCTAAAATAAAAACCTTCGACCCGAACATTAATTTATCTACTGGCTCGCTTGCTAATTCGATGACTAACACAATGTCATCAAATACCATTATGAAAACCGCCGGAATCAGTGGCTTTACTGTTTCTTCCTGGGATATTCAGATGTTTCTGGAAATATCAAAAAAGCTTGAGCGACAAGCGGCGAAAAATAAAAAAACGGCTGTTCTGAGCGAAAATTCCTACAAGGACGTGATTGAGGTTCTCGCCCAGATTCATCTAAAACAGCCGTATCTTTCATCATATGAACTTTCCAAAACAATCACGGAAATCGCTAAATTTTTTCCCGCCAAAGCCCAGGCGCTCCGCAGTAAATTAGGTCAGCAGGAAGCCGCGACGCTTGACACGCTGGTGACGACCGAGAAGTTTCAAGTCGAGACCGAAGGCAAATCCGCAGAAGAAGTAGTACAGATTATCGAGAAAAAAACTGCCGCCGAACGAGATGAGTTATATTGGAAAGCTGCCGAAAAAGCTTTTTCTGAGGGCAGTATTGAAGACGCGAAAAAGTTTCACGGAAAAATGAAATCCAAACGCGAATATGATTACCTGGAAAGGGCGATTGAAAACGCTCTGCCACTGACGCTTGCCGAAAAAGGTGATTTATCCGAGGTTCGGCAGGCAATGGCGAAACTCAAATCGAACGAAGAACGAATTGCGGTTCTCAGCGCACTGGCAATTTCGGTTGCTGGAAGGAATGATAAAAAAACGGCTGCCGCTCTTTTGGAAGAAGTGCGCGCCATTTACTCAGGCAGGATGAAAAATCGTAAAAATCTGACTACCGTTTTGCATCTGACCCAAGCTTACGCCGTCGTGGACGCCGGTCAAAGTTTCGCTTTTCTCGAAAGTAACATTTCTTATTTTAATGAAATTATTAATGCGGCGATTCTTCTTGATGAATTTAATGAATCCGGTTCAACGCAGAATGATGAACTACGAATTGATACGATTCGCAGCCAGGCTTATCAGAACGTTCCGAAAGGAGTAATCCTGATAAAAAATTTAGCGACCGCCGATTTTGACCGAGCGGTAAATTTCGCAGAAAGATTTTCACGCCCTGAAATTCGCTTTTTCGCGCGTTTTCGCATTTTGGAAAGCTTACTCAACCCGGAAGCTGAAGAAGATGAAAAGAAAATCAAAACAACATTTGAAAACGAACAACATGAACATTAATAAAATATTTGCGCAAAAACCAAGACGAACTTTCGGAAAAATACTTTTAGCCTTGATTATGCCGTTTCTGGTAGTTCAAATTAATTTCGCGCAAAATATTAAAATAACGAAAAAAGATGAAATTTCAGTTGAACTCCGCAAAGATGCCGTCAATTTCCTGCGGGAAACCGCCGCGGGCAATCTTTATAACAAAACTTAGATTCGCGCAGCACTAAAAACAGAAGTCGTGCGTAGGTAAGGGCGGACAATTTTTAAGTTCCGCCCTATCTTACGCCCGGGCTTCTGCTACTGGTCGAAATTTGTTTAACTGAAACTTGTTCCGTTCAGCCAGTGTCCGCCGTCAACGACCAGCGTGACACCGCTAATAAAATCCGCCGCGTCCGAACATAAAAAGATCGCCGCGTTTTCAATATCTTTAATGCGTCCGAAACGTCCAAGCGGAACTTTTCTCAGGAGTTTTTCTTTGACCGGTTCAGGCACAAGTCGTTTCATTCCCTCAGTGTCTTCAATCGGTCCGGGCGCAATTCCGTTGACGCGAATTCCGTATTTTCCCCACTCAACCGCCAGATTTCTGGTAATGGCGTCAACGCCGGCTTTGGCTGCCGAAACGTGAATCTGCATCGGTGTCGCGGCATAATGCAAGGTTGCGCTAATATTTATAATTTGCCCTTTTGATTTTTTAAGCTCTTCAAATGCGGCGCGGGCGACATTAAATGTTCCTTTGGTATCAATATCAACGACGGTTCCAAAACCATTCGGTGAAAGTTCACTCGCTTCGCACAAAAAATTCCCTGCCGCGCCGTTGACTAAAATATCAATTTTGCCGAATTGTTCGACCGTTTCACGGACGGCGCTTTCGACCTGCGCGTAATCGCGAACATCGGCGGAAACTGGTAAACATTCGCCGCCACTTTCTTTAATTAATTTCGCCATCGGCTCAAGATTTTCAATTTTCCTGGAAACAATCGCCACTTTCGCGCCGTTTTCCGCCAATGCGCGAGCAACGCCGCCGGTAATTCCAGTGCCGCCGCCCGTAACAAATGCGACTTTATTTTCAAAGATATTTTCGGCAAAAAGGTTTTTATTCATTAAGTATATTGTTTCTCTAAAATTATGATTAATCCGATGAAGCTGCAAAATATTAATCGAGATAAACACGTTTAATAAAACTGCCGTTCAAAAACTCATCCGGTACAATTTGGCTTTGCAAAATTACGCCCTTATATTTGTCTGTCAGGAGCATCACTGCCGCTTCGCAGAGCGGCGCGGCGGTTGTCGTCTGAATCGCCCGCAAGTGGTGACCATTAATCTGCAGAGGTTCGACAAAAAACGATTTTTCGAGCATTCTTCTCGTCCCCCGCGCGTCGAATCCGTCAACCGATGCGTGAACTAAAACAAAATCGTCCTCGACGGCGGGAACTTCCTTTAAAAATTTTTCCAGCAGCTGGTGCGGCAAGTCTTCGTGGTGAGCAATATTTTCGAGAATGTTTTCATCGGTAAATTTTTCAATCACGCTTTCAACCCAGCTATAATGTCCGACGTGGCGCAAAGTTTTATAATCGAGCGCAGAGGCTTTTCCGCGAAAAAAATCGGGCAAGTCCGCCGCTCCGCCCGATGTTAAATCCGCTTCGTAGCTTCTGCCGCCGATAATAATTGTTTCGCGGCTGGAAAGCGCGGGAATTTGTCTGATTTCGTAATCGCGCAGAACACGCGCCGGTTTGACATATTCGGTGGCGACGCCAATCGGCGACCACGTAAAACCATAAAAATGCGGGTGATGCGCGTGCGCCGTCAGAGCGCCAACCTTCATCCCTATTTTTTCAACCGTCTCATTTTCAAATCGCTCGACGAATTTATTATATAGAGACATCGCCAGAACATTGATAAATCCGGGCGCGAGTCCGGTCTGCAAAATAAATCCGGTTTCCGCATCCTTTGCTAAATTTATTATTTCATCAGTTTCAGCCACATATTCAGTCAGATTGGCATAATGCATCCTGAAATCTTTTGCATATCGCGCCATTCGAGGAGCCTCAGAACCGGGCGAGCAGTCAAGCAAAACATCGCAATTTTCAAACGAAGCCTTCAACGCTTCCGACAAAGTTTCTTCCCCCATCAAAATCGTTTCAACGCTGATGGCTTTCTGCGAGTTTCGCTCAACAAATTCTTTGGCTTTTCGCAAATTTTCCTGATCAATATCCCCGAGCGTGAGTTCGATTTCGAATTCTGACCAGGCGCCAAGAAGAAGCGCGACAGCTTCGCCGATTCCGCCCGAACCGACGATAAATATCTTTTTTGTCATTTGATTTATTGTGCTTTGTTTCTGAACGGAGCGGCTTCATTGGAAGTGTCTTGATGAAGTTCTTCGTTTTGCTCGATAGCGGTTAAATTTTTATTGGTCTCCTGATGCAGACTTCCAACCTCGACATTAAATTCGCCTTCGGCGCGAGTTACCGGATCGCCGGTCAAAATTCCGCCAATCGCTTCAATTTCGCCGATAATCATTTGCCCGACAGCAGATAAATTTTCAGTCAAACCGCTCTTTTCATTTTCTTTTGTTTCATCCGTCATAATCTAAAATCTTACAATGAAAAAGCCAGCTTTACGAATGAACAAAACCCGCTTTTCAAGCCTCAACAAAATCCCGCGACAATTTTGCCCCTTTTGCGCGATGTGTGGATCATCACTAAAGTCTTTTAAAGGTCTTCAGTGCCGCAAATTCAGATAGATTTTTATCCTTATAAATTTATCACAAAACATTTAAAATCAATTTCCACTGGAGAACCACCGCTGAAAAATATAAAGAATACTCAACGAAATGGCGATGCCTAAAGAGAAAAACATAAATTTTCGGACTTTGATTTTGTCAAACATATTTTTTACTCAACATTAAAATATTTTGCATCCTGATGATGAATGATAATCGCTGATGTTGATTGTTCGGGATGAAGCTGAAATTCCTCAGAGAGTTCAACATCGATTCTTTCCGGTTCAAGCAATTCAAAAAGTTTCGTTTGATCTTCTAAATTCGGGCAAGCCGGATAGCCGAAACTGTAGCGCGAACCTTGATAACCCTGGTGAAAAAGTTTTGCCAAATCCGCGGCGTCATTGTGCGCGAAATTTAATTCTTCGCGGATTCGTTTGTGCCACATTTCGGCGAGAGCTTCGGCGGCTTCGACGCTCAATCCGTGAAACAAAAGATAATTTGTGTAATCGTCAGCTTTAAAGAGTTCAGCGGCATATTCGCTGGCGCGTCGTCCCATCGTTACCAATTGAAACGGAACAACATCAATTTTACCCGAATCTTTTGAAGCGAAATAATCAGCCAGACACAGACTTTTTCCACCGCGCTGTTCCAGAGGCTGACGCGGAAATGTGAAACGCAGATGTTCCGTGCGTTCGTCTTCCCGATAAATTATCAAATCGTTCCCTTCCGATTGACACGGAAAATAACCGTAAACAAGTTTTGCTTCGAGCAGTTTTTCACGAATTGCCTTTGCCTTAATTTCCGCAAATTTCGGACGAACAATTTCGCGCAAAGTTTGTTCGTATTCTTCTTTCGATTTTTTGCCTTGCTTATATTGCCATTGTCCTTTAAACAGCGCGGTTTCGTTCACAAAATCAAAAACTTTGTTGAGGTCTTTCAGCTCGACAATTTTCGAGCCATAAAAAGGCGCGCGCGGAGTGGTTTCCGCCGCTGCTACATTTGATTTTGTCGTGTGCGTTGTGTCGCCGGAAATTCTCGATTTGACACGCGCCGCCTGCTTGCCGAGCTTCGCGTCCTCGCCAACCAAATCTTCCGCGTCTTCAACCGTTTGAATCGAATCATTTAAACCGTTGCCAGCCGCCGCGACTTTCGACTTTGAACTTTGGACTTTTGACTTTTGACTTTCGCCCTGCGTCAGCAAATCCATCGCGTGAAGTCCGTCGAAAGCGTCGCGGGCGTAAAAAAGTTTTCCGTTGTAAAGCGGCGCGAGTTCGTCGTCAACATATCTGCGATTGAGAGCCGCCCCGCCCAAAACAACCGGAACGCTGACGCCGCGCTCGTTCATAATTTCGAGATTGTCGCGCATCACCAAAGTGGATTTGACCAGTAAACCACTCATTCCGATGGCATCGCAACGGGTTGCGTCAAACGCCTTCAAAATTTCGTCAAGCGGTTGTTTAATGCCGAGATTTATTACCCGATAACCGTTATTTGTCAAAATAATATCAACCAGATTTTTGCCAATGTCGTGAACGTCGCCTTTGACGGTTGCCAAAACCATCACGCCTTTTGACTGCTCGCCTTCAACCTTTTCCATAAAGGGTTCGAGAAATTTCACCGCAGTTTTCATCACTTCCGCCGACTGCAAAACAAACGGCAACTGCATCTGTCCTGAACCGAAAAGCTCGCCGACGATCTTCATTCCGCCGAGCAAAATATCGTTGACAATTTCGAGCGCAGGATATTTTTCGAGCGCGATTTTCAGGTTATCTTCCAAATTGATTTTTTCGCCGTCAATGATGTGGTGTTTTAGTTTTTCTTCGGTGGAAAGATTGCTTACGTCAACCTTCATCGACTGTGCCGTTTTACCCTGAAACATCGTCGTAAATTCGCCGAGCGGGTCATACGTGCAAACGTCGCCGTCAAACTTTCGTCGGTCATAAATCAAA
>MWVV01000799.1_pt1 | contig 11378 bp, 8 predicted proteins | sample 1047281 | NCBI WGS metagenome assembly MWVV01 (sample SAMN06349986, study PRJNA376086) | soil metagenome | isolation source: PT-2 sample Antarctic (ecotone) soil | place: Antarctica | collected 2015-01-13 | reverse complement strand
AGTGAGCAGGATCACAAAAAAATGCGCGACTTTCGCCACGCTCTGCCAGTTGCCGTCAATGAGCGAATCGTTCGATACGGGCAGCGCAAAATCGGGACGGATATGGCTGTCCCGGACGAAAATTTCGCTTCGTTTCTAAAATTTTACAAACAAAAATTAAGCGAAAGTAATTTGGATTATGTGATTTTCGGACACATCGGCGATGCTCATCTGCACGCCAATATTTTGCCGAAAACCGACGAAGAAGCGCGTACAGCAAAAAATTTATACGGCAGGTTCATCGCTCAGGCGATTATGCTTGGCGGCACAATTAGCGCGGAACACGGCATCGGAAAACTGAAAAGCAAATATCTGCAGGTGATGTACGGCGAAAGGTTCATCAACGAAATGGCGGAACTGAAAAAAGCTTTTGACCCGAACGGAATTTTGGGGCGCGGAAATATATTTGATGAAAAGTTTATCTAATTAGAGCGTGAACTTTCTTATCAAGCCTGCTTCTTTATCAATTTGCGGCAATTCAATTTCAAAGCTAAAATACTTTCTCTCATTTAACTTATTAAAAAGGAAACACTTCTAACATAATGATCAAAGCAATTTTACTTGATTTCAATGGCGTAATTATTGATGACGAGCCGCTGCATATGAAGGCGTATCAGGAAATTTTCGCTAAAGAAGGCATCGCGCTTTCGGAAGACCACTATTATTCGTGTCTCGGAATGGACGACAAAGCTTTTGTCGGAGCGCAGTATAGACGCGCCGAAAAGGAAGCTGCGGTGGAAAAAACGTCTGAAATTATCGCGGCAAAAACGACACGCTGGCGCGAACTGATTGAAAAGGAAGTACCTGTGTTTGAAGGCGCGGAGAATTTCGTGCGGAAAATGGCGAAGGATTTTGCGCTCGGCATTGTCAGTATGGCACGACGCGAAGAAATTGAGTATGTTCTGGACAAAATAGCTTTGCGAGATTGTTTTACGATTATTATCAGCGCAGAAGATGTCTCGAATCACAAACCCGACCCGGAATGTTATCAGAAAGGTTTTAGATTAATTGACGGGGCGCGGACAATGCTCGGCTCTAACCCGATTGTTCACGCCGATTGTCTGGTCATCGAAGACGCGCCGCAGGGAATTATCGCGGGCAAGGGTGCCGGTTTGAAGACTTTAGGAGTGACAAATACCGTATCGGCTGAACGTCTGCGCGAAGCGGGGGCGGATTCGGTAACAAAATCTCTGTCCGATTGGATGCCAGACTCCTTGCGCCGAGTTTTCGTATAGAAAATAAAAACCAGAAAATAAAATATGACAGAACATCTGATTTTGATTGACGAGGCTCAGGAAAATCTTTTGTCGTGCGCGACATTTTTAGCCGAAAACATCAAAAGTTCCGACGGGCGCGGCACGGCGATGAAGGAAATCGTTCCGCGATACCTCGAAAAAGGCGAAGTTGATATCGCAGCTCAATTAGCCGATTTGGTTGACGACCCGTTTGTGCGAGACCGGCTTTTGTCTGATGTCGCGGATAAATGCGCGGAAATTGACGATGACGAATATGCTCTGCAATTAGTTGAATCAATTGAAGATTTGAGTTTGCAGGCGGAAGCCAAAGAGCGCATTGCCATCCGCAAAGCATATATCGGTGAATTTGATAAAGCCTTTGAAATAACCGCTCTGCTCGATCACCCGTCGCACGCGCTCGGCATTATCGCTTACCGGCAGACGGTTAAAGGGCTTGAGACGGAAGCGCGGCAGACGCTTTCCCTCATTGAATACCCTGCCTCCAAAGTCAACGCTTTGCAATTTATTGCCGAGCATTACGAAAAAGGAAATAAAATCGAACAAGCCAATAACGCTCTTGATGAAGCGGTCAAAGCGGCGGAAGAAACTGATTTGGCGGAAGAGACGGCGAGAATTCTGCAGTATGTCGCCGAGCATTTTCGGGCTAACGACAGAAATGATAAAGCCATCGAAACCTTTGAAAAGGCTAAATTGATTGCCGAAAAAGTCGAAGGCGTGCACCGGGACGATCTTCTCGCCGGCATTTCGATCGGACAATTGCGTGCGGGAAGCGTTGATTTAGCTGACCGAACGCTCGATTTAGTCAATGATCCGGTGCAGACCGCGACGTGTCTGGTTGGATTTTCGAGAGTTTTTTGGGAAAAAGGCGAACGCGAAGATGCTCTGGAAAGTTTGGAGGAAGCTTACGCGCTTGTAAAATCGCAGCGCGACCGTGACATCCGCGACAGCCGGGCGCATTTTGCCGTTTGGGGAACAATCGCCGTCCAGTTTGCCAAATGCGAAAAACAGGAACGCGCCATCGAAATTGCGCAGGAAAACATCAGCGAAAGTGAACGAACATCGGCGCTCGCCCAAATCGCGCAAGTTTCTACTCTGCAGAACGAAGACGAATTCGCGCGACAGGCACTCAAGGCGATTCCCGACGAAGCCCTTCGAATGTTCGCTTTAATCGGCGTGTCCGATGCGAAGAAACGCCTTGGCGATGAGGAAAAAGCGATTGGAGTTTTAGACGAAGCCGCCGCGCTCTGCGAAACCATACCACAGCTCACCGCGCGTTCGTCAGCCTACAATGAACTTGCCGCGCGCTTTCACGAATACGGAGAAACTGAAAAAGCGCGGGAACTTCTGCAGGAAAACTTGGAAAATATCGCCAACATCCGCGACGAAAGCATCCGCGCCGTAACTCTAGCCCAACTCGCGGGGATTTTTAAACAAGCAAATTTTTCCGTTTCTGATGCGGAAAAAGAAATATTGAAAACATTGGTTCGCCGCGCGGAATGGTGAACCACGACAACTATTTAATCCGTATAATACAAAGTTTTGCTACTTTGGGTATTTTGAGGTGGTCAGATCATGAAATCAAAAATTTTAAGCCTTATCTTACTGCTTTTTACTTCGGTTAGCGCTCAGATAGTCAATGGTCAAGATAACTTTCTTCTCTCGAAGAATAAAGCAGGTGAAATAGAAATCGGAATGACCATTGATGCTTTGCACACAAAGTATGCACCTCGATTAACCAAACTTACTGCTCAGTATCCTGAAGGCATGTTTTCTCCAATGCTTGAAATCTACTTAAATGGTAAGTTGCAGAATGTTGAACCTTCAATAACAGTAGCCATTGATAAAGAAAACGATTGGATTGTCGGCGGTATTCATATCAAAGATCAGAGATTTAAGACTAGTAAGGGCATCGGCATCGGATCGGCGCTTGGTCAGATCAGAAAAGCATATAAGGTGAGTTGGATAGATTTCGGTGAAGGACCGCTTTTTGCTAATGTTGAGGATTTAGGCATCAGCTTTGAGCTTGATTTCTCTAAACCTTCAGATGAATGGTATCGAACACGAAACCAAAGCTTGATTCCAGATAGTGCAAGAGTGGTATCCATCAACGTCTATGACTCTGGAAAGGCGAAAAAAGCTGATTGAACAGGAGCAGCATAACAAGTCATTGCACCGGAGCACGAAACAGCTTTCTTGTTCAGCTTGCTTGATTAAATTTTAGGTTGCGTGTTGCCGGTTTCGCGCCCGGTGAACTCCGCCGTTAGCCGCTTCGTGTTGAGTAACTGCTTACAAATTACGAACTTTTTGTCACAAAAACTAGGCGTGCGGTGTTGTATATTAAAGAACTTCAATCTTGGTATTTTCTGGAGTGAAAATGAACTGCTTTAAAGTCATAAAATTTCTGCTCGTGTCTGCAATTGTTCTTATGCCATTCGTAATCTGTTCCGGTCAGCAGAAAGCCGATGATTTGAAGATTGAACCGTATATTTTCGAAAACTCGAAAAAAGAGAAAATTGATGCCGAATTTGGTAAGTTGACTGTTCCTGAAAACCGAACTAATCCGAATAGCCGACTAATCGAACTCACCTTTGTTCGTTTTAAAAGTACTTCTCCAAATCCGGGTTCGCCGATTATTTATCTGGCGGGCGGTCCGGGCGGTTCGGGGATTTCTGCGGCGCGGGGTAATCGCTTTCCGTTAAGCGAAACAACTTGCTTCATAAAGACGTCGTCCGTTAAACTCGGTGTTTCGCCCGCGTTAACTCCGCCGTTAAAATAAATCATTTGTCAGCAAATCCTCAAAAGTATCGCGTTTTCTGATCAATTTAACTTCACCAGTTTCTTTTATCAAAACAATTGCCGGAAGCTGCCGCCCGTTGTATTGAAACATTTGCGCGATAGAGTAGGCGCCACAATTTAATAACGCTAAAATTTCGTTTGGCTCAACATTTTCTGGCAAAAGACGATAATCGGGCAAACGATTTTGTCCTTCGATGTCGAAATAAACATCGCCGCCGTCACACAAAGGTCCGGCGAGTTTGTATGGAAAATCGTGCGCTTCATCGGCTCTTTCGGCAGAAATCAACTGGTAATACCATTTGTAAGTTTCCATTGAAAGCAGGATGTTGAAGCCTGCATCGGTCAACAACCAAACATCACTTTGGATTTTGGATTTTGGACTTTGGATTTTAGATTCCGTTAAATCAATTTTTGGATTTTGAAGCGGTCTTTCTTTTCGATTGCAAACTGTCGTTAAACAAATGCCCGCGTCGGCAATCACACTTCTGCCTGGTTCGAGCAAGAGGGTTATATTTTCCAAAAGATGCGCGGCGCCTGCGTTTTCGGCAACTTCTTTGACGCCGCGCCATGCTTTTTGCAGAACATCGGAGGGTTCGAGCGTCGCGCTGAATAATTCTTGCTGGGCGTGAGGAAAGTCTGCGGCTTGAGCCTCGTCGCGCAGATAATTGACGGGAAATCCGCCGCCTAAATTGATGTGCGAGAGTTTTAGATTTGTTTCTTCGTAAATTTTAACCAGGTTTTCAAACAAAGTCTTAAACGCTTCGGTGTAAGGTTCGGCATCGGGCGTTTGCGAGCCGATGTGCAGATGGATGCCGCACAAGTTGAGAAATTCGGCATCGTGCCAGCGACGAAAAGCTGATAATGCTTCATCGGGCATCATTCCGAACTTTGATGTCAAAAGCGCGGTTTGCAATCCACTGTGCGTGTTTGTTTCGATTTCGGGAACAAGCCGCAAAGAAACGTTTGCTTTTTTATTCAACCTCCGCGCGACTTTTTCGGTTAATTCAATTTCATACAGCGAGTCGGATTGAATTGCGTAGATGCCAGCGTTTATTGCTGATTCCAGTTCGGCTTCGGTTTTGCTCGTGCCGTTAAAAATAATTTGCTCGGGCTTAAAGCCGATTTTTAAAGCTTTGAAAAGTTCACCGCCGGAGTTTACTTCGAGATCGCTTCCGGCTTCTTTGACCGTTCGCAAAATCGCCATATTCGAGTTTGCTTTTGCAGCGTAACAAATTTTCAGGGGGCATCCAATAACTCTTTCAGCTTTTTTTAGACGTTCTATATTTTGTTTAATTCTCGCTTCGCTGAAAACAAAAAGCGGTGTCGCAAATTTGCGTCCCAAATCAATCGCGGAAACGCCGTCGATATGTAATTGCCCGTTTTTAACTTCGAGAAAGTTTTCTATTGTCCAAGCCGCCGGTGTTGGTTTAGAAGATGACATTTCTATATTTGGATAAAGCAAACTTCACCGCCGAGACGCAGAGTTTTCGCTGAGATTCTCTCTGCATTACCTTTGCGCCTCGGCAGTGAAATTTTTGTTTTTATTTGAGCGATAATCCAATGCCGCGCGGATATTTTTCGTTCAAAGAAATCGGTAATTTCCCCTTAAACTCAATTTCGCCGACCAGAGCGCGAGCCGTCGCCCTCTGCAAACTCGTCATATCGCCGTAAGCGACAACGTAAGTTTTCATTTCGGGGAAATTACTGAGCAGATAAGGATTGCCGAAACTAACGTTAATAACTTTTTTATCGCTGCCAAGCAGTTCACGCAAAACTTTCGCGCCCGATTCAGGAATGCCGACGCTGTTTTTGGCTCCCGAACGCACCCGCCCGAAAAGCCCAGCTAAAATGACGTCTGATTCAGAAGCTTTTTTTCTGGCTTCGTTCATCTCGTTTTCGGTCGATCGTTCATCAAGAATTACCGCTTCAAAATTGATTCCCGCCTGCCGCAGAGTTCTTTGAAAAGTATTGGCGACGAAATTTCGATCTTCGCCATTGGTCACTCCAAAGAGAAAAACTTTTTGGTCTTTTTTAAGCGGCAAAACGCCCGCTTCGCTTTTCACTAAAGTTATTGCGCTCTCGGCAATTTCGTTTGACAAAAGGCGCGTTTCGTCAGCGGAAACCGTTTTGTCGATTTGATCGAGTGGCGTCATTTTTTGTTCGTTCAGACCCAAAAGATGTTTCCACGCTAGAATTTTGTGAACCGAATGATTAAGACGCTGTTCAGAAATTCTACCGCTTTTAACTGCTTCTTTTAACCCTCTGATGGCGACATCGGCGCTCGCCGGTTTGAGCAGGACGTCCGCGCCCGCCAGAACTGCGCGAACAGCGGCTTCGTCCTGATTGAAATACAGCGTCAGACCGCTCATATCCATCGCGTCGGTGACGACTAAGCCATCGAACTTCAAATCTTTTTGCAACATTTCGGTCACCACGTTTGGCGAAAGTGTCGCAGGCAGCGTCGTGTTTTCGTTGATCACTTCCGATTCGGTGTAGCTTGCTTTGATAGATTTTTTGAGTGGTTCAACTTTGGTCGCGTCAATCTGCGGCAGACTGATATGCGAAATCATTACCGAGCCGATGCCGCCGTCAATGACCGACTTAAATGGCGCGAGTTCAATTTGGTCGAGCCTCGAGCGCGGCAGATTAATAATTGGCAGACCGCGATGCGAATCAACCGCCGTATCGCCGTGTCCCGGAAAATGTTTCGCCGTCGCCAGAACATTTCCGCTCTGCAAGCCCTGCGTGAAAGCGACGGCAAATCGTGAAACGTCCGCCGGATTTTCGCCATAAGAACGAACATTGATTACCGGATTATCGGCGTTGTTGTTGACATCAACGGTCGGCGCGAACGCCCATTGAACACCAAGCGCACGCGACTCACGCGCGGCAATAATACCTTCGCGGCGAGCAAATTCGGGATTTCCGGTCGCGGCGATCGCCATATTCCAGGGAAAATTTGTCGTATCTGTAAAGCGCATCGCCACACCCGTTTCAAAATCCGACGAAATCAAAAGAGGCGTCGCGGCTAACTCCTGCATTCGATTCATCAAATGAACCGTTTCATAAACGCCGCCGACAAAAACAATAATGCCGCCGACTTTGTTTTCGACCACCTGACGTTTAAGTTCTAAAAACTCCGGGCTGGTTTGATTAAAAAATTTTGCGTTGATGCCAACGTGAACGAGCTGCCCGATTTTCTCGTCGACAGACATTTTTTTCATCTGCTTGTCAGCCCATTTCTGCGCCTTTTCCGAAGGGCGAAATTTTGTGTTTTGTGCAAATACGGACGGAGAAACAAAAAGACTGATAAGACAAAATAAAGTTAAAAGGATGGTTAATTTTTTCATTGATTTAATGCTTACTGCTATAAGTCTTGTAGAAGTGTAATGACAGAATACATAAAAATTTTTGATAATAAAAGTCAGCAAATAGATGCCGGGAAAAATTTTGTTTTCCATTAAATATTATTTGAGCCGCACGATTTAATTATTCTGAGTTTTTTTGGCTGTGAAAAATAGACTCGCCAGCCCCGCAATTAAAAACGTTGTCAAACTACCGATTAAAACATACCAGGTCCACGCCAGCGGAGTAAAGAATTTGATGTAAATCATCAGTAAAATACTCGCCAGCATTCCGGTTAAAGCTGCTGATTCATTTGCTCTCTTGATGAATGCTCCGACGAGAAAAACGCCCAGCACCGGTCCGTTAAAAAGTGATGCGATCGAAAGCGCCTGATCGAGCGCGGAGCGTTGTTGATTCATCACAAAGAGCGCGACGAGAATTTGAACGATGCCGATAATCAAGGTCAGCCAACCGGAAATTTTTAAAAGATGGCGGTCGGATTTGTCTCTGGCAAACGGTTTGTATAAATCGTTGACAAAAGTTGCGGCAATTGAATTCAGAGACGAAGAAAGCGCCGCCGCGAAAATCGCCGCGATCACCAAACCGCTCAAACCCGACGGCATAAATTTTGTAATAAAATCGGGGAAAACCTTGTCGCCGCCCGCAAACGGAAATGTTGCCGGAACGCCGGAATTTGCGACGCCCGCGGCTGCATACTCTGCCGCGTTAAAGGGCGCGTAAAACGCAAATAATAAAACGCCGATGAAGAGAAATCCGATAAACTGACCGAGAACAACCGCGCCGGAAGAAAGCAAAGCCAGAGACGCGCTCGAAGGTTTGTTCGTGCAAAGGTAACGCTGGACGAGATACTGGTCGGTGCCGTGCGTGGACATCGTCAGGAAACAACCGCCGATTAAACCTGCCCAGAATGTGTAAGTTTTTGTAAAATCGAGCGTGAAATCAAACAGCGAAAACTTATTAAACTCCCGCCCGATTGCCAGAACCTGCGGCATTCCGCCGTCAATCTGATTCAAAAGCACGACTGCCGCGGCGATTGCGCCGCCGATATAAATTGCCAGTTGAACAACTTCAACCCAAATTACCGCCTCCATTCCGCCGTAATACGTGAAAATTATCATCACGACTCCGAGCAGAACAATTGATGCGATAGTCACCAAATTTGCGTCGGCATCCGGTTGAAACGCGACATAGACGGCTGACAAAACAATTGCCGTTAAAAGCAGACGAATGCCGTCGGCAATGTTGCGCATCACAACAAACAAGGCGGAGGCAAGCATTTTGACGCGGTTGCCGAAGCGTATCCCGAGCAGTTGATAAACGGTCTGCAACTCGCCGCGAAAATACATCGGAATAAAAAGCAGCGAAATGACGATGCGTCCGCACAGATAACCGAAAACGATTTGTAGAAACTCAAAATTTCCATTTCGCGCGAACGCGATTCCGGGAACGGAAATAAAAGTAATCGTCGAAGTTTCGGTCGCCACAATTGAAGCGGCAATCGCCCACCACGGAACATTCCGACTGCCGACAAAATAATCTTCGGTCGTCTCCTGTTTCGACGAAAACCACACGCCGAAAAGAGTTACGCCGATCAAATAACCGAAAATGATGACTAAATCTAAAGTTTGCATTTTATTTTACTGATTCGATTGCTTTATCGATGATAAAATCATTTTCAGACAAAATGTTTTGAGCCGTTTCCAAGTTTACATTGGCTTTTTGCATCACAATTGCCGTACGCAAATCATTGTTGGCTTCGTTCAATAGATTAAGCGCCGCCGTTTCATCAAGCGAAGTTTCCTCCATCAAAATTCGCACGGAGCGTTCTTTTAATTTTTTATTTGAAGATTTGACGTTCGTCATTCGGTTGCCTTTGACGTAGCCAAGCCGGATCATTGTCGCCGTGGAAATCATATTCAAAACCATCTTTTGCGCCGTTCCTGCTTTCATCCGGGTTGAACCGGTAATTGCTTCCGCGCCGACCACGGGAACAATCGCAATCTCCACCATTTTTGTAATTGAAGAATCAGGGACGCATGTGATGCAAACCGTAAAACAACCCAAACTTTTCGCATATTCGACCGCGCCGATGGTGTATGGCGTTCTGCCGGAGGCGGCGATGCCGATGACCGCATCTTTTTTTGTCAATCCGCGCTTTTGCAGATCAACTTTCCCGGCTTCCGCGTCGTCTTCGCTGGCTTCGACGGCTTTGTAAAGCGCTTCATAACCTCCGGCGATAATACCTTGCGCCAAATCATAAGAAACTCCGAAAGTCGGCGGCAGCTCTGAAGCGTCCAGAACTCCGAGCCGTCCGGATGTTCCCGTGCCGACATAAAAAAGTCGCCCGCCGTTTTTTAATCTTTCGACAATATTATCGACGCTCAAGGCAATTTCCGGCAAAACTTTTTCAACCGCTTCAGCCACAATCTTGTCTTCGTCATTAATTAATTTGACAACTTCCGGAGTCGGCAGTCGGTCAATGTTTGCGGTGCGCGGATTTTCCTGTTCGGTGATAGGCAGCATTTTCAATTAAGAATGCCTCTGAACTGGCGCGTCGTCAAGAGAAACGACCGCTTTAATTGAAAATTATTTTCTCAAAAAAATGCAACTCCCCGCATTTTTGCCGCGTCTGTTTTGCTCTCTCTGTTTTTGAGCGGCGAAATTTTTTGGCTTAACTTGACAGTAGAGGCGTATTTTTCGTAGCATTGCAATTCGCCGTTAAAACAGAAACGGCGCGGTTTTTGACTGCCGGTGTAAAGCGCGAGATTTTTGGAAACGTTCGCGGCAGAAAAGCTTGAGGGCATGTACGTCAATTGGTAGACAGCCTCCCTTACAAGGAGGAAGTTAGGGGTTCGAGTCCCTTCGTGCCCACCATTTTTTTATTTTGCATCTTTCTTGCGGAGTCGTAGTTCAGTTGGTTAGAACGCCAGCCTGTCACGTTGGAGGTCGCGGGTTCGAGTCCCGTCGGCTCCGCCATAATATTCAAAACCGTTTGAGTCTAGTCAACTCGGGCGGTTTTTTATTTATGCAAAATGCGGAGCAAATCTGTGAGTTTTAAAATTTTTGGTAAAATAAAACTAAAATCAGCATTCAAACCAAGCTATAATCGGGAAGGAAAGTTGATTGATTTGCCGAAAAAGTATAAATTAATTATGCTTTCCATCACGAGAGATTGTTGTTTAACATAAAGTAAAGATTTTAACATTTTTATACTTGGCTCTACATCTTCCCTTGACATTAATTGTCAAATTTGGTCTGAAGGCTGTTCACTGCCACTTGATATTTCAGGTTTTAGCCTTGATTACCCTACCTGTTTTCGATAAATTTTCCTGAAAAGAGATAAATGAAAAATCATCTATTTTCACACGATACGCCCGGATTAAACTTTGTCGCAATTGGCGGCGGGAATGGGCTTGCCACGCTTTTGTCCGGTTTGAAAAGCTTTGTGGCGGCGGGAAAAAGCGAAAATATCTGGATAAAAAGTCTTTCGGGCATCGTTGCGGTTTCCGATGACGGCGGAAGTTCCGGGCGGCTTCGTGATGAGCTGCAGATGTTGCCGCCGGGTGATATTCGCAATTGTATGGTCGCTTTGTCGGAAGATTCGCTTCTGCTTTCGAAGCTTTTTCAATATCGTTTTCGCGGCAGCGGCGAACTTGGCGGACACAGTTTCGGAAATTTATTTCTCGCCGCTCTTTCCGAAATTACAGGTGATTTCGCCGAAGCCGTCAAACTTTCCTCTGAAATTCTCGCCAGCAAAGGGCATATTTTCCCCGCGACGGTTGCTGATGTGCGTCTCGCGGCTGAATTGAACGACGGTTCAATTGTGCGCGGAGAAACAAACGTTTCAAAGGTCGGAACATCGATAAAACGTATGCGGCTCGAACCGCAAGATTGCCAGCCATTGCCTGAAGCATTGGCGGC
>MWVV01000797.1_pt1 | contig 11396 bp, 12 predicted proteins | sample 1047281 | NCBI WGS metagenome assembly MWVV01 (sample SAMN06349986, study PRJNA376086) | soil metagenome | isolation source: PT-2 sample Antarctic (ecotone) soil | place: Antarctica | collected 2015-01-13 | reverse complement strand
ACATTTGAGTTCGCGTACGACCATGTATAGCAAGCGCTTTAATGCCTATGTCCTGTAAACGCACGGCAACTTCTTCAATATTTTTAGTGTTATCGTCCCAGCCTAATCTTGTCTTAACCGTCACAGGTAAATTCGTACTCTTTATAACAGCATCGGTTAAACGCACCATCAGATTTATATCTCTTAAAACTCCTGCACCGGCACCCTTGCATGCCACTTTTTTCACAGGGCATCCGAAATTAATATCTAATAGATCAGGATTAGTTACATCAACAATTTTTGCAGCTAAGGAAAGACTGTCTTCATCGCCCCCAAAAATTTGTATGCCAACAGGTTTTTCATAATCAAATATGTCAAGTTTTTTTCTGCTTTTAATCGCGTTTCTTATCAGGCCTTCGCTGCTAATGAATTCTGTGTACATAAGGTCAGCGCCACTATCTTTACAAACTGATCTAAACGGAGGATCGCTTACATCTTCCATTGGCGCTAATAATAGCGGGAAGTCAGGCAATTTCATATTCCCTATTGAAATCATTGTTCTTTAATTTTAAAATGTTCCCTTTCAACAGGCTCAGGACAAATCGTAAATCGTAAATAAAAATGGCTGTAAATTTACGCACATATAGTTTAATGATATGATCATTGATAAGAATGCAAAGAATGTAAGTTACCCTTCACAGTTAGCGATATTATTTGGCATTACTGCCGGTGGAGTAATTGTTTCTGTAATAATTGGTATAGTGATTTGGCTAATGATGGTAGGTGGAACTCCTCCTTCCAAGCCAGAAGAAATGCTGCAGCCTAAATATTATAACGTAAATATGGTTTTGCAGGGTGTTACTACTTTCTTTATATTTTTTTTGCCGGCGTATCTTTTTGCAGTAATATGTTACAGGAAGCCTTATAAATTTTTAGGATTTAATCTTCATATTAATTCTAAGCAAATTCTTTTAGTTCTTGGCATATTGATGCTTACATTTCCAATATCAGGAGCACTGGCCGAAATAAATAAAATTTTGCCTATACCTCAAAGCTGGGAACTAAAATTTAAAGCAATGGAAACGGCCCGCGAAGCACAGGAGGCTGCATTAATTAATATAAACTCCCTGTCTAAATATATTATTTCGTTATTCATGATTGCCTTACTGCCGGCAATTTTTGAAGAGGTTTTTTTTAGGGCAGGGATGCAAAATTTTTTTACGCGGTGGTTTAAGAATCCCTGGCCTGCTATAATTTTGACAAGTATTATTTTTAGCGTTATACATCTTTCTTTTTATGGATTTATTGTTCGTTTTGGGCTTGGCGTTATCTTAGGCTTTATCTTTTATTACAGTGGAAACTTGTGGCTGTCGGTACTATTTCATTTTCTCTTTAATGGTATCCAGGTAACTGCATTATATTTTATGAATATCTCAGGTAAAAAAGAAATAAAGGACCTGGAAGCAAGTTTCCCTTTATGGGCAGGTGCCATGTCTCTGATAATATTAGTGTATTTATTTAAAGTGTATAAACGAGCTTCAATTCTTGAACAGGCAAAATATTCCGAAGAAGAAACCCCTGAAGACGAATTTCACAATTGGGCCACAAATCAACCTAAGTTTTAATGGCTTTTGATTTTGCGACTTTTAAAACAAGAGCATTTACTGCCATTGTATTTGTTATTGTAATGCTGACTGGCTTATTATGGAATTCCTGGAGCTTTATAATTCTTTTTGTTATTATACATTTTGGCTGTTGGTATGAATTTGTACAGTTGATGAAGAAGATAAAGCCTGTTGGATATAACTATTATCTGTTTGCAGGATTACTTTATATCACTTTACCTATACTGCTGATGATTGATCTGCGTTTATTTTTTTTTAGAGAGAATATTATACACGAAGATTTTTTGTTGGTTATTCCCTGCGCTATAATATTGTCAATATGGATAAATGATACTATGGCGTATTTAGTTGGTTCATTAATAGGCAAAACCCCACTATCAAGAATATCACCTAAAAAAACATGGGAGGGAACAATTGGTGGAGTTATTCTTTGTATTACCATTATTGCCTTAATAGCCTGGAGTAACAGATTATTTATTGTTAAAGATTGGATAACAATTGCTGCATTATGTGCTGTTTTTGGCACTTTGGGAGATTTACTGCAAAGCAAACTAAAGCGAATGGCGAAAGTAAAAGATAGTGGCAAATTGCTGCCCGGGCATGGTGGTTTTTTAGATAGGTTTGATTCACTGTTAGTAGCCACACCATTTGTATGGTTATATGTTTACAATTTTATGTGATATTTAATAATTGTTCACCCGCCTGTGCAGCCACTGGCTTATATTTGCGGCTCAATTTTTTTTAATGAATATTCATAGAGAGGGATATAAATCTATAGCTTTAAGTGCATTGATTTTTGGAGCTATAAATATAATTTTCTTTTACTTTTTTAGTGCATCATTGCCGGTTCTGGGCTGGATAATGTTTGGTGTTTCACTTATAGCATTATTATTTATTATTTCATTTTTCAGGTCTCCCAAAAGAAACTATACTATAAGTGAGCAGCAGATAATTTGCCCTGCAGATGGAAAAGTAGTGGTTATTGAAGAGATTTTTGATACGGAATATTTCAAGGATAAACGTTTACAGGTTTCTATATTTATGAGCCCTGCTAATGTGCACCTCAATCGTATACCTTTAAGCGGCGAAGTGTTGTACAGCAAATATCATAAAGGAAAGTACTTAGTAGCATGGAACCCAAAATCTTCTACTGAAAACGAGCGGCATTCTGTCGTGATTAATAATAATGATGTATCAATTCTTGTTAAGCAAATAGCCGGCGCAGTAGCAAAACGAATTACTAATTACCTGGAAGTAGGGCAAAATGTAAAGCAGGGAAGTGAAATGGGATTTATTAAATTCGGCAGCAGAGTTGATGTTTTATTACCCGTTAATGCTCATATAAATGTACAACTTAAACAGGTTGTTAAAGGCGGGGTAACCGTATTAGCTACTTTCCCAAATACATAAACAATTAAGGTTAATTGCAATTTAAACCTCCTCAATTAAAAGTTTGCTATAATATATTTTCAAGTTCCTGTAAAGTGTAAATTGTATACGTAGGATTTAGTATGGTTGAAGCACCAATGTGATTAACAAAAATACTATCCATTCCTGCATTTATGGCGCCCTGTATATCAGCCTCTGGATTATCCCCAATCATGATACTTTCATTTAAGCCAGCAACGGCTTTTTTGATAGCATACTCAAAAATTTCTTTAGACGGCTTTACTGAATTTGATGCTTCTGAAGTAATAACATTTAAAAAAAATTTGGAAAGGCCTGAACTATTAAGCTTGCTCCATTGGGTTTTTTCAAAGCCATTGGTTATAAGATGAATTGAATATTTTTTGGCCACCAGGTAAGCTAAAATCTCAATAGTATATTTAAATAATATTTTTTTGGTAGGAAGAATTTCCATGAATTTGGTACTGATCTCTTTTGCAACCGATTCATTACCAATTTTAAAATCAAGCAACGTACGCCATATTCGCTTCCATTTTAAATCTTCACTGCTGATAAAACCTTTATGATAACGATCCCATAAAATAGCATTATGTTTTAAGTAAAGTGTATAAAAATCTTCAAAAGGATAAACGCCTTTTTCTTCCAGCTTAAAAAGCTGGTAAACTTCTATTAGTGTTGCTTTTGCATTAGTATCAAAATCCCATAATGTATGATCGAGATCAAAAAAAAGATGGCGGTATTTCATGAGCGATTGTGGATTGCAGATTGGCGGTTGCAGATTTCAGCTTTCAAAGTTATTGCAATACAACCTGTAATCTGCAGCCTAAAATTTACAAGTATCAATGTGTAATGGCTGATTCAAGGATTAATTTGCCACTTTTAGACTTAATTTTAAATTTTAAAATCGTAACATCAAATCAATCTGCAATCTAAAATTCGAAATATGAATGTGATTATAACCGGAGCCAGCCAGGGAATAGGGAAAGCGGTTGCTGAAAAATATGCTGCCGGGGGATACAATTTATTTTTATGTTCAAAAAATGAAGAGCGTCTTCTTAATGCTGCTGAAGATATTGCAAAGAGAAATATGAAGATTAGCATATCAACTTACCCAGCTGATTTAAGTGACATAAAACAAGTAAAAGCATTTGCCAATTGGGTATTACAAAAAAATATTACGATTGATATTATAGTAAACAACGCCGGAAACTTTTTCCCGGGTAGTATTCATGAAGAAGAAGAAGGAGTGCTTGAAAAAATGATAGCCGTGAATCTATACGGCGCATATCATTTAACCCGTGCTTTATTGACTGAAATGATAAAGAAAAAAAGCGGTCATATTTTTAATATTTCTTCTATAGCGGCATTAAAAGCTTACCCTAACGGCGGTTCATATAGTATAAGCAAGTATGCATTAACGGGCTTTAGTAAAAATTTGCGGGAAGAAATGAAACCTTATAATATAAAGGTAACAACGGTGTATCCCGGGGCAGTATATACATCATCCTGGGAGGCAAGCGGCGTAGACCCAAACAGAATTATGGAAGCCAGAGATATAGCTGATTCGATATATTCAATTTCAAAGCTTTCGCCACAGGCTTGTGTTGAAGACATTGTTTTACGCCCGCAGTTGGGAGACCTTTAGATAGGTGTTTATTTAACAGCATCTTATTTACTTTCTAACATTTTTATTTTTTGCTAAAGTCTAAATTTGTAACTGATAAAATGGCTTTGTGCAGATGAATAAATTTTTACTTTCACTTATTCCTAAAAGGCTAATTGGGTTTTTACTATTACTGTATTCTGTTATACAGTTTGATTTAACCGCGTTTACACAGGTAAAATTTTCAGCTGTTTGTCCCAATAAAAAAATAAGTAAGAACGAATACTTGCAGGTACAGTTCATTGTAGAGAATGCAACAAACGTTCAGCAGGTTATACCTCCTTCCTTTAAAAATTTTTCTATTGTAAGCGGACCTAATCATCAAAGCGGAATGAGCACTATAAATGGTAATGTTAAACAATACATTGCTATTGAATTTATTTTAAAGCCACGCCGGCAGGGAAATTTTACGATTTCACCTGCTACAGCTAAAGCTGATGGTAAAACATTGCGATCAAACAGTTTGTCAGTTGAAGTAAGCAATCATCCTTCAAACAGATCATCAGGCGGTACATTATTTTCTCCTTTTGGAAATAGTATAGCAGATGTTTCTCCTCCTCCGTTACATCAGTTTGATGATTACATTTTAAGAAAAGGTGAGAATCTGCAGGAAAAAATTAAAAAGAATCTTTTTATTAAAGTTATCGTTAGTAAAACCGATTGCTACGTTGGTGAGCCTATAGAAGCATCTTATAAATTATATACAAGATTAAAATCTGAATCTAACCTTGTCAAAAGCCCATCCTTTAATGGGTTTTCAGTCAGTGAACTGGAAATGCCTGACAACTTCACTATAGGTAACGAAAAGTATAATGGAAGAGATTACAGCGTGTATACACTTAGAAAAGTGCAGCTTTATCCTTTACAATCCGGCGTGTTTGAATTAGAACCTATTGAAGTAGAAAACAGGATAACCTTTTTAAAGGCAGAGTATGCAAATGAAAAAGAAGGTGACATATTTTTTGATATGCTGCGTGATTTTGCAGGAGCCACCTCGCCCCGCGAAGCAATAGAAGAACAAAAAGTAAGTCTGCAAAGCAAACCACTCAGCATTACGGTTAAACCTTTACCAGGTGAAAATGAGCCAAAAGAATTCAGAGGAGCAGTAGGCAATTTTAATATTAATGCAATTGCGCAAAAAAGTATAATGAACGCTGATGAGGCAGGTAACCTAATAGTTACTATTTCAGGAAACGGGAATATACAGATGGTAAATGCGCCCAATGTTTTATGGCCTGAAGGAGTAGAAGCCTTTGAGCCAAAATCATCTGAAAATATCAATAAGGCAGCAGTACCAATACAGGGTGAAAAAATGTTTATGTATCCGTTTACAGCGTCTAAGCCCGGTTCATATGTTATACCTGCTATAAGTTTTAGTTATTTTGATGTTGCTGCTCATGCTTATAAAACTACAGCCACTAAGCCGGTAACTTTCACTGTTAAGAAACGGAATATCATCAGGCAAATAATTACCAGTTCATTCCGTAAAAAGGAAAATGCGCAACCAAAAAAACTGATTAAGATAGATACACAATTCCTTATTTTGCTAGCGGCTATTATAGTTTTTGCAATATCGTTGTTGTTGTTCATTAGATCAAAGAGAAGAAAATCAGCCGCATCTGTAGTTGATGAAAGAACAAAAAATTTTACTGAGACGGATGTATTAAAAGATGAGGGCAGGCCAGGTATACTTGAAAACCCTTTATACGAAGCCGAACAAATACTTCTAGAAAATAATACAAATAAATTCTATTACACAATAAATAATTGCTTAAGAAAATACTTGTCTGTTAAATTGAAATATTCAGAAAATGAGCTTAGCAAGAAAAAAATAAATGAGTTGCTGGATAGATGCAATGTAGGAATAAGCACCACGCTAATGCTTACTTCCCTGTTGGAAAAGATAGAGTTAAATTTATATGCCCCTGCTTCTTCAGCCAGCCAGATGCAGGAAGTGTATGAAAAAGCAAGCGAAGTGGTTTTATTACTGGATAAGCAGGTATGTTAATCAGGCGATGAATTTATAACCGACACCTCTTACAGATTGAAAGTATTTCGGGTCACGGCTATCCTCTTCAAAATACTTACGAAAGTTTAAAATAAAATTATCTATTGTTCGGGTGGTAGGATAAACGTTATAGCCCCAAACAGCCTGCAAAATTTTTTCCCTTGGCACCACTTCATTTTTATTTTCGATCAGTAGCTTAAGCAGCATCACTTCCTTTTTTGTAAGAGATATAGTCTTCCCTTCTTTGTTAACAGATTGTAATGCTTTAAAATTTATCCTGTTTTTGCCAAAGGTATATTCATCAGCCACAGGTTGTTTTTGTGATATGCGGTTGCTTTTATGTATCAGTTTATCAACCCTTATCAAAAGCTCTTCAAGGTTAAAGGGCTTAGTAAGATAATCGTCGGCTCCTTTCTTTAATCCAAGTACACGGTCTGCACTGCTGTTTTTTGCACTAAGAATAAGAATTGGAATTTCGTTGCCTTGTAGCCGGATATTCTCGCAAACACTTATTCCGTCAAGTTCAGGAAGCATTACATCTAAAATAATAAGATCAAAATATTCGTTCTCTACAGCATTAAGCGCTTCTGCACCATCATTTACACCGGTTACTTCATATCCTTCTAATTCAAGATTTAACTTTAAAGCTTCTAACAAGTTTTCTTCATCTTCAACTAATAATATGGAAGGTTTTTTTTCGCTCATTGCTTTAAGAATATTATGGTTCCAATTAGTGAATGGTGAATGGTCAATTGTGAATATTGACCATTCACCATTGCCAATTCAAGTTTAAACCAGTTAATCATCTTGCATGTTCTCATTTAAGCTAATTGTAAAATTACTTCCCTGGGGGTGATTATTTGTAATACTAATGTTTCCTTTATGCTGTTGTATAATTTTTTTTGTGAGAAATAGGCCAAGCCCTGTTCCCTTTGCTCCTTTTGTATGCTGGTTGCCAACACGGTAAAATTTATCAAATACTTTTTGCTTTTCTTCATCTGCAATACCTTTTCCCTCATCTTTTATAAAGAGGTTTATTGTACCATTCCCCTCTTTCAATTCAACCGAAACTTTGGATTCACGGGCAGAATACTTAATGGCATTATCCATCAGGTTATTCACTGCCATTTGGAGCAAAAGCCTATCCCCGGTAAAATATATCCCAGGTTGAATATTTGTGTCAACACCTCGTTGCGGAAATCGTACAGCAAATTCATGAGCAGAATCCTGTACAAGAGCAGTCAAATTAATTCTTTCATTTGTTACCATGTAACCTCCGCCTTCAATCTGGCTCGCCAACAACATATTATTGCACAAATCATTCAACCTGTTAGCCTCCTGCAACGTATTTGTGATAAGCCGTTGTTGCTGTTCATCTGAAAGTTTGTGCTTTTGCAGTGTCTCAAGATTTAATTTTGTAACGGCGATAGGCGTTTTAAGCTCATGAGTTATCGCCATCATAAAATTCTCCTGTTCATGCGATTGTTTAAATTGCCGCCTTACTACTCTGAATACAAATATTGCTCCTGCAATAATCATCATTAAAAAGGTAATTCCTTCGCCAAGATATTGTATGGTATTACCTCTTTTTTCTTTCTCAATCTTATGCAATTGCTGTTCATAATTATATTGACTTCTTTCAAGCTGCTTTGATTTATAATCAGTCATTTTTTTGTTTTCCTGATTTAATACAATAAACCAATAAATTAGTGCAGCTATGATGTAGGCAAGTAAAAACCAGTAGATAATGAAGATGGTTCGTAAACGTTTTATTTTAAAGATTGCAGGCATTTCTGCTCAAAGGTATGCAGCAAAACAGTTTGATACAGCTTTGTCAAATCAAGTCAAAATTATTGCTTTGTAAAACGCTAAAAGTAAAACGTGAGGGTTTTCTCATTTTGACGTTTGACCATCACGTTGGACATGACACCCAAATAATTTATATGCAAAAAGTAGCTGCGAATAAAAAACTATAACTGCACTTTTTCTACCCTGATCCCAACATTTAAAATATTTTTAAGTGGATTCTCTCTCATTATCTGAGCAATGCTGAAAGTGTATGTACCTGGCTTTTTAAAAGGCACCGGACCGGCAGTAATGTTTTTTCTTAGTTCGAAAATATCATCCATGCCCTGGCCTTCCCACCCTTTTGCATCAGTGCCTAAAGTAATATCAATATTTTGATAACGCATGGAATCTGCAGGCGCCTTTGACCCTATACTCAGCCAGATATTATTGTATCTGTAAGCATCGGTATGACGTAATACCACGAAAATATTATATGCAGCTAAAGTATCTGTTATTGTAAATGAAAATAAGGGCTTGTTGTTATAATACCATGCCTGAGCTGGTATAGCTGCAGTTTTCTCAAACACATCAAGGCCCGAACAAGCAGCAAGGAAGAAACAGATTGAAAATATAAAGGAGAATTTTTTCAAGTAATATTTATTGAAGTAAAGAGTTGATGAAAACAAAGTTTTCAGCTATTAATTTTTTGCTTCTAATTGCTGATGGCTGACTTCTAACGGCTGATTACTGATTGCAGTTAATACATACTTCAAGCCTGGCATACCAACACATTAAAGTACATTAAGTATTTGTTCTTTAGATTTCTCCAGTTCATCTTTCATTAACACAACACATTTTTGTATACCGGCATCATAAGCTTTAGATCCGGTAGTATTTATTTCACGGCCAATTTCCTGTAATACAAATGATAACTTTTTACCTTTTGCTTCATCTTTTTCATCAAGAATAGCTTTAAAATATTCGCAATGATTTCTAAGCCTTACCTGCTCTTCGGTTATATCTATTTTTTCAATGTAATAAATCAGTTCCTGTTCAAGACGGTTTGGATCATAATTTTCTTTTCCAACATTTTCTTCAAGCAATTTAATAAGATCATCTTTCATGCGCTGTTTACGCTGAGGTTCTAATTTTAAAATTCCTTCTTCCTGGCCGCTGATGTTTTTCATTCTTACAAGTAATTCCTTTTCTATAGATTTACCTTCCTGTATACGATGATGATTTAATTCTTTCAAAGCTGCTTCCAAAACTTTTTGTAATTCCTTCCAGTCGTCTTCATTTAATATTTCGCTGGAAGGAGTTACCACTTCAGGTAATCTTAATAAAGCGCTCAATACGGAATTAGTATCAATGTTCAACTCATTTGCTAATGTGTCAATTTGTTTATAGTACGATTTAATCAGATCAGTATTTATTACTACAGGTTTGCCTGAGCCATTTTGTTTAATTGTAATTACACAATCAATACTTCCACGCATCAGGCTTTCCTGCAGCATGTTTCTTACATCAAACTCATACGATTTTAACAACGGTGGAATTCTTAAATTCATTTCGAGCTGCTTTCCATTTAAGGCTTTTATTTCTACTAAAAAAGTTTTGTCGTTAGCTGTTTGTTCAGCTCTTCCAAAACCAGTCATTGATTTTAACATAGAATATTATTTTTTTAGGTTTAGCAAGTTATACATTTCTCCCTTAGTTAATATTCTCATTTCTCCGGACCGTAAATTTTCCAAAGTTATATTTTCAATCCGGTAACGGATAAGCCTTAAAGTAGGAAAGCCAACCCTGGCAGTCATCTTTCTTACCTGCCTGTTTTTCCCTTCAGTTATAATTAGCCTTATCCAACTCAAAGGAATATTCTTTCTGACACGGATGGGGGGATATCTTTCAGCAATAACAGGATGCTCATTAAATATTGTTGCTATGCATTTTCTTGTGTGGTATACTTTTCCATCAATATTTATATCAATTCCTTTCTGTAGTGTATGTACAGCCTCCTCAGTAATTTTTCCTTCAACCTGTATCCAATATTCTCTTTCATGTAACAACGCAGGATCAAGTAACCGGTGGTTTAATGATTTGTCGTTGGTTAATATAAGTAAACCTTCACTGTCATAATCCAACCGGCCAACAGAATAAACATCAGGAGGGACTTCACAAAAATCTTTTAATGTTTTCTTTTTTTCTTGTAAAGAAAATTGCGATAAAACATTAAATGGCTTGTAAAAAATAAAATAATTTTTCAGACAAAATATTTAAAAAATCTTGATAAAGCGGATACAGGAAGTTTTGTAAAATAATAAAGCCCGACTTTTTATTGCCGGGCCTTGCTATATGGATGGGTTAGTAAGTATAGGAAATAAATTTCCTTACACAATAATAAAAATAATTTTTTCTAACATAAAAGATTTTATCAATTATTTTATCAACATTTTATTTTTACATGTGGATAAGGAAACGGTTTTTTAAGAATATTGTTTTACTCTTATAAGATAAATCGAAACAAAAAATGTTATACAATGTTAGTTGTAAATATTATAAGGCATGTGAGAGCCTGTAAACACTGGTTTTCATCTGAGTTTTAAATATTAAAGTTCAAATATTAATTAATAGTTTTTTATTGTTAGGGTTTATTCCTCGTTCAATAAATTTTCTCCGCTTTCTAAAAAAAGTTTTTAAAAAATTTATAAATATTGTTGATTGCTGCTTTTATCTTCTTATAAGTTATTCTGATCTTCCGCGTCCCTTACAATTTGTGGTTAGATAAATGTCATCATACTTTACCTTTGGCATCAAAAAAAGGTAATGCAATTTCCTGCGCCGGTTTCTGTAAAATGGGTAGCATCATTTATTAATGCCGAGTTGATTGGCAATCATAATGGAGAAGTCACGGGGATTAATGAAATAC
>MWVV01000796.1_pt1 | contig 11410 bp, 9 predicted proteins | sample 1047281 | NCBI WGS metagenome assembly MWVV01 (sample SAMN06349986, study PRJNA376086) | soil metagenome | isolation source: PT-2 sample Antarctic (ecotone) soil | place: Antarctica | collected 2015-01-13 | reverse complement strand
CATCGGCAGTTTTTTAAATGTTGTCATCCATCGCGTTCCCGCCCGCGAATCTTTGATTTTTCCAAGCTCCGCCTGCCCGAAATGCAGCAGCGCGATTAGAATTTTCGATAATCTGCCAATTTTAAGCTGGCTGATTCTAGGCGGCAAATGTCGCAGCTGTAAAAACCAGATTTCACAGCGCTATCCCGCCGTTGAACTTTTGACCGCGCTTTTGTTTGTTCTGGTGTTTTGGCAAATCGGTTTTAACGCTTTTTTACCCGTCGTACTAACTTTCGTCGCCGCGGTCATTTCTCTGGTGTTTATCGACGCGGAGAATATGATTTTGCCAAACGTAATTACTTATCCGCTTATTTTTTTCGCGTTTCTGGTTCGTCTCATTTATCCCATATTTTTCAATACCGCCGTCTTCGCTGATGTAAATAAACTCCTACTCGACGGTTTAACGGGTTTCCCACTATGGATTGTGTCCGGCGCCGGTGGAATTTTAGGCGCTATCGCGGGTGGCGGCTCTCTGTGGCTGGTTGGGGAATTTTGGAAACGTCTGCGCGGTGTTGAGGCGATGGGTTTGGGCGATGTCAAAATGATGTTAGGTGTCGGCGCCTTGCTCGGTTGGCGGCTCGCGCTTTTGTCAATTTTTCTCGGCGCGTCTGTCGGAGCCATCGCGGGAATCATTGTTCTTGCCCGGCAAAAAGAAAAAGATTTTCAGACCCAGATGCCATTCGGGGTTTTTCTCGGAATCGGTTCGTTGATCGCGCTTTTGTTTGGCGAACAACTGATTGAATGGTATTTCAGAGTTTTTTTTTAAGCTGTCTCGAAGATAGTTTTTCAAAAGTTCAAAGTTCACGATTTAAGCATGACTCACGCCCGCAAAGCGCGGCGTTGCAAATAAAGTTTGAACTCTAAACTTACCGCACGCGACTTGTCATAATCCCTTCATCCAAAAATAAACTTGTTCCTAAACTTTCACTGCCGTCTCGATACAATTAATTGAACAATAAAAGTTTTTTGAACGAAGATTTAACGCTTTATTTTTCGGAATCCAAGTTCCGCATTTGGCGCACCGCACAAGTTCCCCATCTGTCGCGCTCTTGTTAATTTCCGCTGGCTTGTTTTCCGCTCCGCCCGCCTGACGCATTTTTCTGAACATTCGCCAGACATAAAGTCCGGTCTGAATCTGGCGACGATAACGTACAAAAATAATCGATGCCAGCGCGAACAACAGAAATAATAAAACTAACCACTTCATTTTTTTGTTAAGTTGCCTTTTCCTTCTTCCAGACGAGATTTTAAATCGGACAAACCTGAGTTATTTCCGTTTACTTCCCCAAGCTTTGCGATATATTTTTCGGCTTCTTCAAATTTATTTTCGGCGAGCAAGGCTTGGGAGATAACCTGAAGAGTTTTTTCGTTTTTCGGATTAATCTGTAAAGATTTTTGAAATTCGGCAATCGCTTTTTCATTTTCCGGCTGGTTGAGCAAAAAATAAGTTAAACCCAAATCGGTTCTGACATCGGCGTCATTTGGCTTTTGTTTCAGTGCGAGGGCATAAAACTCTCTGGCTTTCTGAAAATTTTCGTCTTCTTTTTTGAAATATCCGATGTCGAAATAGGCGTTTCCCAAAGCGGTCGTCACCTCGAAATCATTTGAATCCTTTTCGAAACTCCGCGCGAGAAGGCGAGCGACATCTGTCAGCAGTGCAGCGTCCTGCTTGATCAAAGCGTAACGATACAGCGCGAGACCTAAACTTCTCTGCGCCTGAATATTAGTCGGCTGTCGGTCGGCTTCCGCGATTTTGTCGCGCAGTTCTTCATCGCTCAACGTAATTTCAGAGGTTGCCTGACTTTGAGCGGTTTCCTGGTTTTTAAATTTCTCGACGTCGCTGCGAAGTTTTTCGAGTTCGTTTTTATTAAAGGCGTTGGCAAGCAAAAATCCGCCTAAAAAACTAATTAAAACCGCGATTAGAGATATTGCCGAAGCCTTTTTATTCATTGAAGCGAATTTTATCAAATACAAGCTTCAAAAGCGAAAAGCGCCGTCCTGAGATCAAGACAGCGCTCGCTAATTGTTTATTGTCTCTGCCGATGACGCAACGGATAACTTTTCAAAAACGCCCTGCAATCTGGAACAAGTCTATAAGCCGAATTTTGTATCTGTTAAAAAATAACAGACGGCAATCATTCATCTAGGCTGTCTGTCGCCAGACAGCTCAAGCGACCTACCCGGAAACTTTTCCTAAATTTCTTTAAGATTTTGAGCGGGCAACTCATTTTACGTTTCCCTATTTGGTCTTGCACTGCGAGGAGTTTACCCAGCCGCGCCTGTTACCAAACGCGCCGGTGCGCTCTTACTTAAAGTTCAAAAATGAACCGCACCATTTCACCCATCACCAATCCGAAATCCGAAATCCGAAAATCCCAAATTCGAGCTGGCTGGTTTATTTTCTGTTGCACTTGTCGTCGCTCGTTTTACTGAACGCCCGGTTGTTATCCGGCTCGCCGCCCTTCAGTGTTCGGACTTTCCTCTTTTGCGTTTAACGGCAAAAGCGATTGCCCGACTTGTTCCATTGCAAAGCTTTATTATTGTAGCAGATGAATTAATAATTTTGAGGTTAGATTTTTGAATTTTTCGCCTTGGGGATTTAACCGGGTTCCTGATTCGGGCTGAAAACCCATCGATCATTTTTCGCGTCGTATATAAAACGAATCGGTTTCCTGTTTTTCAGTCGGCGCGACAAGGTTAAAACTGAATTCAATGCCGTAAACAATCATTTCATTTTTATTGGTAAATGTGATGCGACGGGCTTTATCGTCGCCCCGCGAACCCAGATCACCCAGAGACAAAACCTTTTGCGGAACGCCCGAAAAATTTCCGCTGTCGTCGAGGGGGATTAAATGAACTTCAGAAGCGCGTCCGAGTCCGAAATATAATTTTTTACCGCTCGAACCGTTAAAAACGCCGACTCCAATCGCGTCAACATTCGGCATCTGCGAAGTAATTTTACCCGCGTCAGCGTCGATTCGATAAATTATCCCTTTTTCTTCACCACGCGTCGAACCGTAAACAGAAGAAACATAAATGCTTTTTGTTTCGCAGTCAAAAGTTAAACCGAGCGTGCCGAAAGGGTTCTGTTCATTCGGCGGGGCAGCGGTTTCAAGCGTAACAAAAGGCTTCATTTCCTGCGATTTACCGTCAACTTTGTAAACAACGTTTTGCTTGTCAGCCGGGTTAAGCAGAGTGTTGACGACAGGCGCCGGCGCGACAAAAACATCTCCCTTATCGTCACGCTGTATCGGCGCGAGAAAACCGGCTGCCCTCCACGATGGATGCTGATACCGCCGCGCGTTTCCCGCCTGATCCTGTTCGATCAGCCACAAACCCGGCGATTTTTCCGAAGTCGAAAGCGCGGCTTGATTTGTGAAATTGAGAGTTTGAATAAACGGCGGCACTTTGTAACAGCCATTAACAAATCCGACGGGTTGCGTCGTTCGCTTAGATTCAAAAGCCTTTGAACCAAATTGCCAAAAAGCCAAAACTCCCGCGACAAGCAAAACCAATGCAGCGCCGCCGATCAATTTCCAGCGGGAAGAAAAACCACTATTCTCTCTTGCCGTTTGATTTTCAACCGGAGTTGGCGGTAAATTTGGTTTTTCGTTTTTCGGCTCACAATTTTTTTTCTAAAACGGGTGCATCATCGGACCTGACCAGCACGGAAATTGTTTGGCGCGATAAACGCCGTTTTCCAAAAATAATTCTGACCAGCAATATTCTTTTCCTTTGTCGTCATCGTTCTTTAACTGCGCGACATACCATAAAACAAGCGATGTATTTTCAATCGGGTCCGGCGCGGGTTCGATAAATTTTTCGGGTCCCTGTCGGTAATCGGTGTTGCAGCACGGTCCGATGGTCGTTAAATCCGAATCGCCTTCGTCTTTATCGGGTTGATGTTTGGTGACATAGACAAAAGCGTTGTCCCCGCGCCCTCCGTCGCCGAATTGTCCGCGCGCCGGTTCGATGTAAAAGCCGCTGTTTTCAGCCGTTAAAAAGCGAAATTGAAAGCCTTCGGGCGTGAAAGCGGTGTCGGGTTTCTGCTCCTGCCAGCGTTCGGTCTGCCACGTTTGCCACGCGCCGGTTTGCCACTCGGCGAAACTGAAGTTTTCCGCCGCGAAAGCAATGCGCGTCACCGGGCGGTAAGTTCCATCGTCGCCACATCCGCGCCCGAACGCGGCGATAGCAGGGCGAAAACGACCATCGTTGTAAAATTCAAATTTTTGCGAATAATAATAATTGCACGCCGTCGGATAGCCTTCGCTCCAATAATCCTGAGTTAAGCTCACGCCAACTTCTTTGCCATTCTTCATCAAACTTTCAATTTTAGGCGGCTCGACGGCGATCACCGCCGACTGCGAAAAAACCGGACAGCCCACCGCGTCGCTGTAACCAAAACCGTCGGTGCCGGAATAACTGACGTGCCAGTCAACTAGTTTCACGTCATGCGCCACGGCTTTACCGTTAAAAGTCAGATTTGAAATTCGCAGCCCGTCTGAACTCGTCAAAATATAATCCCTCGCCCAGCCGTTTTTTTCCAGACGATTGGTGTGTTCACAAAATTCTTTAACCAAAACATCATTCTGCAATTTTTTTTCGGTTACGGCTTGTCCGATTGTTCCCGTATTTGTCCAGCGCACGCCCACCAGATTCAAATCGGTCAAATCGGTAATTGCCCACAAAGCCCGTCCGTCTTTAGTGAAAGTCGGAGCGACGCACAAATGTTTCGAGCGTTCACAGCGCGATTTGTTCAAAGCCGTCTTCGTATTCGCCATTAAAACCTGTGTTTCATTTGGCTGAAAACCTAATTGCGTGAGAACTTCGGGCGCGGTCGTCGCAATACTGACAGCTAAATCCTTCAGATACACGGGGATATCCGGCTGCGTCAGCGGCGATTTATTAACGGATAAAACCGTTTTTTGATCGACTTCGACTACCGCGTTTGTCATTTGATTAAGCGCGAAATTATACATCTCGACGCGATAACATTTCCCCGTTCGACAACTTTGCGTCGCGCCGAAAAAATCGCTTTCACGTAAAGGATACACGCCAAAAATTTCGTTTAACTGCGCGATTTTGTTTTCCTTGTCGCGCAAATCCGCCTGAAAACGCGTGTCGGTAATCGCCACGGTTTGCGCCGTTTGCTGATTTTCGTCGAAGTTTTCGATCAGCGTTAAAATCGGAATTGGTTTTTGAAGCGTTTCTTCGATTTTAGCGAGCCGATTTTTTATCAAAGGGTTATTCGTATTTGCGGAATTGGGTATTTGTCGCCCGCCCATCTCGCTAAAATAGTTTTCCGCCGCTTCCTTGTTTGAATTATTTTGATCGAACTTTGAACCGGTACATCCGACAAAAAATATTACACAACTAAGAAAACTTAAAATTAAACCGGCGCGATTGGTGAACGACATAAATTAAAAACGGAGTAAAAATAATAGAAACATCAAAAAGTTTTACATTCAAATTTCGGAGATGTAAAGCCGTCAATGTTTGGCATTGAAATCGACATTTTTACGCCTGCGGCGCAGACGCGCGGCTAAATTCCGTCCTTCATCCAGTTTAGCCCTATCAATTTGATCAATCCATCGATTAATTTGTTTTCGCCGCTCGGCAGGTGCGGCGAGATAATCGAGTTTTGGCAAATCTTGATCGAACGAAAACAAAGCGTTCGCGGCAAAAAACCGGACAATCGGAAAAGCGTCGACGGCAAAACTTTCAACTAAAAATGGCGCGGCAAAATCCCGCGCGGCGTGTTTTCGCAAATTTTCAGCCGCCAGAGCACGGCTCAGCGCGTCGCCGGCAAAAAGCATACGGATCGCTTCCGACTGATTAAATTCTTCACTCTGTATTACTTGTGTATTCGCATAACCAGCCCAAAGATTTTTTGTTTTGGCAATCGCCCAATTTACAGATTGCTCGACGTGACATTGATTGCAGGCATTCGGAACATCTTTGAGCGCGGTCATCTCCGGCTTTGGATTCGAAATTTGGTGCGTCGGATGAAACTCTTTTTCGCCATACACCGTTTCCGGCATATGACAGCTTACACAACTTGAAGCGCTTGATTCAGCAGAGTGTTTCGTATGATTTTGTAAATTTAAAGATTCGGTAAATTGTTCGTGACACTGCGTGCAAGACAGGTTTGTTCGCATTTTCGGTGTGATTCGCCCCGCGCCGCTTTTGTGCATCGTGTGACACGTTAAGCAATTGATTTTTTCACCGCTCAGAGCGCTATGACCGGCTGATTTACTGCTAAAAAAACATGGCGAATTTGTTGCGCCCTGATATTCGCGTCCCGTGAGACGCGGGCTTTTGTCCGCCCAAAAATCCGCTTCAGGTGAATTAGAGGTGAACAAAATCTCTCGGGCTTGCATATCTCCCGCCGAAGTCTGCGACCCGTGACAGCTTGCGCATATCAGCATCGCCTTATCAGAATTGAGTTTTTGCGGCTGAACGATGAGGCGGTCAATTGTTTCGTCCGATTGCCACAATTCCCGCGTTTCGGGCGAAAGCGCGGCTTGGATGTGTTCGGCGGCGTTGCCGTGACATTCCGCGCAGCTTCTGACGGAGTTTGCGGCAGCGTCATTTTCAATCTGTCCAAATTCAGACGAGTGAGCTTCCCGTTTTGATTCAACCGCTTGTCGGTGACAGGAAACACAATTATCCGCGTCCGTTAAATCTTCCTGAACAATGTCGGCGGGCGTTCCGGCAATCTGCGAACATAGCGCTAAATAAGCGGCAATAAAAAAATCGCTGCAAAAATCGAAATAACAACCGATTTAATGATTACAATTTTTCTCACTTTGCTGAAGCTGTCGAAAAAATTGTTCAAAAACTGCGTCAAAATTTGGATGTGTAGAATTTAATTCTAATTTTATTTTCTGCCGCCCGGCAAAATCTCCGGCGTGAACAGGTGTGACCATTTTTGCAAAAAATATTCGCGGGCTAATTCTTCGCCCTCGTCGGCGCTCCGGCACTGCAGAAGGCATTTGGCAATTTGAGCGGCTTCTTCAAAGGCGATGCCGGAAATCGTCTGCCGGACGCGCTCAATGGAATTTAAGTTCATACTCAATTCAACCGCGCCTAAACCGATCAAAATTGCTGCGTAAACCGGAGAGCCAGCCATTTCGCCGCAGACGACAACCGGAATATTTCTGTTTTCGCCCGCTTCCAAAACTTTTTTGATCGAGCGAATGACCGCCGGGTGAAGCGTTTTGTACCAATTCGCAACTGTTCCGTTATCTCTGTCAACCGCCAGCAGATACTGCACAAGATCGTTTGTTCCCAAACTTAAAAAATCAACCTCGCGGGCGATTTCTTCAATCACAAAAACGGCTGCCGGAACTTCAATCATCGTTCCGAGCCTGGTTTTTCCGAATTTAATATTGCTGCCCCTCAGATTTTGTTTTTCTTCTTCCAGAATTTTTTTCGTTAAAATTATTTCAGAAACATCGGAAATCATCGGCAGCACAATATCAATATTATCGTTCAAAGAAGCTTGTAGAAGCGCGCGAATCTGTGTGCGGAAATATTTTTGATTGGCGACGCTAAAACGAATTCCGCGCATTCCGAGCGCCGGATTCTTGTCCTTTTCCTTCCCCGCATTTGAAGTTTGCTCGGGGCTGATGTCAAAAGTTCTGATTTTGGCGCGCGCGGGTCCAGCGACCTCAGCGATTTTTCGGTAAGCTTCGATTTGTTCCTGTTCGGTGGGGTAGCCTTCAAATTTGTTAAACAAAAATTCTGAACGATACAGTCCGATTCCGCACGCTCCCGTAAGCTTTTGGCTGATTTGGCGATCAATAAAATCGACGTTTGCCCGCACAATAATTTCTCGCCCGTCAAGCGTTGAAAGTTTTTTTCCAGGAGCATTAACCACCCGCCGCTTCGTTTGCTGGACCTGAGCCGCCGTTTGTTGATATTTTTTGATGGTGTTTTCCGACGGATGTAAAATAATCTGCCCGCCGAATCCATCCACAATAACTTCGTCGCCGGTTTTCGCACGTCTTAAAATTCCCTGTACGTCAGTTACAGCAGGCAGGTTGATCTCCCGCGCCAAAATAAAACTGTGCGAAGTCCACCCGCCCATCTCCGTAATAATCGCTTTCGGAGCACTCTCGGAAAGTTCAATCAAAGTCGAAGGCAAAATCTCACGAGCAACGATGACAGATTTTTTTTCAAACTTAAAATTTGATTTTGCGCCGCCTAATGCGTTTAGCAAACGGTTGGAAACGTCTTCGACATCGATGTATCTTTCCCTCAAATACACATCGGCAAATGATTTGTAATTGATAATGAATGATTCGGCAACGATTTTAACCGCCCACTCGGCGTTTATTTTCCTCTGCTCGATAATTTCTTCTATTTTGACTTTTAACGAATCATCTTCAAGCATTAGCAAATGAGCGTCAAAAACGTTAATTTTCGTGTCATTGATAAAAGCGGAATTTTGGCGACTGATTTCTTTGAGCTGAAAAATTGCCGTTCCGACAGCCGCCCGAAAGCGTTTTAATTCCGCTTCGATCTGTAGGGGGTGGAGAAATACGCGGTAATATTGTTTTCTGCTTCCATAGAGACAAACAATTCGACCGCTGGCGACGCCTCTGGAAACAGCGCGGGCGGCAATTTTGATTTCACCTTTTTTTTGAGCGGCGAAACGAGTCGTTATGTTGTCATCTGTCATATCAAAATTATGAAAGAATAATTTATCAGCAAAATAAGGCTGTCGTACTGGATATTTAATTACCGAATCCAATATTAATACCGCTGCCGCCGCTACCGCTTTGGGATGGGAAAAATGGTTTTAGAAGACCGGCGAAAGCTCGCAAATTTCTGGTTTGAATCAAAATCTCGCCGGGACCTACAAATTCCGCGACTAAACCTTCGCCGCTCAAAAAACTGCGAAAAAATCCGCTTTTCGCCGCTTTTCGTAATTCATACCGCATCTGTCCTTCCCACGCGACGAGGTGTCCGGTATCGATGACATATCGTTCGCCGGCTTGCAGATATTTGCGGTGAATCGCGCCGAACGAAGATATGAGAAGCAGTCCGGAGCCGCCCACCTGTAACAGAAATAGACCTTCGCCGCCGAGCCACGATTTCGCGCCGCCGAATTTCGTATCAATTTGTAAGGTAACATCGCCGGCGAGATAGGAACTCGACTGCACAAAAAACGTCTGGTTATTCATTTCAATCCCGACAACATCGCCGGGCGTGCCGGGCGCGAGAGTGACTTCGCCCGCCCCATTTCTTGCCGTAAATGTTGAAACAAAAGCAGATTCGCCGCCAACCGCGCGCTTCAAAGCCCCGAATACGCCGCCCTTCATTTCTGAATGAAGCTCTATATTAGCTGACATCGAAACCATCGCGCCCGCCTCTGCCGAGATGGAATTTTCAGGCTGAAGATTGACTACCGCCAAGGCGAAAGCGCCTTGATGTTCAATTTCCCACTCGTAACCGCGCCCGCGTCCGCGTCCGTCAGCATCTAAATGAAAAGCCTCCCGATTAGATGTTGAGTGATTGGCATAATTATTCTGAGGCTGCGTTTGATTTTCCTGAACCGCTTGGTGCGATTGCGGCATCGATGTTGCTGACGGTTGCTGCGCAAGTGGTATCTGGAAGCCGCAAGCACCGCAAAATCTGGCGTTAGGCAACAAAGCCGAGTTACATTTCGGACAATTCATAAATTAAATTTGTAAATACTGAACAATAAAATTTTATTTGCCTGATCGATTATAAACAATGATTGAAAGAGAAAATTGCTTTTCATAAACTGTTTGGAAAAAGATTTTTCTTTTAAAGAATCAACCTGAATGGTTAACAACAGCAGCGAATTTGCGAGCGTGTTTTATTGCAAACGTGCTCCGGCAAGTGTTTTTTTGACTTGCTCCATTGAGATACCGAGCAATCCTTCTAAATTTTGCTTTGCCGCCAGATGAACTTCTTCTACTAATTTATCGTTTCCATCTTTCACTGCTTTTTCATAACTGAAATTTACAATTCCGGACAAAATAGCAAAAGTTTCGGTCACCTTTTGTTTATCGGCGTCGGTCATTTTCCGAACCTCGGGTTTTGCTGAGAGCATTTCCCTAAACTTTTCGTATAGCGCTTCATCTTCTTCAACAGTCGTTGGCAGCAAACTTTTTTCCTTTAATAAAGCCGCCCGCTCCGATTCGTTTCGAGCGTATTTTGTCCGCGGATCTTTTTCTACCGGGAACGGAAATAAATCATAATAAACTTCGTAGTTAGTCAAAATAAAATAAAGAAACGCATATGCTATATCGTTTTTTGGCATTTTGTGATGCGGTGTCGCCTGCTGGTATTTTACGATTAACTGGTTAAAAAATTGTTCGGCTTGGCGCTGGTCGGCGGCGCTCGCTTTATTTGATTGAGCTAATAATTTCGGCAGATAATTTTCCCGTCGCGGGTTGAAAGTCGTGTAGCCGGCACTGTAAGTAGTTGTTTTAGCAGAATTTGTTCGCTCGCCGCGCGCGTCATCGACCGAAGCGCTGCGCATCATATTCTGGAACACTTGGTTCTGAATGTGCATATATACGGGGTCAAGTTGCGGAATATAAATTGCGGGGGGCGTCGGAATAAATATTTGAGCCTGAGCTTTAACGTTTGAAAAAACAATTATAAAAATAATGATAAGCAGATAGTTTTTCATAGAACCTCCTGAATTTTTGTTTTGTTTTCACTTGATTTAGTTAAGAATATTTGGAAAGCTTCTTCGGCAGTATCGGCAAAATCGAGCAGCGCGACATCCGCATCGCTGACGACCAGATTTCGCTGCCAGGATTTAACGACTTCGCACCAGCATTCGCCGAGCAAAACCAGCGGGCGATTTTCGATGACGCCGGTTTGCAGTTTGTTCCAGACCAGAGAAACTTCGGTGACGGTCCCCATACCGCCGCGGAGGGCGATAAAACCGACCGATCGATCAATTAAATTTTGTAGCCGTTCGTAAAAATGATTAGTCGCGACTTTGTCGGTCAGGTACCGGTTTGGTTCAGACCTGAATTGATTCATCACGATTCCAAGCACCCGCCCGCCTTTTTCCCGCGCGCCGCGCGAAGCGCCTTCCATTACGCCCAAGTAACCGCCTGTGCAAATCGTAAAACCGGCTTCCGCGAGATACGAGCCGATCGCTTTGGCTTGTTTGTACTCAGCGGAATTTTCACCGCATCTCGAACCGCCGAAGATTGTGACGATTTTATCCTGTCCCGTTTCATTCATAAAAAATTGTGCGCTTCAATTTGCTGTTCGAGAAATTCGAGATTGGTGGCGCGTTCGCCGCCGCCGATGATTTCTCCATAGCCCTCGGGAGCGAGCAAATCCGCACCCAAAGCTAATTCCGGGCGTTCTG
>MWVV01000795.1_pt1 | contig 11410 bp, 10 predicted proteins | sample 1047281 | NCBI WGS metagenome assembly MWVV01 (sample SAMN06349986, study PRJNA376086) | soil metagenome | isolation source: PT-2 sample Antarctic (ecotone) soil | place: Antarctica | collected 2015-01-13 | reverse complement strand
GCCATGATGCAGGCGGTGATGGTTTTCTATGGGCTGGCCGTAGCCTTAATCGCGGTGAGCGTTTGGCAGACCTATACTGATGCGGCCAGCACTATTTCCGAGGAAGCAACCGCGGTTGGCGTGCTTTACCGGGATGTCAGCGGTTATCCGGAGCCAACCCGCTCGCGACTGCAGCAGGATCTGCGGGAGTACCTGGATTACGTGATCAGCCAGGCTTGGGCATTGCAAAGGAGGGGAGAGGTTCCGAGCGGTGGCGTCGAACAGGTGAACCACTTTCAGGCTGGCCTGGCCGCCTTTGAACCGGCAACTGAAGGCCAGAAGCTTTTGCACGCGGAAACTCTTCGGGCCTACAGCCAAATGATCCAAGCTCGGCGACTGCGCCTTGATGCCGTGCTCACCGGATTACCGGGCATGTTGTGGTGCGTGATTGTGATCGGCGCGATCGTGAGCCTAAGTTCAACCTTTTTTTTCCAGGTTGAGGATGCGCGCTTGCAGAGAATCCAGGTCATCCTGCTGGCAATTTTTATCGGGCAGATCATTTTCATGATCTTCGCCCTGGACCGTCCTTTTCGCGGCGATCTCGGTCTGCGTCCCGATCCATATCAACTTATCTACGATCAACTGATGAAGCGTTGACGCCACCTGGAAAAATTTCATTCCAGCTGAGATCAAGAAGGCTCCGGTGGTATTTGCGCGGGAGGCCCAGATTCCGGGCCGCAGGCTTGTCAGGCTTGCGCGGGCGCGCGAAGATCAAACCCGCGATGCCACGCCTGCCCCGCCAGAAATATCACGATATCGAGCGCATCATCGAGTTCGATTTCGTCCGCGCGACGGAAGCGGCGGCGTTGAACTCCCTGCAATGGCTCGGACGCGGCGAGAAAGAGCTGGCTGATGCGGCAGCGTGCGATGCGATTCGCGGGATGTTCGACCTGATGAACATCTGCGGCGAGGTCGTGATCGGCGAAGGCATCAAGGACGACGCGCCGGGAATTTTCAAAGGGGAACAACTCGGAACCTGGATGCCGGGTTCACCGCCGTTCGATATCGCGCTCGATCCCATCGATGGCACAACGAACATCTCGAAGGGCATGCCCAATTCGATCACCTGTATCGCGGCGGCCAGCCCGGAAGAAGGAGTGAAGGTGGCGTTGCGCGACATCCCGTCATTTTACATGATGAAGCTCGCGTACGGGCCGGCGGTGACGCGTGCGATGCAGATCGCGGGCATCGACACGCTCAAAATTGAGAGCCCAATCGAAGAGACGCTCATCACGGTGGCGCAGGCCTTGAATAAGCGCGTCCAGGACGTGGTGGTGATGATGCTCGATCGACCGCGCCACAAGAAGTTGGTCGCTGATATTCGGCGCGTCGGCGCTTCCCTGCGCATGATCAGTGACGGCGACATCGCCGCCGCGATTGGCCCAGGGATTCAGAATAGTGGGATCGATTTGTACGTCGGCATCGGCGGTTCGCCGGAAGCGGTCTTGGCGGCGGCGGCGATCAAATGCCTCGGCGGCGACATGCAATGCATGATGTGGCCGCGCGATGAAAAGGAGCGCGAGCAACTCATCGCAGAAGGCCACGAGCAGGACCTCGGCCGCGTCTTCTTCGCGGACGACCTGGCGAACGGGAAGAACATCATCTTTTGCGCAACCGGCATCAGCGACAGTGCCCTTTTGCCCGGCATCAAGACCCAGGGGCCAAATACGGTCACGCATTCGATCCTGATGCGGGCGAAGAGCAAAACGGTCCGCTTCATTCGCGCGTCACATGATCTGCAAAACAAGACGATCCGATTGCGGTCGGATAGCCGTGAGCACAGCATCTGATCCACGGAGGGGCGACACTCCTGTCGCCCTTTTTCCCGCCGACAAGAGTGTCGCCGGTCCGTCCTTGTGCGCGCCGCGTGTCCTGCTGGTTGCGGCTGTGACGATTGCGCTGATGCGCGGTCTTTCAGCACAACCCGTCGATCCCGAAATTGGCCGGATGCTGGAGCGAACTTTGCAGGAAGCGGAGAACTTCCGGAAACAGATGCAAACCTCCGAGTACGAAGCCCGGATGCATGTGCGCGAATGGGACGGCCGTGGCCACTTGCGCGGGACGGCATTGGCGCATGCGATCATGCGGCCCGGTGATCCGCGGCCGATGACCTTTATCTCCCGCGAAGTGCACGGGAAAGTGCGGCTGCCGGATGACAAGGAAGAGAGCAGGAAGGAGAAGGAAGAGGACACCAGCCTGCAGGAGTTCGCGCGAGAGCATCAGATCGCGGAGCGGTTTGAATTCGAAGCGGGCGGGTTCGAGCAGATCGCGGGAGAACGGGCGCGTCGTGTTTCGTTCAAACCGAAACCGAACCAGCCGGAGAAGAACACGGCGGACCGTTTTCTCGACACGATTACCGGGACGGCCTGGATCAGCGATGCGAACAAGCTGGTGAAGTTCGAGCTGCGGCTTCTCCGGCCCTTTCAGCTCTTTTGGATCTTCGCCGTGCTGAAGGAGCTCTCCATAAAATATGAGTTAATCACGCCGGGCGAGATCCTCGGTCATTCGAAACTGCGGGTGACTTTTGCGCTGACGACGCCGGTCTACAGCATTCGGCAGTTGCACGATGTGGATCTCGACAATTTTCGCCCGCGGCAGGCGGTCGCGACACGGTGATCGCCCGAGCGACAGAACCGCGAACGCTGAATGAGTTTCATCGAGAAATGAAGAGAAATAGGCGGCAAGATCTCTTCTCGACAGAGCTGCGTCGCTCTGCTGAAATCGCGCCTACAACCCGCTTATGAGACAAATCCCCAAAACCGAACTGTCGCCAGAAAATGGCTGTATTATCGACACGAAATGGAAGGTCGGGCCGCTGAGCTATCACTCTTGCGCAAGCGAGACTGGCAACGAGCCGGTGGTGCACGATGCGCCCATGCCCGAGGTCATCATTTACGATCACCCGGGATTTCGCGGAGCATACGCCAGGACAAACCTGAGCTTCCATTTCCTCGGAAACTTTTGGAACAATCGGATTAGTTCCCTCATCATCGCCAGCGGAATCTGGCGGTTTTATCGCGACGATTACTACAAAGGAGACCATTGGGATCTCGGTCCGGGATTCTACGAATGCTTCTTCAAGGATCGCGGCCCTGATGACGTGGTAAGTTCATTTGAGGCCATCAAACTCACGTAACGTGGCCCGCCGTTCTCACGCGTGAAGCGCCGGCGGGGGTTGGCCTTCGCTAAAGCGGCCGCCGCGGCCTGTCTCAGCCTAACGAAGCTGAGCATGGCGCAACCGCCAGAGGCTTCGTCGCACTTCGCGCGGCTGGAGGACACCCGCGTCCATTACACAAACTACGGGACGGGCGACTTCGCGCTCCTCCTCGTGCACGGCTGGAATTGCAATGAGAACGTCTGGAAGGAGCAGGCGCCCGCGCTCGCGAATACGGTGCGCGTCATCACGATCGATCTGCCGGGGCATGGCCAGAGCGACAAGCCGAAGATCAATTACACGATGGACCTGCAGGCGCGCGCGCTCGACGCGGTGCTGGAGGATGGCGGAGTGAAAACTGCGGTGCTGATCGGCCACAGCAATGGAACGCCCGTCCTGCGGCAGTTTTACCGTCGCTCGGCGGAGAAGGTTCGCGGGCTGGTGATCGTGGACGGAGCGCTGCGGCCGTTCGGCGACGCGGCGATGATGGAGAAGTTTATCGCGCCGCTGCGCGGTCCTGATTACACCGCGACCGTGACCCGCTTCGTCGAAGGAATGACTGCATCGATGCCGGCGCAGCAGCGCGCGAAACTGGAAACGATGATGCTCGCGACGCCGCAGCACGTCGCAGTGGGTGAAATGGAAGCTCTGCTCGACCCAGCACTTTGGAAGGAGGACAAGATCGAAGTGCCAGTTCTGATGGTGATGGCGAAACAGCCGGCTTGGACCGCCGAGTACGAAGCTTTCGTGCGGCGACTTGCGCCCAAGCTTGATTACCAAATCTGGGAAGGCGTCTCGCACTTCGTCATGCTGGACAAGCCAGACGAGTTCAACGCAGCGGTGCTCGCATTCCTGGCGGAGAACGGTCTCCCGCCGCACTAACCGACACCATCACCGGTGCGGGGGAGATTCGCTCATGAGATTGGGTAAGGGCAACGCTCTCCCCGCGTGTTTTTCAGACATGTGCTCTGGAGTCCCGCTATCATCTGCGTGCGCAGCGTGCTCGCGTCAGTTACAATCGCGCAAATGGTTGCCCTCTCTCCGTTGACGTTGAGCGACAAGGTCCTGGCGGGCGAGCGAATCTCCGGCGCGGAAGCTCTCGAGCTTTATCGCACGCCCTTGGAGGAACTCGGCGCCCTCGCCAACACGCGCCGGGACCTGGCGAAAGGCTCGAGCTATTCCGGGCACGGAGCGGAGATCGTGACGTATATCGTCGATCGGAACATCAACTATACGAACGTCTGTAACGTTTACTGCAAGTTCTGCGCGTTTTACCGCACGGAGAAGGATGACGATCATTACGTGCTCAGCTTCGAGCAGCTCGACGAAAAGCTCGACCAGCTAACCTCCGCCGGTGGCGTGCAAATCCTGATGCAGGGCGGGCATCATCCGAAGCTGCAATTCGATTGGTACATCGATCTTCTCCGACACATCCGGGAAAAATATCCGCAGATCAACATTCATGGATTCAGCCCCCCAGAGTTCCAGCATTTCGCCGAGGTCTTCCGCATGCCGCTGCGGCAGGTCATATCCGAATTCAAAGCCGCAGGACTTGGATCGATTCCGGGCGGGGGCGGCGAAATCCTGGTTGATCGTGTGCGGCAAAGGATCGCGCCGCTGAAGTGCAACTCTGACGCGTGGTTGGAAGTGATGCAGATCGCGCACGAAGAGGGACTCAAGTCGAGTGCCACGATGATGTTCGGGCACGTGGAAACGGTGGAAGACCGAATCCAACATCTCCAGCGTTTGCGGGATCAACAAGACACGAGCGGCGGATTCACCGCTTTCATTTGCTGGACATTCCAGCCCGAGAATACGGTTTTAAAGGTGAAACAGCGCACGGGCGTGGCGGAGTATCTCCGGATGCAGGCGCTCTCCCGCATCTTCCTGGATAACTTCCCGAACGTGCAAAGCTCCTGGGTTACGCAGGGCCCAGACATCGGGCAGGTGGCATTGCGTTATGGCGCGAACGATTTCGGTTCCGTGATGATGGAAGAAAACGTAGTCAGCAGCGCCGGGACGACTTTCCGCCTCAACGCCGCAGAAATTGAGACGCTTATTCGCGACGCCGGTTACGAGCCGCGGCGGCGGAATAATTGGTACGAGCTCTTGAATTAGGACAGCGCGGTGCGTTCTTCTTCGCCGCCGACCCGGGCAAATTCCCGCCTTGACGATACCGCGCTCCTTACGAACTAATACCGCCTGCTATCGGGGGGCGCTCTCCGCCGCTCGGGCTTTATCCTTATGAACTACTTCGTGGGTCTATCTCGCAGTCTCGCAGCCTCGCTTTTTTCCGCTTGCCTGTTTTCGCTGCTTTCCTCGCCCAGCGTCTATGCGCAGGGTGTGAAAATCCGCTCGATCGAGATTCAATACACCGGGCCAGAGACAATCAGCCGGGACCGCATCCTCGCGCAGATGCGCACGGCCGTCGGGCAAAACTATTCGGACTCGGTCGCGGAGCAGGACATCCGTAATCTTTACGCGACGCGTCAAATCCAGAACGTCCGCATCTTCGCTCAGCAACAGGGGGAAGGGGTCAAGGTCATCGTCGCGGTGCAGACGCGCGCGATTGTCAATGAGCTGGAGATCGATGGCGCGCAACGCGTTTCCGCAAAAGCATTGCGCAAGAAAATTGGTTTGAAGGTGAACTTACCGCTCGATGAAGACGCGCTCGGGAAGGGACGCCAGGACATCCTCGAAGTGTATCGCGCGAAGGGATTCAACGATGTCGACGTGCAGTATCGCGTTGATACGAACCGGGAGCGCGGGACCGCGCGGGTCGTTTATACGATCAACGAAGGAGAGAAAGGGGCGATCAGTCAGATTCGCTTCGACGGAAATACCGCCTTCAGCGATCGAGTTTTGCGCAAGCAGATGAAGACGAAAGGGAAAACGCTCATCTCGATTTTCGACAAGTCGGGGCGGCTCGATGAGGCGCAGTTACAGCAGGACGTGGATGCCGTGCGCGAATGGTATCAGGATCATGGCTACATCGATGCCGAGATTCAGGAAGTGCGCCGGGAGCGAACGAAGGGTCGCTTGATGCTCGTCATTCCTGTCGTGGAAGGTGCGAAATACCGGGTCGGTCGTATCGGGGTTACAGGGACCAAGATTACAACGCCCGAAAAGGTCCGCGCGTTGATGAAGTTGAAGGAAGGCGATGTCTACTCGCCTAAAGTCATCCGCGATGATGCGAAGAAGATTGCGGATGCTTACGGCAGCGGCGGCTATGTTGATCTTGTCGTCCAACCGCAAGGGAATCCCAGCGGTCCGAATCAGATCGACGTTACCTTCACGATTCAGGAAGGCGAACGCTCGTTTGTGCAGCGGATCAACGTGATCGGCAATACCCGGACGAAAGACAAAGTCATTCGCCGCGAGGTCCTGATCGCGCCGGGCGATGTGTATAGCACGACCCGCGTCGAAACGAGCAAGAAGCGACTGGACAATCTCGGGTACTTCGAGCGCGTCGAGACTTACCCGGAGGACACCAGTGTTCCCGGCCGGAAGGACCTGGTGGTGCAGGTCCAAGAGAAGCGTACCGGCTCGCTCAACTTTGGCGCGGGATTTAGCACGATCGACAACATCGTTGGATTCGTCGAACTGACGCAGGGCAACTTCGACCTGACGAACTGGCCGAACTTCACGGGTGGCGGCCAAAAGTTCCGGATGCGAATTCAATACGGGACGCAGCGAAAAGACATCGTCATTGCCCTGACAGAGCCTTACTTCCTCGATCGTCGTTTATCACTTGGCGGTGAAGCTTACTACCGCGAAGCTAATTTTCTTAGCTCGATTTACGATCAACGGAATTACGGCTTCTCGATTGTAGCGCGCAGGGCAATCGGCCGATTTACGTCCGCCAGCCTCGAGTATCGACTCGAAAATATTGAAATCTACAATGTGCCGAAAGGCTCCTCGGGAGCGATCGATCTGGAAGAGGGATCCCGCACCAAGAGTCAGGTCACAACGAGCGTGGTCTTTGACACGCGCGATAACCCCTTTCTCACGCATACTGGACAGCGGGTTCTCTTCACACCGTACATTGCCGGCGGGTTCCTCGGCGGCGATACGCAGATCTATGGGTTCGATCTGCAAGCCTCCCAGTATTTCCATCTTCCTTACGACATGATCCTTTTGCTCAACGGCGAAATCGCGGCCGTTGATAATTGGGGCAGCGGCGATCGTGTTCCGATCTTCGAGCGCCTCTTTCTTGGCGGCACAAACGATCTGCGCGGCTTCAGCTTCCGTGATGTCGGGCCGAAGGATCAGAATGGTGAGCCGCTCGGCGGCAAGACGCTCGCCCGTGCCACGGTTGAGCTTACTTTTCCCATCATCGAGAAGGTTCGCGGCGCCATTTTCACGGATATTGGTTTCGTTGATCCAAACGCTTTTGATCCAGGTGGTCGCCCCGCTTCAGATGTGGGTTTGGGGCTCCGACTCGACCTGCCAATCGGCCCGCTGCGACTCGATTACGGCTATCCAATTCAAACTGGCGGGAACAACCGTCGCAGTGGCAAATTTAACTTCAACGTCGGATATCAGTTTTGAACAAACCGCCTTTCCTGTAGTCTATAGCCTCTCCCATTTACCGGTCTGCATCTCCCTATGAAAAAGCTCTTCGCCCTTGCCTTGCTCGCCTCCATCGCCTGTCCCGTCGCCTCTTTTGCGCAGGGCTCCATGAAAGTCGGTACGGTCGACATGAACCGCGCCTTTAAGGAATACAGCAAGACGAAAGACGCCGAAACGAAGATCAATGAGGCGAAGAATGCCGCCAAAAAGGAATTCGACGATCGGATGGAATCGTATAAAAAGGCGCTCGAAGAGATCAATAAACTGAACCAGCAACTCGAAGCTCCCGCGCTGAGTGCCGATGCGAAAAGCGCGAAGGCTAAAGAGCGCGACGAGAAAATCGCCTCTTACAAAAACATGGAGCGAGAAATCACTGAGTTTCGCCAGACGCGCGAACGCCAGCTTCAGGAGCAGGCGCTTCGGATGCGCGAGGGAATCGTGAAAGAGATTACCGAAGTCGTGCTGGACAAGGTGAAGACAGGCAATCTCGATCTCGTGTTTGACAAGTCGGGTATGAGCTTGAATGGCGTGCCGCTCCTGATGTATTCGCGCGAGACGGTGGAGTTCACGAATGATATTGTCGCCGCACTCAACAAGCCGGGCCGCGCGACGGCTTCGGATGCGGCAAGCTCGCCCGCGGCCGCGGCCAGCGCCACAGCGAGCCCCACCCCTGCCAGCACGACGAAGCCGACGAAGCCTTAAGCTCTCCTTTACATTTCAGAGAGGAACACACGCGGAGAACCCGCGTGTGTTTTTTTGTCTGCATTCCGTTGTAATGTCAGTTAGCTGCGCACGCCCTTCTGTCCTGATCGAGGCACTCTGCCAGACTCTCATGTTTCCCCTCTGCCAGAACCGGTGTGGCGTTCTCTACGCCTGCGTCGCTCTGTTTGCATTCGCCTCAGCTACCCGTGCGGCGGAATGGGAGAACAGCGTGAGCACTTTCATTCCCGGACCTTTTCCTGAACCAAAGCCAATCCGTCTGCAGTACGGCTTCGGTTGGAACGGCCTCACCGCTGCCAGGGCCGATCTGCGCCTGGCGAAAACCCCCGACGAACGTTTTCAGCTGGAAGGCATGGCGCGCACCATGGGAATGGCGAAGGCCCTCTGGAATTTCGAAGGAAGGCACGTCAGCATTTGCGACGCACGGACCCTGCGGCCGATCGAGGTTCGTGAAACCGAAAACGTCCGCTCCAAACGATCGGACACCACACTGACCTACACTCCCGAAGGGGTCGTTAGCCGGCAGGAAGAACAGAAAGACTCCGTCGTGAAGTCGAAGACGCGGGAGTTCAAGTTCCCGAACCTTCTTAGCCTGACCTCAGCGCTGCTTTACGTGCACTCCCGGCCATTACCGGCCAGCGCAGTTGAGCACTTCGTGGTCTATCCTTCGACTTCGGCATATTTTTGCACGGTCACAGTTGCCGGGCGGGAGCACATAACCGTCCCAACCGGAAACTACGAAGCGATTCGTTTGGATGTGCAGCTGAATAAAGTCGGAAAAAAGCGCGAACTATTGCCGCACAAAAAGTTCAAGAAGGCGACGGTCTGGCTCTCGGACGATCCCAACCGGTTCGTTCTCCGTGTCGAAGCGCAGATCTTCATAGGGACGGTGTTTGCGGAATTGCAGTCCGTGCAATTCGACGACGCAAAGCCTTAGCGCGACGCTGCGCTCACGCCTCTTAACGCGGGACGTAAATGCGTTCGCCGCTCGGGAGTCGATATGAAGGGCGGGCTCCCAGCAGACGCCGCGTCGGGGCGGTCAGGCCTGGCGCTTGCTGATTTGGCAGCAAACCAAGGGCAGCCAGTGTTTCCATATCGAAACGGCCGCTCGGCTCGATGCCAAAGCGCGATTGATAGGCGCGCAGCGCGAATTCCGTGCCCGAGCCAAACACGCCATCAATGCCGCTGCGGTAGTAACCGCGTCGGGCGAGCAAGCTTTGCGTCCCGATAATTACACGCCGCTGTACATCCGGAGGTGCGGTATCGTATGGAGTGCCATGAAACAGTGCTCGATCACCCAAGGCGGGGACAGCCGGCGAGTAAGCCTGCGGCGGTTGCGGTCCGAAGCTGTCGTCAGTGGGTTGCGCCGGCCGTTGCACCGCTGGGGCGTCGTCACGTAAATCGGAGATGTCTGGCGGTGTCGGTGCGGGACGCGCCCCTCCCGGTGCCGGCCTTGGGTTTGCCGGTCTGGTGGTCGCCGCTCCTTTGATCCCTAACGACTTCTGCGTTTCCGCATTTAGCTCGCCCGTGATCTGCAGACCATTGCGGATCTGGTAACGCCGGATCGCCGCGGCCGTGTCTGCATCCTTCCGGCCAGTAATCTCGCCGTAATAAAAACCCTGACTTTTGAGCGTCTCTTGGACCGAAGCAATCGTCGCGTCCGCCTGGGCCGCAGGAGCTGCGAGCAAACAAATGACGGCGAAGAATACGGCGACTTTCATGTGAATCGGTTCCGTTTTGGACGCTGCCGTCACGGCTCTATTCAGGTTTCACCGCCCCATGAGCAAGCGGGCCGAGTTGCTCCTCGCGACTTCCCCAGACGCACAAAATTTCCCATCGCAAAGATCCAGCTGTTCGTGATGACTTCTTGTTGGGGGTCTCGTGAACTCGCCTAACGAGTCGTTAACGACCGTATTTCTTCGCCGGTGAGCGATCGATATCGAATCGCCGTTTTCGCGTCGCGGTCAAGAATGGCAGCCTCGATCCCGCCGGCAATTTTGTCCCGCTCGCTTGCGATCGCTTCTTTCGCCGGCAACTCGCGCGCGCCGTCTTCGGCCAGCGCCATGTTTCCGACGGTCCAGGCATCAAGCGCCGTCTTGAGAGCATCACGCAAGGTCGCGGCGGACTTATGTTCCCTTTTCAGGAAGGATTCCATCAGCTCGGTAGAAGCGCGCGTGCCGCTAAGCGCGCCAAAGTTCTTCTGTGTTTCGGCAAGCGACGCCCCGTTCGTGGCGATCGCGCCGTCATATTCAAGTCGGAGGAACAGATCGTTCTCCGGCGTATCGCCAATTTCAGCGAAGAGCATCCGGGCCAGATACGGAGCACCATAAATCTGCTCGAAGGCTGCCTTTAAGACCGGACTTAACGAATAGTAGGCGAGCCGTCGCAAGGACACGTCCGCGGCCGAGCGCGTGAAACCTTCTGTGCTCGCCAGCTCGATCACCGCCATGCGCAGCCGTTCGATGTCGCCCGGATGTCCGATCGCGCCCATCGCAATGCGATCGTAGATCTCGAAAAGTTTCTGCCTCGTTCGACCGAGTGTGATGAATACGATGCCTTGCGAATAACCAACCGCAGCGATTGGGCTGCCGTGCGCGAGCTGTGTCTCGATGTATTCGCGACGATTGGCGACCGCCTCGACCCAGCGATATGGCTCTTCGATCATGCCACGCCTTTTTTGAACAACGCCGCGATCTGCTTATCAAGCAGGGTCGCGATACCATCGCGCGAAACAATCTTGATTATCGGGAAGATTTTAGCGTTCCGATCCACCGCGCCCGTGGCCGTGTCGGATTCGGACCTTCTGTGCTCGCCAGCTCGATCACCGCCATGCGCAGCCGTTCGATGTCGCCCGGATGTCCGATCGCGCCCATCGCAATGCGATCGTAGATCTCGAAAAGTTTCTGCCTCGTTCGACCGAGTGTG
>MWVV01000794.1_pt1 | contig 11411 bp, 10 predicted proteins | sample 1047281 | NCBI WGS metagenome assembly MWVV01 (sample SAMN06349986, study PRJNA376086) | soil metagenome | isolation source: PT-2 sample Antarctic (ecotone) soil | place: Antarctica | collected 2015-01-13 | reverse complement strand
GTTTGAAATGCAGAACGAACAGCGCCTTCGTGTTTGACGCTCAGATGCTTGAATTTCTCTAACGCTTCGTAATACTCAATAACAGGCTTGTAAGATGTTTTCAGGTTTAATCTATTCATTTATTTTGAGATTGTTGCGTAGAAATCCTACTTAACTCTTATTAACTTTTGTTGCTTTATTTTTTTTGATAGTTTCTAAAGCTAAATGCAAAAACGGCGGAATTTTCATCTCATCACGTTCCCATCGAGCAACCGTATTAGCTGTTACGCCTAACTCATTTGCAAGTTGTTCCTGCGTCAAACTTAATTCATTTCTTTTCTCTTTGAGCGTTTTTCCGTTCATTCTTCTAACTATACACATAGTATAAAACTAACACAATAATTTTATCAAAAACTATACGTTTCGTATTGACTTTTTCCTATACAATGCGTATAGTTATAGATAGTTGGTAACAACAAATCTTAAATTTTGCGAGGAACTAAAAAATGATAAAACTTACTACCGAAAATACTACAAAAGCAATAGAAAGATGCAGAAAATTAAAGCCGCAAGTCCGGTTTATTGCTGACCGCATCTTTTCCGTGAAATCTTCCAATAATACCAATTCTTACACCGTTCGTTTTGATGTCAAAGACGGTGAAAAGTTCGGACAATGTGAATGCAAGGCAAGCGAAAGAAGACTTGTTTGCTATCACATCATCGGCGCTGCAACGGCAAACATTTATCGGCAAAGTTTGAAACGTCAATCAGCCTAAAAGCGAAAGGCTTAGGAAAATCTTGGCGGACTTCCTAAGCCTCTCTAACCACCCAAAATAAATTTGAATGGAGACAATTATGAATTTAACACAAACACAACTCGACGCTAAACAAGCGTATTTGAATTATCAACAAGATCAAATGCTTGCTCTCTACAAACGAGCAGACACAAACGAACGGAAAGCGATAATCAAGCAAATTGATTCTTTCCTTTCATTTATTTCAAAAGACGAAAAACTCTTTTGGCTAAAGTTTCGGCGGAAGCTAGAAGTTTTAAATGAATCGGCTGTTTTGTTTCCGCTTAGAAATGTTTATTTAACAGTCGGAGCAAGAGAAGCATTAGAAGAATCGAATCAGTTGCCGAATGAGTTTCTATTGAAACATCAGAAAGGCGAATGGGGAATAATTTGCGAAGATGACAAGAAAGAAAATGAGCTTTCAGTTAAAGAAGGTTTTCGGATTTTATCGGCTTATAGAACATCACAGGATGTGAAGTTGTGGGTGATTACAGAGGCTGATAGAAGCTCTACGACTATTTTGCTTCCTAGCGAATATTAAGCCAAAACGAGGAAGGCAATCATAACGCAATATGGTTAGCCTTCTACTTTAATCTCCGCTAAAATTGAAACTAAGGTTAAAACCTAAAATTGAAGAAATTATAAATTAAACTGACTCGTTGATGATGTTTGAAAATTGAATGTGTCCTTGAGTGTGTCCAAATCAAACCCAAAAGTGGAAAATTCGCTTCTTTTGTGTAAGCGAATGATTTTAACAGTATAGATGCCGAATATTGCAGAAAGGATGGTAGTCTGTACGGGATTTGAACCCGTGTCGCCGCCGTGAAAGGGCGGTGTCCTAGACCCCTAGACGAACAGACCGTAAAAGCATTGGTGTTTAGAATCCTGCCGGGGAAAATGTCCCAAAGTTTCTAAATCAAAATTAAAATAGCCCGATTCCCATACGAAAAACGAATGGTTAGATTATCTTAAACGATTTTTGCTGTCAAATTCATTAGCGAAATTCTTCACGAACTTTGCCGACAAGATAAAATTTTGAGTGTTTGTTAATTTACAAAACAAATAAGAATTTCTCAAAAGTTGGCAAAGGCAGAAAAATCCTAACGAAAAAGCTGCGGATTGTAAATTACAATCCGCAGCTTTTTCGATTAAATATTGAACAATTATCAAGCATTTGCTTGGTTCGATTTCATAAAAATTTGCTTTTCCTCAGCCATCTGTTTACCTAATTCCTGCAAAGTCGCGGCATCGAAAACCTTTTTTACTTTCGGAAACATTTCGCCTTCTTCTTCCATCACGTGATGTTCGATGTCTTCTATTAAGACTTTTAATTTCGGCTCAAATTTTTCGCTGTCCTCGGTCAAATTCGCCAGCTCGCGCAAAAACATTCTAGCCTGATGATGTTCTTCGATTCCTTCGAGAACGATATCTTTTAGTTCTTCTTCTTCTTTTAATTTCGGATAAAAAATCTTTTCTTCGATATGTGTATGCGCGTCGAGTTCCGCTTTTATTTTTTTAAAAAGCGCAAGGTGTTCGCCCTCATCCGTGGCTTTTACTTTTTGAAAAAGCCGGTCAACTTTATCGTGGTCATCCTTTAGTAATTCAATCGCGTCCATAAATTCTCCTTGTTGATCCTTTAGTTTTTTGTCTGAAAATTGATAGTGCGTTTTTGATACAGCGGACTATAATTTTTATGCTTTTCGAGCAAGCACCGTGCCAGCAGAGAATACCGAATTGAGCCGGAAAAGAAGATTTGCCGGGCGGTATAAAATCTTATGCGGCTTCTGTGAATCCTTTGAGTTGTCTGTGGTAAAATCTCTTAAATAATTATGATCCAGGAAAATCCGAAACGAGTATTTTTAATTGACACGATGTCGCACATTTTTCGGGCGTTTTTCGCTCCGATGGGTTCGCGAACCGAACCGCTCCGAAATTCGCGCGGGCAGGTGACGCAGGCGGTCTTTGTTTTTACAAATATGCTGCGCAAACTTCTCGCCGACGAAAAACCTGATTATATCGCCGCTATTTTCGATTCATCGACAAAAACTTTTCGCCACGAATCGTTCGCCCAATACAAGGCGAATCGCGCCGATATGCCCGACGATTTATCTTCGCAGATGCCGTATATCAAACGAGTCTGCGAAGCGTTCGACATTCCGATTTTGAAATTAGACGGTTTTGAAGCTGACGATTTGATCGGAACGCTCGCTCTGAAAGTCGCGGAAAAAGGAATGCAGGCGGTGATCGTGTCAAACGATAAGGATTTGTGCCAGATCGTGCGGGATCCCCTGATTGTTTGTATGCGTCAGAATTCGCAGAGCGTAAAGCGTAAAGTTCCGGTGCCGCCCATCGAATGGTGTGACGAAGCATGGGTCGAAGCAAAATTTGGTGTGCCACCAACCCGCATTGTTGACCTTCTGGGTTTGATGGGCGATGCGATTGACAATATTCCGGGCGCGCCGGGCATCGGCGAAAAAGGCGCAATGAAACTTGTCCAGCAATTCGGATCAATCGAAGAAGTTTTAAAGAACGCCGAGCAGATCACGCACAAAACCTACCGCGAAAGTCTGCAAAACAATCAGGACATTATCCGCCAATCTCTGGAACTGGCGACGATTCACACAACTGTTCCGGTCGAACTCGATTTAGACGCGCTCAAACACAACGCGCCGAATCGCCAGTTTGCTTACGCGCTTTTTCGTGAACTTGAATTTACGTCTCTGACCCGAGAATTTGCCGATTCCGCGCCGCTTTTTGACGGAGATTCAAACGCTCCGGTTGTCGAAGCCGAACGGCGTTATAAAATAATCGACACCCGCGAAGATTTGGACAAACTCGTCCGCAAACTTTGGGAACTTGATTTCTGGAGTTTTGAAGTTGACGATTCAAACTCCGGCGCGAAAGCCGATTCTTATGCGCGCAAAGAACCGCTCGGCGTGGCGATTGCAATTGGCGCGGGCGCGAGTCATTACATTGATTTGGCAAACTTTAAAGACGGACGCGAATCTGCCGTAACACCGCTCAGAGATATTTTATCAAACGGTTTTCTGGAAAAATGCACGCACGACTTCAAACGTAATCTGGCTGTTTTAAAAAAGCTGGACGTTGAGCCGGAAGCCGTTTCAGACGACACGATGCTTGCCGCCTACCTAATTGATTCTACCCGCGCGAGTTATTCGCTGCCGCTACTCGCCGCGCAAAATTTAAATCTGGAAGTGGCGACCGAAATCCCCGAAGAATTCTCTGAAACGCAATATCGAACGGCGGAACGCGCCGATTTTACATTTCAACTCGCGCCTCTTCTGCGCCGCAAAATTCTGGAAGACGGACTCGAAGAAATTTATACGGAAATGGAATTGCCGCTTGTTCCTCTTCTCTACCAAATCGAGATGGCGGGAATGAATATCGACATCGGCGCGCTCAACGGCATTTCGGATTTTATCTCGACCGAACTCGAGACGGTCGCCGCCAAAATTTATGCAATCGCCGGGCGCGAATTTAACGTCGGCTCACCCAAACAAGTCGGCGAAGTTTTGCAGGAATTAAATATCGCCACCAAGCGGAAAACTTCAAAAGGACAGATTTCAACTTCTAAAGACGTTTTAACCGAACTTGCCGAAAAATACGAAATCGCTCAATTTATTATCGAATACCGCGAACTCGATAAACTCAAAGCGACTTATTCGGACGTCTTACCGACTTTGATCGACAACGACGGGCGCGTTCACGGTAACTTAAATCAGACAGTTACGACGACCGGCAGGCTTAGTTCTTCTGACCCGAATTTGCAGAACATTCCGATACGCACCGAACTCGGTCAGCAAATCCGCCGCGCTTTTATTCCCGAAAAGGGCTACAAATTAATTTCCGCCGATTATTCGCAACTGGAACTGCGTCTGCTCGCGCACATCACTCAGGATGAAGTGATGCTCAAAGCGTTTCAAAATCACGAAGACATTCACGCGCAAACAGCACGGCTCGTGTTCGGCGCACAAACTGACGCGGAATTAAAAGTCGCCCGAAGGCTTGCTAAAATTACCAACTTCGCTATCGCCTACGCCGTCGAAGCGTATGGCTTGTCCCAGAGAGTTGGCATTTCGCGCAACGAAGCCAAAAAAGTGATCGATGATTATTACGAAACTTACAAGGGCGTGAAAACTTTTATGGAAGAAACGCCGAAAGTCGCCCGCGAGCAAGGCTACGTTTCTTCAATCTTCGGCAGACGCCGCCCGATTCCCGCCATCAACGACAAAAATCACAGCGCCCGCTCACGCGCCGAGCGCGAGGCGATCAATATGCCGATCCAGGGAACCGCCAGCGATATTGTCAAGATGGCGATGCTCAAAGTGGACAGTGCCCTGCGCCGCGAAAACTTGAAAACGCGAATGATTATGCAGGTTCACGACGAACTTCTGCTTGAATCACCCGATGACGAAGTTGAAAAAGTGATGCCGATTATCAAACGGGAAATGGAAGAAGTCGTCAAACTGGACGTTCCTTTAATTACCGAAATCGGCGCGGGTGTTAACTGGATGACCGCGAAATAGAAAATTGAGAAAAGAATCTTTATCGAGAAGAGGAAACAAATGAGCGAACTTTCCAGATTCGGCGTCAGCGTCGAAGATGAACTTTTACAAAGCTTCGATCAACTTATTGCCGGTCAGGGTTATGCCAACCGTTCGGAAGCCCTGCGAGATTTGATGCGCGACGCGCTCGTTAAATCGAAGGTTGAAGAATCGGCTGAAACCGGCGAAGTTTTGGGAAGTTTAACACTTGTTTATGACCATCACGCCAACGATCTGACCGAAAAAATGAATAATCTGCAGCACGATTTTCATAATTTTATCGTCTCCGTGCTGCACGTCCATATCAGCCACGACGATTGTATGGAAGTAATTGTTCTGCGCGGTCAGGCGCCCGAAGTTCGCACACTGGCTGACGCGCTTCTAAGTTTGAAGGGCGTTAAGCATGGCAGATTATTCGTTACTTTACCGACCCGAAAAATTGTCGAACACAAACACTCTCATTCGTGAATATCCGACACAATTTATAAATGAAAAGCAAAAACTTCAACAGCATCGTAAACATTTGTGAACAGATTTGCCGAGTTAATCAATCTATATGGAAGCATTTGCCGTCAATGCTGTTCGTTTGGCTCTTGATCGGGACAGTTTGGAGCAGCGCCGCGACGGCACAAACCCAACAGCGTGTTTATATAACCAATCAGCGCCTAAACACCGTCACGGTGCTCGACACGGCGACCAACAAAGTGATTGCTACTATCCCGGTTGGAGTTCAACCATACAGAGTAGCATTCACACCCGACGGCACCCGCGCCTATGTGACGAATGCCAGTTCCGATAATGTCTCGGTGATTGACACGACGACCAACGCCGTGATTGCAACCATTGGTGTCGAGAGAAGCCCGTTTGATGTAGCAATTACTCTCGACGGCACTCGCGCCTACGTGACGAATGGTGACTCCAACCGCGTCTCGGTAATCAACCTGGCGACTAACACTGTGATTAATTCGATTCCGGTTGGGACTACTCCTCGGGGAATAACAATTTCTCCTAACGGAAAACGTGCTTATGTCGCGAATTCGGACTCCGACAATGTTACGGTGATCGACACCATGAACAACAACGTGCTTTCAACCGTTCCGGTTGGCGATTTTCCCGTCGCGATAGCGATTACTCCCGATAATGCCCGCGCTTATGTTACAGATTATCTTTCTAACACGGTCTCGGTCATCAACACGGCGACCAATACCGTGATTGCCACCATTCCGGTTGGAGATGGTCCCGAGTTGGTGGCGATCACACCCGACGGCACTCGAGCCTATGTGCCGAATATCAAATCCCGCAATGTATCAGTAATTAACACGGCAACTAATACCGTGATTACAAATATAACTACCGGTGATGGTCCGTTTGGGGTAGTGATTACTTCTGACGGCACGCGCGCCTATGTGACAAATTATTTCTCAAACAACGTTTCGGTAATCGACACGGCATCCAACACCGTGATTGCTACTGTACCAGGCATTGAATTTCCTTTTGGAATAGCAATTACGCCAAGCGCGCCAAAGATTGTTCCAACAATTACATCCGTCAGCCCAAACAGTCGCGCAACCGGCAGCGGCGCCTTTGAGCTCGTCGTGACCGGCAGCAATTTTCTCACCAATTCGATTGTTCGCTGGAACGGACAGGACAGAGCGACGACTTTTGTTTCCGGCACCGAATTGCGAGTGCAGATTCCTGCTTCCGATATCGTGACCGCCGGTCAATACGCGGTCACGGTTTTCAGTCCCGCACCGGGCGGCGGATTGTCAAACGCGGTTAACTTCACGGTTTTTAGTTGTACATACGCGCTGAACCCGACTTCGCAGAATTTTACAGCAACAGGCGGCACAGGCGCGACGAATGTGGTAACGGCGAGCAGTTGCACGTGGACAGCGACGAGCGGCGCTTCGTGGATTACGATCACGACAGGAGCGACCGGCAGCGGAAACGGAACTGTAACATTCTCTGTTGCGGCAAATACAGGAGTTGAAAGATCAGGAACAGTCACGATTGGCGGACAAGTCTTTTTCGTTTCTCAAGCGGCAGGTTCCATTTCCACGCCGCGCCGCACACTCTTTGATTTTGACGGTGACGGACGCGCCGACGTTTCCGTTTTTCGACCGTCAGACGGTGTGTGGTATCTGCTGAATTCCTCAACTGGCTTTACGGCTTCGCAGTTTGGCATCTCAACCGATAAATTAACTCCGGCTGATTTCGACGGCGACGGAAAAACAGATATTGCCGTGTATCGTGACGGCACGTGGTTTATCCAGAGAAGCAGCGCGGGTTTTATTGGCATCGGTTTTGGAATTGCGACGGACATTCCCGTGCCGGCGGATTTCACAGGTGACGGACGCGCCGAGCTTGCCGTGTTTCGACCGTCAAACGGTGGTTGGTATATGTTTAATCTGGTAAATAATCAAGTGTCTTCAGTGCAGTTCGGGCAGACGGGCGACGTTCCGGTCGCGGCGGATTATGACGGCGACGGACGAGCGGATGTGGCGGTTTATCGCCCTTCAGATGGCACCTGGTATCTGCAAAGGAGCCGGGATGGATTTACTGCGATCAATTTTGGTATTTCGTCAGATAAGCCGGTGGCAGCAGATTACGACGGTGACGGGCAGGCAGACATTGCCGTGTTCCGTGTGGAAAATGGCGTGTGGCACATCCGCCGAAGCCAGCTTGGATTGGAAAGTTTGCAATTTGGATTCGGGACGGACAAGCCGGTACCGGCGGATTATGACGGCGACGGAAAAGCTGACATCGCTGTCTTTCGGCAGGGAACATGGTATGCGCAACTCAGCGCGCAAGGGTTTTCGGGCGTAGCATTTGGCAATCCGACCGATAAACCAATTCCAAATGCTTTCATACCTTAATTTCTTTTATTTATAAATGATCCCGCTTAATCAAATTACAGAAGAACAAGATGTTGTTGAAAAACTTGGTTGGATTGTCGATAGTTACGAATCCCAAATAATTTCAATAGAGAAGAATTAACAAAACTGCCATGTCAAACAAAGAGAAAATAAAAATTACTTGTCCAAAATGTTTGGAAAAACAAGGTGTTGTTGTTTAGACTTCGCTAAATGTAACCCTTAACCCGGAAGCCAAACAGGATTTGCTGGAAAACTGTATTAACTCATTTAATTGAGAAAAGTGTTGCACAAAAAACCAAATTAATTTAAGAATAATTTATCACGATATGGAAAAAGAGTTTTGTGCAATGTATATTCCATTCTCGACCATTATGGGCGAAAGTTTAGCTTTTGAATTTAACAGGAACGGCGAATTGAGTTCCGGTGGTGTTTCAAAAACTAAAACAGACAATGAAAAACCTTATGAATACATGAAACATATTCATTTGGTTTTTGATATGGAAGAACTTATAAGATACGTCCTGTTTAGAGATAAATTGGTTGAGGGCTATAAATTAACCGGACAAATCAAAGAGAAACTTTTTGATTTTCGGGATAAAGTTCGGAGCGGGAAACTCGACATAGGCGACCAGCCATACTTCTTTGAGCCTAAAGATTTATTGTAAATCGGTTTTTTGAAATTTTCAGAGGTTAAGGCATTTTTTGTTCAGCACCCTAAGTTTTTGCCCGGTATTAGCTGGCATTTGAGAGCAAATGAATCTTTTGTTGTTAATGTGGACAATTGAAACAAGGCTTTGAAAAGTGCCAAATGCAAAAACTCTTTTTTGCCAATAAATGTCATTTCGGCGTGTTGATGAATCTCCATTGATTATTTGCGGTCTTCCTGAATGATGTCTATTCGGCAGTCTTGTGGATTTGCTCCTGAAGATGCAATCTGATTGTCTAGCAACACAAAGAGGTCATCTAAATCCGGTATATAAGCCAAAGAATTCAATGAGTTGTTAAAACTATCCGTTTCCGACAAAACTGAAAGTATTTGTAATTCCGTATCAAATGCCAGTTTCCAACTTTTGCCCTTTTTTCTTGAAAAAAGTCGTCGGTTCCTAAAGCACGGAAGGCGTTGTTATCAAAAGACCCATCTCATAATGAGTTGTTATCTTCAAAACCCATCCTTATTTGAACTCTATTAAACCGTTAATTTCAAGTTCCTTTTACGACCGCACCGCCGCAGCTTGAGCCGGCTCCGGCAGTGCAGCCCAAACAGTGCGAACCGGTCACGATGCGCCGCGCGTTTAACTTGCCGAAATCAAATTCAGCAATTGTTTGCGGAGCGTTATTTTCTAAACCGAGATTCAGCATTTGATTAAAATCGCAGTCAGATAAATTTCCCGTCCAATCGACACTTATCAAATTTCGGCACATCAAGCCGTCAACAGTCGCCGGATTAAACGCGTTGACGAGTTTCCGCATATATGATTCTTCATTTTTTGAACGGCGCAGCCAATCGAGATAACGCGCAATCGGCATATTGGTAATCGTAAAAAGATTATTAAACTCGATGCCATAGCGCGTCTTTAATTCACGTTTGAAATCGGCTTCGATAGCAGTTTGCGGCGGCGGCAGAAACGCTCCCGTCGGATTATAGACGAGATTCAAAATCAAATTCTCGTTGATGCCGTAGCCGACCGCGTTTAATTTTTTCAGCGCCTCGATTGATTTCTCAAAAACTCCACGTCCGCGCTGCGCGTCGGTTTGCTGCGGCAAAAAATACGGCAGAGATGAAACGACTTCGATTTGATTGGCGGCGAAAAATTCCGGCAAATCCGTCTGATTTTCTTCGAACATCACGGTCAAATTGTGCCGCACGATAACCTTCGCGCCGGTTTTTTTCGCTTCGGTCACAAAATAGCGAAAATCAGGAATCATCTCCGGCGCGCCGCCCGTAATATCGAGCGTCGAAATTTTGTTCTCGCGCAAAACCCGCAAACATTCGTCAATCACGTCGCGCGTCATAATCTCCGTCCGCTTTGGACCGGCATCAACGTGACAGTGTTTGCACGCCTGATTGCAGAGTTTGCCGACATTGACCTGCAAAACATCAATCGCTTTCGCCCGCAACTCCGCGCCGCCGAGTTTGTCATCAAAACTGACCGGCGATTTCGGAAAAGGCGATCTTCCGCCTCTGGTAATTTGAACTGCCGTCTGTATCATTAAACCGCCCGTTACATCGAAACTTTATTGTGCGCGTTGTGCGATTGGATGCCGTGAATTAAGCTCGCGCCGCCGCGAATCGCCGAAGCTAAATGTATCGCTTCGGTCATCTGCTCCATATTCGAGCCGTTTTCGAGACTGGAATTCGTGAAAGCCTCGATGCAGTAAGGGCATTGCACCGTCACGGCGACCGCCAAACCGATTAACGCCTTTTCGCGTTTCGACAAAGCGCCTTCTTCCTGACAAGCCCCATACCAGGCGAGAAATTTCTCGAATAATTCCGGTTTATGTTTGGCGATTTCGCCGAATCTGCCCAAATCTTCTTCGTTGTAATAGCTCATAAATTTCTAACAGCATCATTAACCTAATTTAATCCATCTGAAAATTTGCAAAACCTGTAAAATTATTCAGTAATGAAACGAACGATTATCATTATGGCAAAAGTTCCGCGCGCGGGAAACGTCAAAACGCGACTTCAGCCGTTTCTTTCCCTCGAAGAATGCCGCACGCTTGCCGAAGCTTTCTTTTTTGACACGATTAACAAAACCCGGAAGATCTGCGACGAGCTGTTTATAGCTTTTTCGCCTGCCGGAGAAAAAGATTATTTCGACAAATTTGAAAACAGCGAAGATTTAATATTAATCGAACAAAATGGCGCGAATTTAGGCGAGCGAATGGCGAACGCTTTCAAATTCGCCGTTGGCGCAAACTCGGACGCAGCCGTTGTAGTGATTGGAACGGACAGCCCGACGTTTCCGGTTGAATTTGCGGAACGCGCTTTTGCAGATTTGGAGACGAAAGCGGAGATAGTTTTAGGAAAATCAGACGACGGCGGATTTTATTTAATTGGCGCGAAAAAGATTTACCCGACGCTTTTCGATTGTATCGAATGGAGTTCGGCGAAAGTCTTTGAGCAAATAACTGCAAACCTTGAAGACTTGAAAATCAGCGGTTTTGAAACGATTTCCGGTTGGTATGATGTTGAT
>MWVV01000793.1_pt1 | contig 11418 bp, 10 predicted proteins | sample 1047281 | NCBI WGS metagenome assembly MWVV01 (sample SAMN06349986, study PRJNA376086) | soil metagenome | isolation source: PT-2 sample Antarctic (ecotone) soil | place: Antarctica | collected 2015-01-13 | reverse complement strand
CGGCGGCCATCCGTAAGGAATCGAACGCGCAGATGATTTCCGTTCCCTTGCTTCCCAACGACTAAATGGTCAACTTATCGCCCGGAACGACCAAAGGCGCGCCCGTCTCGGAAAATTTCGTTTTAAATACGACGCCTGCAACGTCCATTACGCAGATTGCCGAAACCGGCGGCGAGCTGCTCGACCAGTTGACAAAGCTTTCTGAGCCGGCAAACGAGATTTTAAACAAAGCCAATCGCGGCGAAGGAACTCTTGGGCGCATCGTCAACGACGAATCACTTTACAAAAATCTCGACACGACGGTCGCCGAAACGCGCTCGACGATGCTGCGGCTGCAAACGACGATTGATAGAGTCAACAGCGGAAGCGGCAGCGCCGGAAAACTTTTGAACGACCCGGCGCTTTACGACAGCTTAAATCGCACGGTTTCAAAACTCGAATTAATTTCCGCCGATTTGCGCGCCGGACGCGGAACAGCCGGAAAATTATTAAAAGACGAACAGCTTTACAACGACACGCGCGCCGCTGTCGCCGACCTTCGAGTTTCGGCGGCGAAAATCAATTTGATTGCCGACGATTTCCGAAACATCACCGCCGACTTGAACGCGGGACGCGGAACAGCCGGAAAATTATTAAAAGACGACGCGCTTTACAATGACACGCGCGCTGCGCTCGACAAATTCAACCAAACAGCCGACCGAATCAACATCATCATCGGCGACACGCAGAACGGCAAAGGCACAATCGGCAAACTTCTGACCGACGAGACGCTTTACAACAACGTCAATCAAACGACCGCAAACATTAACCAAATAACGACCGAAGGCACAAAACTGATTTACGATTTTCGCCAGAACCCGAAAAAATATCTGACCATCAAATTCAAACTTTTCTAAAGATACAAATTCTAATAACAACCATTCGGCAATCCGCCGCGCGATTAAATGTCTTGGTCGAGAACGATTTCCGCTTCGACGCGCACCGGAAAGTTGACCGAATTGGCGATAAAACAAAGCTCGTGCGCTTCGTGTTGAAGTTCTTTTGCCCGTTCTTGATTTGAATTGCCGACAATTGTTACGCGCGGCGCAAGAGAGACTGCGACAAAGCGCCCGCCGCCGTTTTTCGTTTCAATCATCGTTCCGGTCGCCGCATCTTGATAATGGACGACGACAATTCCGGCTTTCGCGCACAAATGCAGATACCAAAGCATTTGACAGCTCGAAAGCGACGCAACAAGTAATTCTTCCGGGTTGTAGCGCGACGCATCGCCGTTAAAGTGCGGGTCTGATGAGCCGACGATTATCGGCTTGCCTTCAATAGAAATTTCGTGCGCGCGGCTGTAACCCGTGTAAGATTTTGTTCCGCCGCCGAGATTGCCCGTCCAGATTATATTCGTTTTATAAACGTGTTCGTTTGCCATGGTTTTATTTTCGCACGTAATTTTTAACATATTCCCGCTTCCTGAACGCGGGTTATGTTATTTTAATCTCCGGCGAATCAGTTTTGTTAAAAACTTTTGCGAAAAAGATACGAGGCTTTGATAAAAAACGTTCGCCCGTTTCCGCGAAAGCCCGGCTCAAAGCTGCCTGTGAACGGGTTGTAGCCGTTGCGGTTTAAATCGTCGTTGTAACCCGCATAAATGGCTGTTCCCGGATTCGGCGTCCAGCCGACGACGATTTGCGGGCGCAGGTGCGCCGAAAGAGTCGAATAATCGATTCGCATTCGCGCAAAAGTGCTGCGCGTAAATTGGTAACTCGAGCGCAAACTGTAAATATTGTCGTCGAAAGCGGTCAGTTTCGTATCCTTGCGGACGAGCCGCTGTTTGTTGTAAGAGAGCGATATTTGCAGCGCCGCGCTCGCTTGGTAACGAAAGGAAGATTGGATATTAAATTGTTTTCCCGCGCCCGGGTCAAACGCGTTGTTCGGATCGAGCAGCGCCGCCGGGCTGACGCGCGGAAATCTTCGTCCCGCGCCCAAATCGTAATCGAGCTGTCCGTCCGTGTAAGCGAGAACGAGCGAGCCGTTAAACTTTTTAACCGGCGCGGTTTCGATGAAAACGTAAGCCTCGCGGCTGTTTGCCGAGCGTTCGGAATCTGCGCCGAAAAACGCTCCCTGTCGCGTCGCCGTACGGTTTGCGCCGAATTCGTATTCAAAAACGCGCTCGTAGCCGAACCCGATTCCGCCGCCGACATAAGTTTGACGCTGAAGAGCAATCATCGCCTGCGTGCCTGTGTTCCAGTTCTGCATCCGTCCGCGCCAGTCGAAACTGAGGGCGCTTTCGTTCTGTAGACGCTTGTAAATAATCGCGTTTTTAGGCTTCTGGTCGGTTTGATAACGAATATACGAGCGATGTTGGTTGGTGTCGGTGCGCGGCGTGAAACCGACATCGGCGCGATAATCGCGCGTTCTGCCGACGCCGTTAAACTCTACGGTCAGATTGCGGTCGGCGCGTTCAAAAGAATACGAATAACCGAAGCCGTTGCCCGTCCGGTAAAGATTATCGTCTAAATTCGGGTCGTAGAAAAAGCGGCGCGAATTGGTGCCGGTCAGTTGAAACTCGACTGCGGTTTTCGGGTCGAGACGGAAGCGCCCGTCGAAACCGGCGGTGTGATTGTGCCGCTCGACGAAATTATAAGTCGTGGCGAAAAATCCGATGTTATTTTCTTTGCCGACATCGCGTTTAAGACGCAGAATGCCGATGTCCGCTTTTTTATCAACGAAACGCTCGATGCCGCAAATAACAGTCGGGTCGGCGAGTCGGCTCTGCCGGCAGTGCAGCAAATCTTCGCGCTCGTCGAACGAATAATTGCCGGGCGCTTTGTCCGAAGCATAAAGCACGCCGAACGTATTTCGCCCGCGCCTGCCGGTCAGCTTGGCGGCGATTTGCGGGTTGACGATGGCGCGCGTGTTGACCACGTTCATCCGCGTTTGAAAAATATCGATGCGTTCGAGAAAAAACGGGCGTTTTTCCTCGAAGAAAATCGGGAAACGCTGGTTGGCGGTCGTTACTGGAGCGTCGGCTTCAACCTGCGCGAAATCTGGATTATACGCGAAATCGAGCGTAATGGTCGGCGTCAAACTGAATTTTGCGGTCATTCCGAATTCGGCTTTGAGACGGTCGTTGACGAAACGTCCTGCCGGATTCTGGTCGAAAGTAAAGCGCGTGCGCCTGCCGGTTTGGGAAACCGTGAAGCTCGGATTTATCTCAAGCTGGCGCGTCGTGGAAATGTCTTCGAGTCCGGTAATATGTCCGGCTTGCCCGAGCGAACCGGAGCGGCTGCGGTCAATCGGCATCCACGAATCGGTTTCACGATTGTTCGATTGAATACGTCGAAAAATATGGATGCCCCACTCTTTGTTTTTGCCCGCTTCGTAACGCAAGGATTTAAACGGAATCGCCGCTTCGACCGTGTAGCCGTCTTCGGTAAGGACGCCTTTCGATTCCATTACGACATCGACGCTGTAATCTTCGCCGCGCCCTTCGCTGACAGTTCCGTCGGCTTGTATGCCGAGCGGGTTAAAGAAAAAAGTGTAAGCCTGCCGCCGGTCGTTGAAAGTATCGAGCTGCAACCCGACGAAATCGTCGTCAAAAATGTTGTCGCGCCGCGAAAGCGTCGCCCGAACTTTATTTTTATCCTGCTTGACGCGAAAAGCGATATAAAGATTTTTCGCATCGTAGCCGATTAAAACTTCGGTCGGCGCGGACGGCGCGATGTTGTCGCCCGGCTGAATTTGTCGAAAATCGCCGAACACGGCGGCTTTTGCCCAAACCGCGTCCGTCAATTGCCCGTCAATGGTCGGCGCAGATTCAAGGCGCGGAATACGCACGGGAGCGTTTTTCGGGACATATTGCGACGGCGGCGAAGAATCGCCCGTCGTTTTCGTGATTGCCGTCTGCGGCTCTTTCGACGGAGAAACGGGCGACGAAGAATCCACTTCGGGATTTTTCGGATTAACGACTTGATTCGGCGCGGGCGTCGGAGAAACATTTACAGGCGGTGTGCTTGTATCCTGCGCGGCGGCGCGGGAAACGAATAAGGTAAAAATTACGACGAATTTTATTATATTTTTCATAAAGAAATATTGCTGTTTATAAGCATTTGCGGACAGAGAAATAGCCGCACAAATTTTCATTTGCTTTATTTTTAAAGTCTTCGGAAACTCTCTTAGAAGTTAGTCGAAAACAGGCGTTTCGGTTACGGTTTTTTTCGGTTATTCAGTTCCCTTTTTCGGAATGGGGTCTTGCCCGGATTTAATAGTTTTATTGTTTTGTTCGTCGCCGCCGCTCAAAGAGATTCCGAAAATTTTCGGGTTATTGACGAATTCGGCGAGCTTTTCAGGATTGAACGTGGCGCGGATGATGACGGCTTCCTGCTTTTCAATCGTTACGAGCATCAGCCTCACGCTTTTTCCCGCCTCGCGCATATACAGATAAACCTGCTCGCCGCCGCGCGAGCGGATGCGCAGAAGCGAACTCCATTCGGCGCTCAAAGAATTTCTCATCGCCAGCCGCATTTCCGCGTCGAGCGTTACGGGCGAAAATTTCAAGTTTTCAAATATCGTTACGCTGAAACTTTTCACGCCCGCCGGACGCACGACGCCGACGGCGAGCCGCGCCAGAAACATAAAAGGTATTTTTACTTTCTTCGCCTGATATTTTGTTTTCAGATGTCTGACGATAGCGTCGGATTCGCCGCCTTTGGCGTAAATTTGCGGCGCACCGAAACCGAAAACTAAAATTATTAAAACTGAAACAAGTGCGATTCTTTTTCGTCTCAACATTTTCTAAAACTCCTTTTTAGTTTTTCGGTTTCGGCTGATTTTCCTTGCTCTTTTCGATGTCGATTTTCGGAATGTTCAATTTGCCGCCGAGTTCGGCGAGCATATCGATGTCAATCTCGCCGACGACGTTGACGAGCGTAATGCTTTTTGAATCGGAGATGACGACCGCCACGCCGCTCATCACGTCGCCCGTGAACATCGTGAAAACGTCGATTTTTTGATTGTCTTTCTTGCTTCGCACATTCGCCAGCCGTTCCCAGTTCGGCGATTTCAACTGCGCGCGGATTTGGTCAACGTCGGCGATGTCGTATTCGTTTTCCCGTTCAAAATTAAAAACTCTGACGTAAATTCCCTTCAGACCGCCGATGGCTTCGCCGACTTTTTTAGAGTTCGGGTCGCCCGTTTTGACCATCACGCGCTTCGCCATTTCGAGCATTTTCCCGTCAATGTTGACTTCGACGACATCCTTCGCCCTTGTCTCGAGTTTGTCGAGATTTTCAAACCGAAGGCGCACGGCGTCCTGCTGCTGCGCGTTTGCCGTGATTGCGAAAAGCAGAAAAAGCGCGGGCAAAATTAGTTTTAACGATTGATTAATCAGCGATTTCATAATAATTTTTCCTTCTTGTAGAATTACCGTCCGTCTTTCAGAACGGCGGTTTGTTCCCTGACGTTTTCGAGTTTGTCTTTGACCAGTTTTAATTTTGAATTGGTAATCGAGAGAGCAAGTATCAATTGGCTGTAAGCGTGTTGTTCCTCGTCGGTCAGTCGGACTTCTTGATTTTCGGTTTTTCGCCCGCCGGTTTCATTCCTCGCAGCCGCTTCCGATTTGCGCGAAGAAGCCGCACGAACAATTTTAGAAGTCGCGACGAGTCTTTTTTCGCCCGCCGATTTTTGAGTTTCGGTTTCTTTAATATTTTCAACTCTCGTGTTTTTTACGGTCGGATTATTCCTTTCGGTGTTTGTCGGCAGAGAGCCGGAAACCTCATTTCTCGATGGCGAAATTGTTTCGTCGCTTTTTGCGAATTTTGACGTTTGCGCTTCCGCCGTTTCGTCCGAAGTTCCGATTTTGCCGTTTGAAGTTTTCAGCCAAGCGCCCGTGCCAATCAAAATAAACGCGACGCAAGCCGCCGCCGCCAGCAGCGGAAAAATTTGCCGCGCCGGTCGCCATCTGAAAGGCAAAACTGCGGCGGGTAAAATTTCGACCGCAACGGCGGGCGGCGCGGTTTCCCGATAACGAAACGCTTGCAGCGCGTTTTCCAGTCGTTCGATTTCCGGGTCTACAGCGCCCGTTTTGTTCCACAAATAATCTTCGTTCATTGCTTTTCTCCGACGCCAAGATTCCGGCGCAAAAGTTTCATTCCGCGATGCAGATTAACGCGCACCGATTCGTGCGTCAGTCCGGTTCGCGCGGCGATTTCCGGTCCGGTCATTCCTTCGACGAGCCGCAAAATTAAAGTCTCGCGGTAAGCGTCCGGCAGAGCGCGAATCGCCGTTAAAATTTCGCGCGCTTCGGTTTGCGGATTGTCTTTCGAGCTTAAATTTTCCGGCAATTCTTCGGTCGGTTTGGCGCGGCGATAAAACTCGGCGGCGTGATTTCGCGCAATCATCGCCAGCCACGCGCCGACGGCATTCGGGTCGCGCAACGCAGACAGATTTTTATAAGCCGTCAGAAAAACGTTTTGAACCAAATCGTCCGCTTCATCGCGCGGAGCGCGCGCTAAAACAATTCCGTGAACCATCGGCGCAAACTGCCTATAAATTTCGTCGAACGCTTCTCTTTCGCCGCCGGATGCCCGCTCGACAAGTCGAGCCTCCGGCGTCTGCACAATCGTTGTCTCCGCTGCGGAAACCGCCGCTTCAGCCTTCGTGCCGCGTCGCGCGAAATAAAAGATATTGCCGGTCATCTGGTTTTCGGACATCTATTTTGAATCGTCAAGCGGCAAATAAAAGCATCAATAAGAAACGCTTCTTAAAAGAGATTTACCGTTTTCCGATATTAAATCAGCTTTTAATATCCTGCTGTTAGTAAAGACGCGCCGGAAACGAAAAGTGTTAACAAGCCGCACGGATTTTATTAAAATTAACGCTCATTTTATAGCTGTTAGGACGCGATAATTTTATGCGCGGCGAAATATAGTAAATATAAAACAAAAGCACAGTTTCACCTGAAACTGTGCTTTTGTTTTTCGTTCGCTGAATCGTCAGTCCAAGATTAGTTTTTACTCATCCGGGGCGATTGCAGTTATTAATTTAATTGTCGTCATCATCGCGGTCCTTGTCTTTCTTATTTTTCTTATTCTTCTTATTCTTGGATTTACCGTTATCGTTCCGGTCTTCGTCGCGGTCGTCATAACGGTCGTCGTTGCGATTGCCGTTTCGGTTGTCGTAGCGGTCATCGTCGTCGCGGTCATCGTTTCGGTTGCGATTGCCGCGGTCATCATCGCGTCTGTTATTTCTGTTGTTATTGCGATTATCGAAACGATTGTATGCTTCGTTATAGCCGCGCACGAACGCTTCTCGATAAGCCTGTTTATATGCGCCCTGATTGCCGCTGCCGGTTCTTGCTTGTCCGGTCGCACGTCCCGCCGCGCGTCTCGCATTAGAGCGCAGACCGTCGCGCGCGTCCTCGCGCCCTTGTCTGTAGCCGTCGCGGTAGCCTTGCTGCGTCGCCGTCGTGTTATCGTATCTGCCGCTGCGATTATTATAATCGTCGTTGCTGCGGTTGTTTCCGTATTGGGCAAAAGCGGTCGTGCCGGATAAAACGACTAGCCCGAAAAGTAAAAGGAAAGTTATTCCGGCTGTTTTGATTTTGTAATGTAATTTATTCATATCAAAAAAAACTCCTTTTTTTTTAGAATACTTAATCAATTCTTGTGCCACTCGCGCTTTATCCGTAAACCGGCGTTTTTATGAATAGTTTTTATTTCTTTAATTTCATTCGTAACCCAAATAGTCTGCAAAAATCTTTATTAGTGTATTGACGGAAGTCAATTTTGGAGTATTCAACTAAAATTTCAAAACTGCTCGCCTTTTTTGATTTATGAGATTCGGCTGGCTTGCGACCTTTACACGGGTCGCACGCGTGAAATGTAATAAAGCAGGGTCGTTTTGTTTTTCAGTAAGCGAACGCCTGATAAATTTCCCGCGTATCGATTTCGTCGAGCGATTCGACGCGCGGGTTGTAACGAAGAAGATGTTTTGCGGTTTCCGACAGATTTTCCCAACCCGCGCGCGGAATCCGAACCGAAACTTCAGGGCGAAACAGCCAGCGGCGGCTGTAGCCGACTACGCACATCGGGCGCGGCTTGTCCGTTTTATTCGGCGTTCCGCGATGAATGGCGCGCACGTCCCGAATCATCAAATCGCCCAGTTTCATTATGAGCTTTTCGAGCTTGATTTCGCGCGTTTCGATTCGCCGCATCGCTTCTTCTTTAGTCATCAAATGCGTTCCGTAAGTCGTCTCGAAGGGTCCGTTTTCTTCGGTTACGTCAACGAGCGGGAAATTGACCGCCAATTGAAACGACGGCGTTTCGCTGTTTGATTCGGGAAAAAGCGGCGGCGTGTCGCGGTGCAAATCCTGATAATCCGAACCTTTGAGCGGCGTGTCGGTCGCCAGTTGGCACATCACGAAATCTTTCCCGACAAGATTTTCGACAATCGCAAGAACGTCCGGGTCGCAGAAAATTTCCTCGTCGGCAAACGGCTCAATAAACGGAAGAGTCAGGTAATAACGATTCGAGCCGCGATTTTCATTGCCTTTCTCGCGTTCGACGTGCGCCGCTAAAAGCGGCTGCAATTCTTCGTTCCATTGCCGCAGTTTTTCCGCCGGAAAATGCCCGCGCAAAACGCATTGTCCTTGCGTAATCGCTTCGTGTGTAAATTGTTCGATTTCGGATTTGTTGTAACGCATAAGCCTTATAACGGAAAACGGAAAGTGGAAAATGGAAAATTTAAGAAACGAAAACACTTTCTTCACTATTATTTGCTATTTAACCCTTCTCTTTATTTTCCACTTTCCGTTTTCCATTTTCCGTTATTTAAGTTTCGTCAAACGGTTTTGCGCGACGACGACGAAAAGTAAAATTACGCCGCGCAGAACGAGCTGATACCAGGGGCTGATTGTGCCTTCGAGATTGAACAAATTGAAAATCACGCCGAGCAACAGGACGCCGACGAGCGTTGAAATGACGCTTCCCTGCCCGCCGGTTAAAAGCGTTCCGCCGATGACTACCGCCGCAATCGCGTCGAGTTCATAACCTGTTCCGGCAACCGGCTGTCCCGCTCCCAAGCGCGAAGCGAGCAACACGCCCGCAAGTCCGGCGAGCGCACCGCTAATCGCGTAAACAATAATGGTTACGCGGCTGACGTTCAAACCCATCAGGCGCGCCGCTTCGTCGTTGTCGCCGACAGCGAAAACATTTCGTCCGAATCTGGTTTGACTCAAAATGAGCCATCCGAGCGCGAAACCGATTATCAAAATCAGAATCGGCACGGGCAAAAACCCGACCGAACCGCGTCCGAGCCAAGTAAAATCTTCGCTTGCAATCCTGACGGTTTGCTCGCCCGTCGCGGCAAGCGCCAAACCGCGCGCGGCAATCATCATCGCCAAAGTTACGATAAACGGCTGAATGCGCGCCTTTGCAATGACCAAACCGTTTATAAGACCGAGAATCGTCGTCGCCACAACCGCCGCCGTCAAAGCGATTATCAAACCTCTGTCGGCTAAATTCGCCGCAATCACGCCCGCAACAGCCAATAACGCGCCGACCGACAAATCGATGCCGCCGGTCAAAATCACAAACGTCATTCCGAGAGCAACAAGTCCGAGCATCGAATTTTGCCGCACGACGTTGAGCAAATTTTCCGGCGTCAGAAACGCTTCGTAACGCACAAATCCGGCGATGCAGACGATTATAAGCATTACAAGCGCGCCCTGCTGCTGCAAAAACGAACCGACTTTCGCCCGCATCGCGCGCGGCGCGTCCGTATTAACGTCGTTTAATGTTTCGGTTTGATTCATAATCAATAGCGGTAAATGATAAATGGCAAATAAAAAGAATTTGGCAACGGGATTTTATTTACCGTTTATCATTTACTATTTACCATAAAATTAGTTTTGCACAACTCTCAACCAGTCGAACTGCGCCGTCCGCGCTTTGCCGACGTGCGTTAAAGCGACGCGAGCGCCTTCGACGTGCGCGCCTGCAATCGGTTTTCCCAAATCCGTCCAGCTTTTTCCGTCCGAACTGTATGCGAAACGGTAAAATTCGCCGTCTTTCGCCGTCATCCGCAGGTAAATGTTTGGCGTGTTTGAAACAATGTCCGCGCTCGCCGCGATTTCCTGTTTGTTGTCTTCGCGCCGAAAAACCGAAACTTTGCCCGCGCCGACGCCGATTCCGACGGCGTTTCCGCGCCAACTGTAAGCCGAAAGCCCGACGATTTCGTCAGCCGATGCGCTCGCGTTTTTTATCAAAGTCGTCGCAGTGTAATTGCCCGACGCGGTTCGGCTTGCGACGACCGCTTCGCTCGCGTCGTCTGCACCGAACGCTAGAGTCCCGTTTTTCAAATCAATCAATTCGGCGGGCGAGACGGGCAATTGGTAAATCGGGCTGAGAATAGAAGCGTCGAATTCGTCAGTAAACGCCGGATTCTTTTCCTGTTTTGCCCACTTGAAAGGGACATTTGCCGTATTAGACGCGCCGCGCCCGCCGTTTATCGTCGCCCATCCGTCCGGCGTCCAATCAACCTTATCGAGCAGAGCTTCGCGCCCGATGTTAAAAGCGTCGGCGCGTTTGCGGTAAGCGTGATAAAGCAGAAAATCCGTTCCGTCCGGCGTTTTGACAATCGTGCCGTGTCCCGGACATTGCCAAGTGTCGTTTGCCGCCAGTATCGGATTCGCCGGATTTTTCTCCCATTTCCCAAGCAAAGTTTTGCTTCGCGCGACACCTAAAGCGTAATTGCAAGAGCGTCCGCAGCAGGCGTTGCCCGAATAAAACATATAAAACCAGCCGTCTTTGCGGACAATATCCGCGCCCTCGATAACGTGATTTTCCCAGCCCGAGCCTTCGTTGCGGAAAAGTTTTTTCGGTTTGCCGACGAGTTTCGTCAAACTTTCGTCTAATGCTTGCGCGTAAAGCCAAGTCGGTTGCTGCCGGTCGTTGCCGTCTTCTTTCCAAACCAGAAACGGCTTGCTGTTTTCATCGCGGATAAAAAATCCGTCGAGCGAACCCATTTCCTGACAAACCAGCGCGCCTTTGTCGACATAATTTCCGTCCGGTTTGTCGGCGACGGCGACGGCGACGCACAAAGTTCCTTTTTTATTTTTGCCTTCGTCGCGCCGCGCCGTGTAGAAAATGTAAAATTTCCCTTTATCCTCGGCGATTTCGGGCGCCCAGAAATCGCCTTTCGCCCATGCCGGCTTCGTCGGAAAAACCGCGCCGACGATTCGCCAATTAACTAAATCCTTTGAATGAGCAATCGAAAAAACCGGCGTCCAGCCGCCCGACGTCGCGGTCGCGTAATAATCTTCGCCGACGCGAATTACCGACGGGTCAGGGAAATCTCCGGCGATAACAGGATTAGTATAAGTCTGAGCCGGTAAATTTAAAGCAGAAAGAATTAACCACAGATACGCAC
>MWVV01000792.1_pt1 | contig 11420 bp, 9 predicted proteins | sample 1047281 | NCBI WGS metagenome assembly MWVV01 (sample SAMN06349986, study PRJNA376086) | soil metagenome | isolation source: PT-2 sample Antarctic (ecotone) soil | place: Antarctica | collected 2015-01-13 | reverse complement strand
CTGCAGCACCGTTGGTAGGAGCGGTCACCACTCTACCAAATGCAGCATTTTCTTCGTTAACCGCTAATGCAAAACAGCTAACCCAATCCAGTATGTATTGAAAACTTCCGCCGCCTTGTTTTATAGCTTCCATCCAGCTATCGTAGTCGTTGTATATTTTTTCCAACGTCAACTTTTTATTTAGATCGAACGCGCGACGTTTAACAGAAAGACCTCCCGGTAAAGTTCCCTGTGAATGACAACCCCGATACATACATTCTTTCATGGTTTGCCATATTCGCAGCATTCCTTCTTTGGTTTGCTTTTCGGGTCTCCAGGTACTTTCATTTTCCATTACCACTTCATTAATTGCAAGCCCGGTTTTCATGCACCAATGCAACAGATCGTCAGCAGTATTTATGGGAAAGGGCAGGTCAACACTTTGTGCATTTGAATGAGTTTCTCCTTCTTTAATAACAAACCCGCCACCTATCGAGTAATAAGTCTCACTCCATTCGTTACCATTGTCCATGGTAATTAAAAAAGTTAAAGCATTTGGATGATAGGGAAGTGCTTCGCTGAAAAGAAAATGTACGTTCCGCTCCGGGTCAAAAGCAATTTCTTTTCTACCGGCTATTTTAAGTTTTTTTTCAGAAGATATACCGAATATTTTCGGGTCTATATTATTAATATCTATGGTAACAGGATCTTCACCACATAAACCTAACAAAACTGCCACATCAGTGCCATGACCTTTTCCTGTTTTTGCAAGTGATCCGTAAAGCAACACTGCAATTTCTTTTACGTTTTCAATTCTTCCATGTTCATCAATGCTATCAAGACAGCGAAGGGCAGCTCTCCATGGTCCCAAAGTGTGCGAACTGGAAGGGCCGACACCAATTTTAAACATATCAAAAACCGAGATCGCCTCGTGTGGCATAGCACATAATTAACGCTCAAATTTAGCCTTGTTACCACAAATGGATTAATAAGTTTTATTTAATAATCGCTAAATAAATAGGATTCGTTATGCTACAGCATTTTTTTGTCGGAGTGTTGAATTGAATCGTAATCAAAAGCAGAACTATCAATTTTTGAATTGGTGCTTTTTAATTTTGAATCAGTGCTTAGTAATTAATATATTAATTGAAGGAACACAAACAACTCAATAACCTTTTGTTACTATATCCCAGCCACTAAAAACATTCTTCATCGTAATTTTCTTAGCTTCCTCATCGGTAAGTTGCCTGCTCCAGTTTACTCTTGCGGATGTGTTAGCTCCGGGACCATAATTTTTATACTCTGCATAACGGGCAGTTTTGTAGTTGTCAGTGTTGTTCCAATTGGCCCAGCCTTCATGTATAATATGGTTGCCGATATAACAATGCATATAAATAACATTGGCATAAGGTCTCCACGGCCTCCCAAGAGAAACCTTATTTAAAGCAGTATCGCCGGTTAAAACACAATCATTAAAAATATATCCATGAGCATGCTCTTGCGGAGTGGAAGCGGCAGTTACGTGAGAGTTCTTCCTGCTGTGTATATGGCATTGTTGAAACCAAACTGTAGATGAGCCGAAAATGAAATCGGTTGTGCCTTGAATATAGCAATTCTCATAATACTGCCTGCTGTTATCATTGCTTGTAAATAGTATATCCTGGTTGCCAACAATCCTGCAATTTCTGATGAGAGCTTTATCACCGTGAACTTGCAAACCCACTGCCTGGCCTGCAGCAAAACCTGCATCGTTTTGAATAGTTAAGTTTTCAGCAGTAAAATTATTGGCCATAACTAAAAAAGTATAAGATGTGCGGGTATTGATAACGTCGCCTTTTGCAGATATTTTACCGGTGTGATCGTCGTATATTATTATGGTGTTGAACTTATCTTCGCCGATAAGGGTGATAAAGTTTTTTGTAGAATCAAGATGCAGCTTCTCTTTGTATGTGCCGTTCTTTATAAAGATGGTAACAGGCTTTTTATATGCAGGGGCACAGCATCAAAAGCTTCCTGCACTGTTTTGAATTTACCGGAGCCATCCTTTGCTACGATCCATTGTTGCTTTTGTGCAGACATGAACAAAGCAGGCAGCAATAAGAGAGTAAGCAGCAATTGTTTCTTCATAGCATAAATGTAATTCGTAAAAAAAAGATTAATAATTGTATCCTCTATAAGCGCAGAATAATAAAAATCTTCCCTTCAAACCTTAGACCTTACGCCTTACGCCTTAAACCTTAAAACACCCATTCCTATTTTTTAACTTGCAAGGGCTTGTAAATATGTTCAAGCACGTTAAGGTTTAAACGCTTTATTTCTGCCAATACTAATTCCGCTATTCTTCGTGCACCATATTCATTAAAATGAGTATTATCTTTTATACCAGCGGGATAGTTGGGATGCTCGCCTGACTCTAACTGGTTAAATAAAAGTTTAGCATTATCGGCTCCAAACTGCTGCAGCAATTCACGGCTTTTTGTATCAAGATCAATTAAAGGTGTTTTGTATTCTTTAGCCACTTCGTTAACCGCTTTGGAATATTCTGTATGTGTCTCCATCATTTTACCTTCTTTATCAAACTTCATCCGTGTAACAGGTGTAATTAAAACAGGTGTTGCTTTCTTACTTCTTGCTTCTGTAATAAACTTAATTAAGTTTTTCCTGTAGTCTTCAACCGGAGTATAACGGTCGGCATATTGTGGTTCCTTGGCTTAGTCGTTGTGACCGAACTGAATGAAAACATAATCGCCGGCCTGTAAGCTATCGGCCATAATTTTCCAACGGTTTTCACTTATAAAAGTTCTTGTGCTGCGTCCGCCTTTTGCCCTGTTATCAATGGTTACAGCAGAGTCAAAGAAAGTGGCGAAAGGCATTCCCCATCCTGTTAGCGGAAATTGTTTTGGTTCGTAAGTACACATGGTAGAGTCGCCGATCAGATAAATTTTTATACGCTTATTCCCAGGCACGAATACAAACGACATTAGCATAAAAGACAAAAGGATCATTAATTTTTGACTCTTCATACGGTGTGAATTAAAACGGATAATTTACTTTTTACCGTACGCAGGACGAATATGATTGGCGAGATCGAGGTGCAGGTTTTTGATCTCTGCCAGCACTAATTGCGCCATTTTACGTGCGCCTAATTCGTTGAAATGTGTATCATCCTGTTTGCCTTCAGGATAATTTGGATGCTCAGCGGGCGTGAGATAATTAAATAACAATTTCGAAGTTTCAGGACCTATTTGCTGCAGCAGGGCCTGGCTTTTTGTATCCAGGTCAATCAAAAGAACGTTTTCTTCTTTGGCTACCGACCGAACTATTGCTGAATATACTTCATGTGTTCCCAAAACTTTTCCGGTACTGTCAAATTTTCTTCGGGCAACGGGAGTAATTAATAAAGGCAAAGCTTTTTTGCTTCTAGCCTCGCTAACGTACCTTTTAAGGTTTGTTTTAAACTCAACTTCTGTAGTATAAGTTGCCTTGGTTTTTACTTCGTCATTATGTCCAAACTGGATGAAGACATAATCGCCGCCCTTCAAATCATTCAATACTGCCCGCCAGCGGTTTTCAGCGATAAAAGATTTTGTACTGCGTCCGTTCATTGCACGATTATCAACTTCAACTGTTGAATCGAAAAAGTAAGTGAAGGGCATTCCCCAGCCGGTTTCAGGATAAGCCCTGACCTCTTTTCTGGCCATAGTAGAATCTCCAACCAGGTAAACTTTGTGTTTTCGTGCAGGGGGTGCAAAAGATATGGCAACAAGATAGAAGAGGAGAGTAAATTTTTTCATAGGTTCATATAAACATTAAATTTACGGGAAGCGTAAATGCCAAATTTAATGATTACTTCTGATTGCTCCTTATGCAATCATTGCAGGTTTTCCGGCTACCCTTTTTAAAAGAAAATATCATAACATTCCTATATTTCGCCTATGGCTTATAACGAAAAATTAGCAGACCGGGTTAGAGAAGCACTGTCAGCACTGCCCGACGTTGAAGAAAAGAAAATGTTTCGTGGGATAAACCTTTATGGTGAATGGAAAAATGTGTGTTAGTGTGGGAGACGATGAATTGATGTGCCGCATAGACCCGGACAAATACGAAACAGCACTTGAAAAACCAGGATGCAGAGAAATGATACATCGCGGAAGACCAATGAAAGGCTATGTATTCGTAAATGAAAACGTATTGAAAAGCCAAAAGGATTTTGACTATTGGATTAAACTTGCTCTTGATTTCAACTTAAAAGCAAAGTCCTCTAAAAAAAACTGAATATAGACTCATATTTACATTATTAATAAAGCAATTTAAGTTTTCATAAACAGTACTTCCGCGGCTTCGATTAAAATGGGTGGTTTTATGCATAGAGCTATTTTAACTAACATTGCATGAAATACGCTGCTAATTTTAAATAATGTATCCTAATTTATACTACGCCTTTAAAGATCTTTTTGGAGTTGAATGGACCGGGTTAAAACTAATAAACTCATTTGGCTTTTTTGTAGCTCTTGCTTTTTTATCCGCCGCATATATATTAACCCTTGAGTTGAAACGGAAAAGCAAGCAAGATTTACTTACTTACAAAGAAGAAAAGATTGTGGTAGGCAAACCCGCAACAGCAGGTGAATTACTGTTGAATTTTCTGCTTGGTTTTTTAATGGGCTATAAACTGATTGGAGCTTTTATTGATCGTAATGCTTTAACAGATACACAATCTTATATTTTATCTGCACAAGGCAATTGGCTGGCGGGAATAATTGTAGGATTACTATTTGCAGGTTTAAAATGGAAAGAAAAGAACCAGGTAAAGCTTGCAAAACCCGAAGAACGAACCATTAGAATTTGGCCCGCAGACAGGGTAGGAGATATGGTTATTTATGCAGCCGTTTTCGGGTTTTTGGGAGCTAAGATTTTTCATAACCTCGAAAATATTGATGACCTTATAAAAGACCCTATCGGATCGTTGCTTTCTTTTAGCGGCTTAACTTTTTATGGTGGATTAATTTGCGCAACAATTGTTTTGTGGCAATATTGTAAGCGAAATAATATGAAGCCTATACATGTAGCTGATGCAATTGCTCCGGCCATGATACTTGCTTATGGAGTTGGAAGAATCGGTTGCCAGGTTGCAGGCGATGGCGATTGGGGAATAGAGAATACAAAGCCAATTCCTTTATCCTGGCTTCCTAATTGGGTATGGGCTTATAATTATCCTCATAATGTTGTCAGCGAAGGTGTTCCCATCCCAGACTGTGTTGGGCAATATTGTCATATGCTTCCCCAAGGGGTTTATCCAACACCTCTTTATGAAATAATTGCAGCGTTACTAATATTTGCCTTTTTATGGAGCATCCGCAAAAGAGTTTCTACACCCGGAGTTATGACTGCTATTTATCTTATCCTAAACGGAATTGAACGTTTTCTTGTTGAATTAATTCGTGTTAATACGCGCTATAATATTTTTGGTATTCGTCCTACACAGGCTGAATTAATAGCCGGAGCAATGATTATTTCCGGAATTATTTTATTAATTGTACTAAAACGAAGAAAGCCCGTTCTTACAAGCAATAAGGTTTAAACGAATATGCGAGCTTAAATAACCGGCGAATTAGATACCCGGATTACACAAGGTGTTACCTATTACAATTTTATTTCGCCAAAATCTACAGCTATAGAATTTCGCCAGCTTTATTTCTTCTAATACATTTCGTCAATCTATATCCACAGTTCGTCACTTTTTCCATCTTATTCCTTACCACTGCAGGTAGTTTTGTTTTATTCATTTCAAAAAGGTCTTTTGGAAGAAAAGGTAAAAGCAAGGTTTTAGTTCTTGTATTCCTTGTGCCATTCATCATCAAATATTACCGTTCCATCTAAAACAATGTACTATGTTTTACATAGTAGTTAGTTTTGTGATGTAATAAACGACAACAAGTACTAAAAGAATAAATAAAAATGAAAAAGATTTTCACCCTTCTTGCCGCCTATGGCCTAACTGCAATGTCTTTCATCACTTCTGCGCAAACTACCGAAGGAAAGGTTACAGGGACTGTTTCCAGCTTAAGTAAACCAATTGAAGCAGCTACAGTTAGCTTACTAAAAGCTAAAGACAGTTCATTAGTAAAGATGTCGTTATCAGGTAAAACCGGAAATTTTGAAATTGAAAAGCTGGTTGAGGGGAAATATCTTGTTTCCGTAACCATAGTAGGATTTACAAAATACTATAGTGAAGCCTTCGAATTAAACAACGCAAATCAACTCTACACTGTTAAACCTATTGAACTTGTTTCATCTTCCAAAGCCTTAAAGGATGTAACCGTTACCGCCAAAAAACCTTTTGTTGAACAAAAGTTAGACAGAACCTTAATTAATGTTGATGCAAGTCCAACAAATGCGGGTTTAACTGCAATGGATGTTTTAGAAAAGTCTCCCGGCATATCTGTAGATAAAGATGGCAACATCAGCCTTAAGGGAAAGCAAGGTGTTATGATTATGATTGATGGTAAGCCAACCTATTTAAGTGCACAGGATTTAGCTAACATGCTAAAGAATATGCCCGGCAATCAATTGGAGCAAATAGAAATAATGACTAATCCACCTGCTAAATATGATGCTGCCGGTAATGGGGGTGTCATTAATATAAAAACAAAGAAGAATAAAGCACAGGGCCTTAATGGAAATATAACCTTAGGTGGTGGCATGGGTAGAAATCCTAAAACCAGCAACAGCTTAAACCTGAATTATCGTGTGGGTAAAGTGAACATGTTCGGAAACTATAGCCATAACTGGAACAAGGGATACCAGAATTTAGAACTTATCCGCATCTTCCGCGATAAGACCACTAATGAGATCTCTTCCATTTTTGGGCAGAAGGCGGAGATGACGCCAAATACTCAACGGAACACTTATAAAATTGGTGCTGATTATTATATAACTAAAAAGACTACGCTTGGTGTTGTATTAAATGGTTTTGAAAATCCCGGTTCATTCTTAAATAACAATGTTACTAATATAACAGATGGCGCTGGAAACTTAATTAGCCGCACAGAAGCTAAGAACAAAAACAACGATAGATGGAGCAGCATAGGAGGAAATATAAATCTTAGGCATATTATAGATACCACAGGAACCGAAATAACTGCCGACCTCGATTACGTAAATTATGGTAATAACAGCAATCAGATGTTTGGAAATTATTTCTATGATAAAGCTGGTGATAAGAAACAACCGGATGAGTTCTTAAAAGGTCAACTTCCTTCAAACATAAAAATTTATAGTGCAAAGACTGATTATACTCATCCTTTAAAAGGAAACGCGAAGATAGAAGCAGGCCTAAAAACAAGCATTGTTGAAACAGATAATAATGCTCAATATGCTAATCTTGTTAATTCGGATTGGGTGACCGACGCAGGTAGGAGCAATCATTTTATATACAAGGAAAATATTAATGCGGCATATGTAAACAGCAGTAAGGAATTCAACAAAAAATGGAGTGGTCAATTAGGCTTGCGTCTTGAAAATACTAATTCAAAAGGTAACCAGCTAACTACTGGTGAAACATTCAAACGTAATTATACACAGCTTTTTCCAACAGTGTATGTTGGTTATAAGATGAATGAAAAGAACACTTTCTCTTTAAACTATGGTAAAAGAATAAATCGCCCCGACTACTCCGATTTAAACCCATTCTATTATTTTCTTGACAAGTACACTTACCAGGTTGGTAACCCTTACTTAAGACCCCAGTTCGGTCATAATATCGAATTGAATCACAGCTTCAAAGGATTTTTAAACACTGGTGTTTATTACAACAAGATAACAGATATCATTCAACAGTTGTTAGACCAGGTGGATAGTACACATACCACTTTTGTTAAGAGAGAAAATATAGCCAGTAAGAGAAGCGTTGGTTTGCAGGTAAGCGCAGGAATGCCTGTAACTAAATGGTGGAGAACTAATATCTATACAAACGTTTTTAATAATCGTTTTTCAGGAATTGTAAATGGGGGAAACCTAACAGTTGATGGAACCACCTTTACTACAAACATCTCAAACCAATTTACATTTAAGAAAGGCTGGAGCGGGGAAGTAAGTGGCTTCTACAGAACGGGCGGTATTGAAGGAACGATGGCAATGAAAGGTATGGGCGCTGTAAACGTAGGCATAAGCAAACAGGTTTTAAAAAATAAAGGATCAGTTAGACTGAATGTTAGGGATATATTAGGCATTCAACAATTTAGAGGAAGTACAAAATATCAAAACATTGATGTCAGCATTAAAAACCGCTGGGATAACAGGGTTGCAAATGTAAGCTTCACCTATCGCTTTGGTAAAGCACAACAAAGTACTCCTCAACGTAAAAGAGGTGGAACTGATGATGAACAAAGCCGGGTAAAAACGGGAGGCAACTAAAAATTCATTTTCACTTTTGATTTTGCTTCTTTTCCATTTATAAATGAAATAATTCCACTTATCCATATTTATCTAAAAAAATTTTAATCACCTTGTCATCTTAGCGTTGCTTAATGACAACCAATTACTGCATCATGAAAAATTCATTACTTCTTATTACGCTTTTCGCTTTAACCACCTTAAGTTCATTTGTATATGCACAAAACAAAATCGGTAAAGTAACCGGAGTAGCTAAGTCGTTTGACGGAAAAGTGCTTGATGGCGCCACCATAGGTTTGTTGCGGGCAAAAGATAAGTCGCTTGCCAGATCAGCAATATCAAACAAAGCAGGCGAATTTGAAATTGAAAAAATTGCAGATGGACAATATATTATTAGTGTTACTGCGGTAGGATATGCAAAATATTTAGGTAAGTCCTTTGATATAAGTGAGACCAATAGCAACGTTGATTTAAAAGTTTTAGAATTACAAGCTGCAAATAAAACTGTTGGCACTGTTACGGTTACTACCACACGTCCGTTAATTGAAAACAAGATTGATAAAATGATAGTGAATGTTGAGGCGGCAGTAACTAATATAGGCTCAAATGCAATGGATGTAATTGAAAAATCTCCGGGCATTAGTGTAGACAGGGATGGTAACATTAGCTTAAAAGGAAAGCAAGGTGTGATTATATTAATAGATGGCAAACCTTCTTACTTAAGCGGGCAGGACCTGGCCAATCTGCTTCGTAATATGCCGGCTGATCAATTAGATCAGCTTGAAATAATGTCTCAGCCGTCTGCAAGATTTGATGCTTCAGGCAACTCTGGTGTACTTAACATCAAAACCAAGCGTAATAACCTTAAAGGTTTCAATGGTAGTGCCTCTGCTACTTATACGCAGGGCGTGTATCCAAAAACAAATACCAGCTTCAACATAAATTCAAGAAAGGGAAAAATAAATGTGTTTGCTAATTACAGTTACTCTTACTTTAAAGGCTTCGAGGATAATAATCTTTACCGAAAATTTCATAATCAGCGAACTAAAGAACTTACTTCAATCTTCGATCAATCTTCATACATTATTCCTACAGGACAACCGCAGAATTTAAAAGCCGGAATTGATTTATTCGCATCGGAAAAAACAACATTGGGAATCGTAGTCGGGGGTAATTACAATTTAAGAAAAACAGACATAAATGGTTACACCAATATTATTGGTGCGAATGGAAGATTAGATTCAATTAATAAAGCGGAAAACAGCAACAGAGATCCCTGGTACAATTACAGCGCTAATTTTAATTTAAAACATGTGATTGATAAAAAAGGTAAGGAAATAACATCTGATGTGGATTATGTAAAGTATGTATCGCGCAACAAACAAAATTCAGACAATTACACTTTTAGCCCTGCAGGGTCTCAATTGGGCACGCCTTATTTATTAAGAGGTTATCTTCCGTCTTACATCGATATTTATTCTGCACGAGTTGATTACGTGCACCCTTTAAAGAAAAACGCAAAGTTTGAAGCTGGTGTAAAATCAAGTTATGTAACAACAGATAACGATGCACAATTTACTTATTGGGATGGTGCAAATAGCAAATGGACAAAAGACGCGAAAAGCAATCATTTTATTTATAAAGAAAACATTAATGCTGCTTATGTTAATACAAGTAAGCAAATGAAAAAGTGGGGAGTTCAATTAGGATTACGTTTGGAAAATACAAATGCCAAAGGCAACCAGCTTACAGATCATAATACATTTGATCGTCATTATACTCAATTATTTCCTACCGCTTATGTTAGTTATGCGTTAAACAAAACCAACAACTTTGGTCTTTCATACGGAAGAAGAATCGACAGACCTAATTACCAGGATCTAAATCCTTTCAAGTTATTTTTAGATCAGTACACTTATATGCAGGGTAATCCTTTCTTAACACCTCAATTCAGTCATAACATAGAGCTGAGTCATAATTATAAAGGTCAATTAAATTCTTCAGTAAACTATACACGTACCACAGATATTATTGCCCAGGTTCTCATTCAAAATGATACCTCGAGAATTATATTTCGCACAAGAAGAAATTTGGCTACACGCAGAAACATCGGTGCATCTATTTCATATAATAAACCACTTACTAAGTATTGGACGATAAGTGTGTTTACCAATGTATATAATAACTACTATAAAGGCGTAATTAACGAGGCTCCTTTAAGTGTTGAGTTTACGGCTTTTAATTTAAATGTAAACAACCAGTTCCGTTTCAAGAAAGGATGGAGTGGAGAGGTAAGTGGATTTTTCAGGTCTAAAGGTTTAGAGGGCGGCGGCACTTTAGTAACCGAGCCAATGGGAACATTTTCTTTCGGAGGTTCCAAGCAGATTTTAAAAACCAAAGGAACTTTGCGTTTAAGCATCCGAGATCCTTTTTACATGCAAAAATTTAGAGGATATACAAAGTTTGATAATATTGACTTTACCATTAACAGCAAAAACGATACTCGCCAGGTTAGCCTTGCCTTTACCTACCGTTTTGGTAAAAATCAAAACAATATTCCCCAGCGAAAAAGAACCAGTGCATCGCAGGATGAACAGAATAGGGTAGGAGGTAGTAATTAATAAGAACATCGTTTTTCTCATGTGCATTATAAGTACCGGCCCTGGTTTCTACCAGGGCTTCTTTAGATTTCACAACATTTGAAATGTTGTCAAATCTTCTGAAAATGGCAAACAGGCGACAAAAACTTGTCATATCATTATGATTAAAGAAATCAAAATATTAAATTTACTCTCAACCCTTCCTGTTACAACCAGGTGAAAACAAATACTTACAGCTATGCGAAAGTTTTATGCCCTTCTTAGAAGAGCAGAATAGGGCAGGGGAGGAAATAACAGCAATTAATAACATGTGCAACTTCCAACTTAATTTTAATCGTTGTAATATGTATTATTTAGGTAAGTGGTCTAATCCGCGTAATCTGTGTTATAATCTTACTGATCCGCGATATATCTTTGTACCAAATAATCAACCTTATGCCCTCATTC
>MWVV01000791.1_pt1 | contig 11439 bp, 8 predicted proteins | sample 1047281 | NCBI WGS metagenome assembly MWVV01 (sample SAMN06349986, study PRJNA376086) | soil metagenome | isolation source: PT-2 sample Antarctic (ecotone) soil | place: Antarctica | collected 2015-01-13 | reverse complement strand
TCGTTATATAATCTGTTGATATGTTTTTTGTATTTTTGTGAAAAAGTCAATTTATCGTAAAAGCAAGCTAAGGGCAAGCAGTAACAAGGCAAAAGACGAAAGTAAAAGGATAAAACGAACAATTCGAAAAATTTCTATTTTTCGGGAACAATTTCGAAAAATTGGTGTCTAATAGAACAGTTCGCGGGAAACCGGTGAATGAATAGTTTGAAATTACCTGTTATACAGGAAGGAAAAACGCAGAAAATGTTCTTCGGCAAGTCAATCTCCTTTGACGAGGAAGAATTATCGAATGTCGCGCTGGCGGCAAATTCCGCTTCTGTTCGCTCAACGGTTGAAACCGAGTTCATTGAAAAATTAAAGGATGGCGATTCGAATGCTTTTGATACGCTCGTCACGCGGTACGCCAACGATATTTACGCTTTGCTTTTTCGCATCACGGAAGACGAGGAAGAAGCCGGAGATTTGACGCAGGAAACTTTTTTGCGTGTCTTTAAGGCGGTAAAAAATTTTCGCGGAGAAGCGGATTTGAAAACGTGGCTTTTTCGGATTGCCATCAACGAATCGCGCAATCGTTTTCGCTGGTGGAAACGTCGCCGACGCGAAAAAACAGTTTCTCTGGATGCGCCGTTCGGACAAACCGAAAGCACTTTAGGCGAAACTTTTTCAAGCGCTGCGGCTAACCCGGAAGAAACGTTTATTCAACGCGAACGCGAAAAAGTTTTAAGTCGCGCCTTGAAGGAATTGCCGGAAATTTTTCGTGAAGCCGTTGTTTTATGCGACATTGAAGGTTTAAGTTACGAAGAAATCGCCGTCGCGTTGGAGATAAATATCGGAACGGTAAAATCACGCATTGCTCGCGGACGCGAAGAGTTGAGACGAAAGTTAGGAGATATTTGAAAAGGAGATGTCAGATGTCAGAGGTTAGTGGTCAGCAAAAACTAATCTCTAATCTTTAACCTCTGACATCTTTTAAGTGGATGATTGACTCGCCCCGGTTTCACTATTTTAATTAACCAAAATCGGTGCCAACGAGAAGGTCAAGGTGACGAAGAACTTCGGAGTGAGTTTTTGAAAGGCAAAAAGGCGTGTTCGGCTTTATTTGAAAAACAGACCAACAACACAACGAAAAGGTCGAAAACAAGGAAATTGCCAATCAGGACTTGAAACCGAACAAAGCGTTGTTTTCCGTTCGCAGGAAAACAGCCGGGGTCAGTCAGTCATTCACTCAGAGCAGAGGTCAGAGATTAGAGGCTAGATGTCAGTGAAAACTAACCTCTAATCTCTTACCTCTAACCTCTTACAAAAATGAAATGCGAGAACATACAATTTAATCTTTCGATTTATCTTGACGATATTTTGACGGGTGAAGAACGCGCGATTGTTGAAGAACATTTGGCGCGTTGTCCTGTTTGCCGGCAAAAATTGGCTGATTTTCAATCTTTGCGCAATGGTTTGCGCGTTTTGCAGCGTCCTGAATTGCCGAATGAATTATTAACTTCGTTAAGAAACAGAGTTGCGCAGGAAATAAAATCAATCCCTCCGGAATCGGCGTTTCCGCAAACAAGAAATTTTCGTGAATGGCTGCAAATGCGCCTTATGCCTTACAGCGTCGGAACAATTGCGTCTTTGCTTTTGGGATCTACGCTTTTGTGGAGTTTGCTTTCCGCGACAAATAACAGACAGCAAAACACAGATTTAGCCAAGTCTGAACCGTTTACAAAATCGAGTGTTCTTCTTGCCAATGCGAATCCAAAAGGGGACACGAATGAATTTGAATTAAATGCGGCTGATTTTGCCGCCGCGCGTCTTTCAGTTTCAAACGATTCGCCGAGCATAAATCCGAACGGGGCTTTGGTTGCGCTGACTAAATCGTTTGTGCGCGGTAAAATTAAAGATGACGAAGTTGTCGTCGTAGCAGATGTTTTCGGGAACGGTCTGGCGCAAATCGCCGAAGTTGTCGAGCCTTCAAGGGACCTTCGAGCAGTTCGAGAGCTTGAAAAGGCTTTGAAAACCGATCCTGATTATGCACCGTTTGTTCCCGCAAATCTCGACCAGCGTTCTGAAATGGTGCGGGTCATATTCAAGATTCAGAGCGTTAATGTTGACACCCATTCGAAACCGCGCAAAAAATAATTTCTCTAAATTCCAGATTCCAGATTCGAGATTTCAGATTCGAGATTTCAGATTTTAATTTGTAATTACAAATTAAAAATTCGAAATTTAAATTTACAGCCAATTGCCGACCGGCACGATTATTTATACTATTGAAAGTAAGAACATTTTTAATAATTGAATAAAGGAAGAACAAGGATGGGTGAATCGAACACTTTGCAGGATAACATTGAAGATTTCATAAAAACATTTGAGAAACGCGCGACGGATTTTTTTGAAGTTGTAACCGATACTTTTGTCGGAAAAGCGGAAACTTTGCGCGACGGAACGGAACACGAGCCGATTTCGCTTCCGCGCGACCTCTACGCGCACGCGCACGTTCAAACTGAATGGTGGTATTACACCGGGCACGGCAAGACAACTACGGGCAAACAATTCGGGTTTGAATTGGTCTTTTTCAAACGGCGAACGGATTTGGATAAATTTTCCGTCGTGCCGCTTCGTCTTTTCGGCAATCCGATTTATTTCGCGCATTTTGCCGTAACCGATAGCGATGCAAAGAAATTTCGTTACGCGCATCGGAAAAGTGCTAACGGATTTTTCGATTCGCCTGCGTCGGCGAGCGAAAATCATTTTCATTTGCGACTCGGCGATTGGTCTCTGCGCGAATCGAACGAAGCGCATATTCTTCGTGCAACAATCGGAAGCGATATCGTTTTTGAAGCGACTTTGAAACCAACCAAAAAACCGATTTTAAACGGCAAGGCAAAAAACGGTGTTTCGTTTAAGGACGAAGGCGAAGCCTCGCGTTATTTTTCTTATACGCGGATGGAAATGGAAGGCGATATTACGTGGAACGGTGGAACCGAGCATTTTGAAGGTTCGGCGTGGATGGACAGGGAATTCGGAACTTGGACGCCGACTGAAAGACAAAAAGGATGGGACTGGTTTTCGATTCAGCTTGAAAATCAAACTGAATTAATGTGTTATCAACTGCGGGACAGCGCAGGCGGAATTTCTTCTTTTTCGAGCGGAACGTTTGTTGACGAAAACGGGGAATTCACGCCGCTTTCAAACGAAGATTTTACGATTGAGCCGACCGGTTATTGGAAAAGTCTGCCTACACAAGCCGTTTATCCGAGTGGTTGGAATTTGCGAGTTCCGAAATTTGATTTGGATTTGAAAGTAACTCCCGTTATTCTAAACCAGGAACTCGACACGCGCGGAACGACGATGATTGTTTACTGGGAAGGCGCGTGTGAAATAAGCGGGAAATCGAAAGGCGGGGAAATCGAAGGACGCGCATATGTTGAACTTGTCGGTTATGACCGCTCGCACGAAAGTCCGAATCTAGCTTATTTTTTGATGGGAAACAGTTTTGAGTTTCCGTCGAAATCAATTTTTGGTTAAATAATTTAATTAAAAGTGAGTAACTAAAATCTTTCATTTTTAGTTACTCACTTTTAATTATTTTTTCTCAATCGCCTGCTTTAATTTTTCCGCTAAATCCTTATCAATTTTCAGCAAAGCGTTATACTGCTCCCGCGCCGAATTCATATCCTTGCTCAAAAAATACATATAACCAAGATTGTAGCGAGCTTTGGCGAAATTTGGACTCAGCTGCAGACTCTTTTTATATGCTTCGACGGCTTTGTCTCTCTGGTTATCAGCGTAAAGAGCGTTGCCCAACAAATAAAAACCGTCTGAGTATTCAGGATTAATGCGCGTATATTCAACCAATCCGACGACGGCTTTTTTATAATGTTCGGTGGCAACATCGGGCTTTTTCAATAAATCATAAGCGCGACCGATATAATAATTTGTTTCTCCGTCATTCGGATTAATGCGTAAAGCATCATTGCAAGCGTCCACAGCTTTTTGATACTGCTTTGTATCATTATAGGCGCGGCACAAATTTGTGTAAGCCGCAGATTGATTCGGAAGAACTTTAATAGCGTTTTGAGCGGCGACGATTGCTTCATCATTACGGTTAGCCAAGCTGTAATCTCGGCTTAAATTTACATATAAATCTCCGTTGTTCGGAAACAAGCGCAAACCTTTATTTGCCGTTGCAATTGCTTCATCATATTTACTTTGATTGCGGTAAATTTCAGAAAGATTAATATAAATCTCAAAAATATCAGGTTTAGCATTTAGCGCACGCTCATATGCCTGAATCGCTTCGTCATACTTTTTGCTTTTTTGCAAAGCATCGCCGAGTAAATAATAAGATTCGCCGATAAATTGTGTGTTTCTCTTAACCGCTTCTGAGGCGGCAAGTCCTTGTGCCTGAAAATCTCCGGTTTTAAAGTAAGAGAGAGCCAAAAAGTAGTGAACATCGGGGTTGTTCGATTCAATTTCGGCAACTTTTTTATAAACACCAACGGCATCTTTGTATGCACCTTGAAAACGATAAATATTTGCCAAACCTAATATCAAAGTATTGTTTGCCGGTTCAATTTTTAGAGCTTCCTGAACGTCTTTTAACGCCGAATCATAATTCTTTTTTTCGTAATGCAGATACCATCGCAGCTTATAAATTTCCTGCTCGGGCTTGTAACCCTGCGCGAGAGCCAAATCCAAATCGGTGATAGCCAGGTCATATTCGTTAAGATAATAATGCGCGTATCCTTTCTGAAAATGCGCCTGCGGAAAGTTTGGTGAGATAAGAATTGCTTCGGCATATTTATTAACCGCGCTGCGATAATCTTTTTGTTGAAAAAACTGGTCAGCCTGTTTCACTAATTTTTTTACCTTATCGGGTAGTTTTTTCTGTGCATTGACCTCTACAATCGAAGCCGAAAAAGCTGTCAATAAAAGAAAATTTATTATAAATCCAAAAAAAATCTTTCTTGTCATCGCTTAATCTCCTAAATTACTGAAGAATATCCGTTCTCCCGCCTTTTGGACTTTGTTTCGGTTTCGGTTGCCGGTTAGGTTTTGGAGTTTTTGCCGTAACATTTTGCGGCGTCGCTTTCGAGTTTGCCGCTTTAACTGAGGTTGGCTGACCGGCGCGTACAGGTTTTTCGTTATTTACCGTTTCCGGTGTGTTTTCAATTGCAGGCTGTTCAATTCTTTGATTGTTTGTATTAGAGATTGCCGTCTGACCTTCGGTTGAAATGTTTGTATTTGAAATGGCTTCCGGTGTCGGCAACGGCGCGATTATTTTAGTTTTTGTGTTTGCTGAAACACCGAACATATACCAACCGATGCCGATTATTACGAGAAGCAATGTGCCTAAACCTCCGAAAATTGCCAAAAACTTGCTTTTTGCCTTTGTCCGCGTCAGTTGAAAAGGAAGTTGTGAACGAACTTTTTCCGATTGTAAAAAATCATTCTGTCCGTTCGTTTGCAAAACCAAATCAAATTTTGTCGCTGTCGGCATTTGATTTGAATTTGCTTCGCCGTTTTGGTTATCAAAAGAAATTGAAGGAATAGCCGCTTCGGGTGAATAAGTTTTCGGCGAAGAATTTGTTCCCTGCCCGGAAGTTATACTCGGAGAAGAATTTGTGCGGGAAATTTTTGTTTTTAGATTGGACTGTTTTTGAGATGTTCCGGCATTATTAAAATCATTTTGTAAAGCCGCATTTGAACCGCTTGATGAAAAATGTGATTGCAGATCAGTTGCGGGAACCTGACTGATAACCGGCGGAGAAGTATTAAACTCCAAACTTTGTTTTGATTGCAAAATTTCCGTCGAATTTCGCGTGTTTAATGCAACAGTTGGTTCGCCTACCCCTGTTTTTTGACGCGCATACGCATCGCGCAAGGCTGTCTGCATTTGTCTGGCTCCGGAATATCGTTGTTCCTGGCTGATTGACATTCCCTTCAAAATTACGTCGGAAATCGGTTTTGAAACTTCCGGGTTCAATTCATTTACCGGTCTAATCGGGTCTGTCAAGCCGTTTATAATATCGTCAACGCGCGTTAATGAATCGGGCGGAACAGTATTGGTCAAAATTTGGTAAAGCGTGGCGGAAAGCGAGTAGATATCGGTTCGAGCGTCAGTTCCGCTGCCGCGTATCTGCTCCATCGGCGCATAATATGGTGTATAGCCGGTAACGCTTCCCGAAGTTGTTATACGGGTTTGTCCAAGCGAATTTTTAGCAAGTCCGAAGTCAAGCAAAACAATATGATTTTCGTCCGTCAATTTTAAGTTTTGCGGCTTTATATCGCGGTGAATAATCGGTGGTTCGTGCGAATGCAAATAAGCCAGAGCGTCAAGCAATTGGTCAGCCCAGAAAAGAACCCAATCTAAAGGAAAAGGTTTTTTATTAATCTCGAGACGTTCGGATAAATCTTCTCCGGCGATATGTTCCATTGCCAGATACTGCATATCATTTTCTGTAAAATGGTCGCTCACTTTTGGCAGAACCGGGTGGCGCAGGCGCGCCAAAGTTCGGGCTTCACGTTCGAAGGCGTTGCCGAAGGTTTCGTCATCGGAGAAGAATGTACGCTTTAGCGCAATCGCGCTGCCGAGCCGCTGGTCAACCGCCAGATAAACCTCGCCCATTCCGCCCTTGCCGATTAAATGAACGATTAAATAACGATTTTGCAATAAAGTGTTTGGCGACAGCGGTTTCATTATCTTTACCTATTAGAACTCGGTTTTCGATAAAATTCAATTTGTTCTTTTTTATTACAACAATAATAGCAGCGAAAATTTATATTAAAATTTTTATTAGACCGTTTATTGACTAAATTTTTATAAATTTTTATAAGCTAGGGCGACGAATATTTTAAATTACTGACTGGCGATTAATTTTTCAGGCGGTAGAATTGCAGGTTGTCCGACGTGCTGCCAACACCGACCGCCGCCGCGAACGCGATGTGTGCAGGGAGTTCCTTTTTTCGTTTGTGCGCCGCAGAAATAAAGTGTTTCCGACGCGGCGGTTTGTTGATTTTCATTCGGTTTTATTTGCGCCTGTTTCTGCGCTTTCTGATTTAGGACAGCAACCTGCGCTTTTGTTAGAAACTGGTTTGCAGAAGTGTTCTGCTGTGTTTTCTCTAAATCCTTCACGTTTCCGCTTTCTGAAAGTTGCGAAGAATCATTTTGATTCGCCAGATTTTTATTACTTTGCGTTTTGTTGCTGACAATTTGATGCGTTGCGATGTTAAGTGGTTTTTCCGGTTTTTGCCAATAAAATCCAAGACCGATAATTATAAAGAAAAATCCGAGTCCGACAAAAACGCGAGGTATCCAATCATAAATTTTATATTCGGTTTCGCAAAGCTCGCAGAAACGACGACTTGTTAATAACCCCCAGTCAATTCGCTGAATTTCCGCGCCACACTGACAACAAAATTTTGGCTTGTAGAGCATAATCTTTCCTTTTTACCGACAGAGGCTTGAAAAACAAAGATTAAATTTAAGCATTGCTTTACCTGTTTGTTTTTGGACTGTAAGGCATTATAAATCATAAATCCTTTAATGTTAAGACAAATTTGCAGTTTAGCTTTGTGCAACCGCATTATGATTATTAGCGTCTGATTGATTAAATTGTGTTATGAGCTATCAAAAAACTTTTCTATTATTTTTAACTTTATTATTCGGTTTTATATCGGTTACAGCGCAGGACGATGACATCATTAAAGTTGATTCTTCGATTGTGCGCTTAAACGTCGGTGTAGCTGACGCGAAAGGGAGACCGATTACAAGCTTAAACAGGGAAAACTTCACACTTTATGAAGACGGCGTGAAACAAGATATAGCGCGATTTCAACCGACTGTCGCGCCGTTCAGCGTCGTGATGATTCTTGATATGTCAGGTTCGACGCTCGGATTCAGAGAAACAATTCGGCAAGCGGCTTTTCGTTTCATTGACGCGCTCGCGCCCGAAGACCGTGTTGCCGTTGTAGAGTTTTACGACAAGGTTAATCTTTTGAACGATTTTACAAACAATCGAAAAAATATTGCTAATTCAATAAATGTTGCCAACGGACGAGGCAAAACACAGCTTTATAAAGCCCTCGATTTCGCGCTCGAAAAACTTGTCAAAGAAGGAAAACGCCGCAAAGCGATAATCGTTTTAACAGACGGCGTTGATACGCCTGTACGCGACACAGACCGCAATCTGCTGCAAAATTTAAAGGAAAGTGAAATTCCGACCGCTATTAAACCTGAAACCAACGATACTTTAAATCGTGTTTTGAATCGTTCCGACGCGCAAGGCGTAACAATTTACCCGCTTGCCTTGCCGACGGGCGACCCGGCAAAACTCGCCGACCCGACGCCGATTCAAATTGCAATGTTTTCGGCGGCTAGAAATCGTCTGCAAATTCTTGCGCAAAGAACCGGCGGAACGCTTAACACAATTAATCGTCTGGAAGAAATGGGCAAATTATACGCGGCGGTGGCGGCAGATTTGCGAGCGCTTTACACAATCGAATACGAGCCGAAAAATAACCGGCGCGACGGCAAATGGCGGGCGATAAAAATCGAAGTCAATAATCCTGAGCTTATTTCAAAAACTCGTCCCGGCTATTTTGCTAAGTGAGAACCGAGAAATGAGAACAATTTAATAGTCTTCGATTTTCTGCTTTCTGTCAGTTAACGCTTGACACAAAAGCGCAAGATTTGTAGTCTTAAAACTTGCTTTACGCACCCGTAGCTCAGCTGGATAGAGTACATGACTACGAATCATGGGGTCGCATGTTCGAATCATGCCGGGTGTATTCTTAGTTTCAATAAAAGGGACATCAATTGATGTCCCTTTTATTTTACTCACATTTTTACTAACGCCTTTGTGATAAATAAAAAAATAACTTTTTAGTAACCTTTAGGCAAAAGCAGAATCATAAAACCCCTTTTCTACCTCTGTAATTTATCCAAACTTTAATTTCAGATCTTCAATTTTTAACGATTGATTTTGCATCGAAGGAACTATTAGGACAACTATTCAATATTTATTCGTCGAACTTTAACAACACCGCGTCGAAAGTTACCGTATAGCGAATGCAGGCGAGAGTTTTGCCGTCGGGCGACGCGGCGAAACGAAAAATTTGCTCTTTATCAAAATCGGTAATCTGCTGCGGTTCGGTTTCCTCCGACAAAGATTGCCGCCAGATGTTTTTCGCATCGTCAGCCGCCAGATTAAAAAGGAGTGCTTGCCCGTCTTTCGCCCATTGCAAATAAGTTTCCGGTTTGATGTCCAAAACCTTCTCTGTTCGGTCTTCGTCAATCGGACGGATTCGAGTTACAACCTTTTGCGCGTCCGGGTCGAGAGTGCTATACGCCAGCTTTCTGCCGTCGGGCGAAATCGCCCATTTGTAAATGTCCGCGTCGGTGATTGAAACAGGTTCGCCACCGTTAACCGAAACGCGCATCATACGACCCATCCCGCCGATTGACGATTTGAAATAAAGCGTCTGTCCATCAGGGGAAAATTCCAGGCGATAAATGCCGAAGTCCACGTCGGTGAGTTGCGTCGGCTGGCTGCCGTCCGCGTTCATTCGCCAAATCTGCGGCTTTCCGCTACGACTCGAAACGAAAGCAATCGTTTTGCCGTCGGGCGAAACGACGGGCAGAGTATTGTTTCCCGCGCCTGTCGTCAACGGCTGCGGCTCGCCGTCGCCGATTTTCAGACGCCAGATGTTGTAATTATCGAAACTGCTGTTTTCATCCGCGTCGAAAACAAGCGTGTCGTCTGACAGCCAGCTAACCGCGTCGAAATGCTGCCCGTTTTTGAAAGTTAGTTGTCGCGCCGCATTCGCATCGTCGCCGGACGCGAGCCAGATATGCCGATTCTGCTCGGAGCGTTGCGAAACGATTGATTTGCCGTCCGCTGTGATTGTGAAACCGAAGTAATCATTCAAATCGTTGGTCACGCGCCGCTCTGCTCCGTCTGGATACGACCAATAATAAATCTGCGGCAGTTTGGTTTTCTGGTCAATCGCGTTGACGATTAACCCTTTTCGGTCGGGCAGCCAGCGAGCGTTGATAATTTGCGACGAGCGCGGCTCGCCGATTCGCCGTTCCGCACCGCCGCCTGCAGGAATTTCGGCGACATACCACGAATTGTTTTGCCCTTCGTGACGATTAATAACGTAAGCTATTGTCGAGCCGTCGGGCGACCAATCGAGCGACCAATAAATGGAATCGGTGTTGATTGCGGCAATCGTCTGCTCATTCGAGCCGTCGTAATTAATGACAATGATTGATGTTATTCCGGCTTGTTTATTGCTTCGTACGAAAGCTATCTGATTGCCGTCGGGCGAAACGGTGACGTTGCCGTTGACGAAATCAATTAATTTTTGCGGCTGACCGCCGAGCGACGGAATTCGGTAAAGAGTGCCGAGGTCGTTTCGTTTGCTCTCGACATAATAAAAGTAATTGCTGTCGGGCGAGAATTTTCCCGCCCAAAAAGTAACATCCGGGCGCGGCGGCAAAAGTTCCAAAACCTGCCCCGTCGCAATTTGTCGTAGATGCAGCCCGCGTTTCGCTCCGTCAAGTTTCGCATAAGCCAGATATTGACCATCGGGCGAAATATTCGGACCGTAAACATCGCCGCTTTGCGTCAAGCGAGTTTGCCTCATCTGCTCAAAGTTCAAACTATTGCGGGATTTAACGCCGGAAAAATTCAATAAAGAACCGCCGATGACTATCACCAAACCGATTAAAGCAATGGCGGAAATTGCCCGCAGCCAAATGTGTTTTTCGATTTTTTCTTGAACCGGAAAATCTTTTGTCCGGTCGGCTTCGGCGGCAAAATCATTTTTAATCGCCGGTTCAATTTCCCATTTCGGATTTGCGTCTATCGTTTCGCTCTGCGCGTCGAAGAAGTCGGCGAATTCGTTTTCTTCGCCGCGAACGACGGCAACGAAACGATAGCCGCGTTTCGGCACGGTCTTAATAAATTTGTTTCCGTTTTCGTCCTCGCCCAAAACTTTGCGAAGCGTGTGAACAATCCGCGCTACATTTGCTTCTTCGACAAACGAATCAGACCAGACAAGTTGCAACAGTTCGTCCTTTTCGACCAAATGACCGTTTCGCTCAACCAATGCGACAAGCACGTCGAAAGCCTTCGGCGTAAGTGGCACGGCAACTCCGTCACGCAGTAATTGACGTTCCTCAACATCAAGCCGAAACGACTTAAACCGATAAAAATGTTGCTTTTCGCCGTCCATTTCGCACTCGGATAAATTTAGGAGAAAACTAGGATAATTTTCCAAAGACATATCAAACCTCTGATGTTTATTGTGTATTTGCACAACACAAAACGTCGGTTGCTTGAAGGCTTTGGGTGAATAAGCAAAATATCACCCGCATTATAGCAACCGACGCGACATTAAACAAGCATTTTGACAATAGGAAGGAAATAGATA
>MWVV01000790.1_pt1 | contig 11450 bp, 8 predicted proteins | sample 1047281 | NCBI WGS metagenome assembly MWVV01 (sample SAMN06349986, study PRJNA376086) | soil metagenome | isolation source: PT-2 sample Antarctic (ecotone) soil | place: Antarctica | collected 2015-01-13 | reverse complement strand
AAAGTGTGTAAGATTTTGAGCATAAAAATCATAGACATATAGAGAGCGGAATAAGTCTTTTGTAACATTACAATATGTTACGGGCTGCATTCCCTTTGAGTGCAGCTTTTTTTAAGTTTTTGCTCTTCTATTGATTATTGCTCGGTTCGCTCAGCCGTGTTGCTCCCCGCACCGTGCAGAGCTATCCAGGCAATAAAAGTCCCACCCTAACTCACCAAAGAAAAGCCGCAAGCTTTGACACTAGCGGCTTTTCTTTTTTTTTGTTATTTGCTCGATTTGATTATTGAGCGGTGAAGTTGAGTTCCGCTAAATCTTCCGTTAATGTCATCACCTGTACATTGAACTGATAACGCTTGGCATAGACATTGAAGATATAAGTTTCGCCGGCTTCAAGCTCCTGAAAAGTATAGTATCCAGAGCGGTTTGTTCTGGCAGTTTGAATCTCACCCTTTTGATTAGTTAAATGTACAACCGCATTCGACACCCCTCTGCCACGAGACGACAGAACTCTTCCCGACACTGAAACCGTGGCGGCGGTTGTTACCATCTGCACTTCAAAAGCGCCGATGTCAACGAATGCCAAGTTGTCGCCGTTTCCGTCACGAATGCGCGCAAAGCCTGTTCCGCGCTGGTCGGTGGTCAGCCCCGCGCCGTTTGCCAAAGCATTGAGTCCGCCATCAACCGCCGGGCTGCCAACAAAAAGCGCGTGCGTCGGAGTTGGTCCGCCGTTATTTTGTAGCGGACCGAGCAGTGGGTTGACGTTTTGTTTGTCTGTTGGCTGGTAAGCTATAGGAATTCCGGGGTTAATCGAATCGCCCGGTGAATCGCCGACCAGATTGTAGCCCGCTGATGTGAGCGTACCCGTTACAAATCGAATTTCGGGACCCGAATTAGCGGTATTGCCTGCGATAATCGTATTGCCGAAATTGATTGTATTTTGTGAAATTCCTGCAGATTGAAAGATACCCCCGCCAGCAAGTGCCGTATTATTGGTAATGGTTACATTCCGCAGCGTTGCGTTGGCGCTACCCAAGTTGCAAAAGCCGCCGCCGACACCGCTGAACCCTATGGGGTCTGTTGCCGTGTTGCCTGAGATTGTCGAGTTTACGACAGTCAATGTACTATCTTCATTGTCAAAGCCGCCGCAATTAAGGGCAGTATTGGCGGAAAAAGTCGAGTTTGAAATGCGATGTGTGCCACCGAAGAACAGCACGCCACCACCTGCGCCATCAGGTGTCGAATTACCTGTCACGTGAACGCCGTCAAGCGTCAGCGAGCCTTCTTCGGCGAAAATTGCTCCGCCAAAACCAACGGGTGTGGTGCCACCGTCTATTCCGGCGCCCACTCCGTTACCGCCCGTCAGAGTTACACCTGAAATAAAGACGGTTGCTTCGTCTATGTAAAAGATACGGTTTGTTCTCGTGCCGCCGTCAATCGTCAAATTGTTCGCGCCCGTTCCGACTATCTCTAAAATGCCATTGTCGGTTATCGGAATCTCTCCACCGTTAGAAGCCGTTAATGTAATGGTTGAATTAGCAGGCAGATCAAACAGAATACGGTTGTTGCCGGCAAGCGCGTTTGCTTGTTCAATCGCCGCTCTTAATGAGCATTGAATCCCGGGCGCAGGTGAAACATCGCTGCATAAACCATCGGCAAGGTTTGGGTCGTGTTCGTCAGAGGTCACATTAACCGTAAAATTTACAACGACTGGTGGAGCAGATTGAACTTCAAAAGCGCCGATGTCAACGAATGCCAAGTTGTCGCCGTTTCCGTCACGAATGCGCGCAAAGCCTGTTCCGCGCTGGTCGGTGGTCAGCCCCGCGCCGTTTGCCAATGTATTGAGTCCGGCATCAACCGCCGGGCTGCCGACAAAAAGCGCGTGGGTTGGAGTCGGTCCACCATTATTTTGCAACGGACCGAGCAGCGGATTTACGTTTTGTTTGTCTGAGGGCTGATAAGCTATATCAAAAGTTCCAGTATTAGTCGAATCGTTTCCCGAATCGCCGACTAAATTGCCGCCTGCCGATGTGATTGCGCCGCTGTTGTTAAAGAAAATTTCGGGACCGATACCACTAGCAGCGGTATTACCTGCCACAATCGTATTGCCGAAATTGAGCGTACCTGCTATTTGGTGGATGCCGCCGCCAGTGAAGGCGGTGTTATTGGTAATGGTTACGTTGCGCAGCGTTGCAATCGAGTTGATAGCACTGTTACAAAAGCCGCCACCGGAGCCGCCCTGTCCTGCCGTGTTGCCTGAAATGGTCGAGTTGGAGACGGTCAGCGTGCCGGTATTATTAATGCCAGCGCAAAAAGAGCCGGTGTTAGCGGAAACGGTCGAGCCTGTGATCTGATGTGGACCGCCTGCGAAATACACACCGCCCGCAGAATTGGATGCCGAGTTACCTGTCACGTTAACGCGTTCAAGCGTCAATGATCCCTGATTGGCGAAAATCGCTCCGCCGGCGCCGTTAAACCCTTCGCCCGTTCCTTCACCGCCCGTTAAGGTCACACCTGTAATAAGGACGTTTGCGAAGTATGTGTAAAAGATGCGGTTTGTTCCCACGCCGCCGTCAATCGTCAGATTGTTTGCGCCCATTCCGATTATTTGTAATGTGCCATTATCTTCTATTTGAATCTCTCCGCCGTTAGCAGTCGTCAATGTAATGGTCGAATCATTAGGCAGTAAAAAGAAAATACGGTCGTTGCTGGCAAGGGCATTTGCCTGCTCGACCGCTGCCCGTAATGTGCACTGCGCTCCTGCCACGACGGGGAAAATATCGCAGAAACCATCGGCAAGGTTTGCATCGTGCTGGTCGCTCGTGAAATTAACGCCGAAATCTACGGCAAATGTTTGTGTTGAAAAAGTGAATAAAAAAGCCAAAAGGCAGACGCTCAAAATAGTAACTCTCATAGTATTTCTCCTCGTTTAATATAAATATTTTGAGCCAATTGAAAAAAACTTTTTTATTCCGTTTATTCGGCTCATTAACTAATGCGAGAAAAAACAGAAAAACCTATCACTGGAAATAAAAATAATATTTAATACTTAAAAAAGAAGTATGTTTGGAAAATGTCTGTATCTAAAAATGTAGCTGTTACTCGCTTTTACAGAGTTTTACGAAATGGTAAGATATTTTTGGATGTTCAAGCAAAATACTCTACAGCACTTAAAGCGATTAAAATAAATTGTTTATGAAGGTACAAGTTTTATTTTTTGGCGCGACGGCAGAAGCAATCGGAACAAGAGAAATTGACTTTTCGCTGGTTGACGACGTCAATGCAGACCAAGCATTTGCCGCAATTTTGAAATCTTTCCCGACTTTACAGCAAAATTTTAAGAATTCCCTGCTTTTTGTTGTTAATCAAGAGTATTCCGACGGCGATAAAATTATCAAAAATGGCGATGAACTCGCTGTTTTTACGGCTGTTTCAGGCGGCTGAATATATTTATGCATTGAACGCGTTTAAAATCTATCGAATTGTTCATTACTTCAACGCTAAAGCCTACATGCTAAATGAAAAAGATTTTTTTGAATTAACAACCGAACCGATTGACATTAGCGAAGTTGCGCGAAGATTTGTGCCGAATGATTGCGGCGCAACAGTGACTTTAGACGGCTACGTCCGCCAATTTACCAAAGACAAAGAAACGCTTTATCTTGAATATGAAGGTTACGAGCCGATGGCTTTGAAGGAAATGGAAAAGCTTATCGCGCAGGGGCGCGCGCAGTTTGAAATCTCTCTCGTCGGAATCGTGCACCGCCTTGGAAAGCTCGAAATCGGCGAAACGAGTGTTGTAATTTCGGTTGCCGCGCCGCATCGCCGCGCCGCATTTGAAGCGTGCGAATGGCTGATCAAAGAATTAAAGCGAACCGTTCCGATTTGGAAAAAAGAGGTGTACGCGGGCGGCGAAGTTTGGGTTGAAGGCGAAAATCAAACGGCAAGATTAAATAATTCTTAAATTCTCTCTAAATTTCTCCGGTTGCTTGCTCAAGTCAAAAACCTATCATATTATCCTATTTACATCCCAAAATTGAAATTTAATTTTTCTTCCGAAATTGTCGGAAGCGGACAAATTTTCAACTTAACAATTTACAAAAAAGGATTTTATTATGCGAAAGTTATTACTGCTTTTAATAGGAATTTTACTATTCACGCACGGCGCCATAGCCCAGTCGCAATCAACAACCGGAAACATCGAAGGGCGCGTCGTCGATTCAAACGGGGCGGCGGTGGCAAATGTGACCGTCAGTGCAAGAAATCAGGACACCGGTCTTGAGAAAAATGTCAGTACAACCGACGGCGGCAATTTCGTTCTGCCTCTTTTGCCGCCCGGAAATTACACGGTGGCAACTGCTGCCGGACAAGGTTTCGGCGCCGCGACATATGAAAATGTTAAAGTTACCGTCGGCGCCCAAAACACGCTCGAAGTTGTTTTATCGGCGAGCGGTTCGGTCAATGTCGTTGACGTTAGCTCGGCGGGCGAAGGGGTAGAAACGACCCGCACTTCGATTGCTTCGACGGTGGACGAACGCCGCGTTATCAATCTCCCGACCAACGGACGTAATTTTTTAGATTTTGTCACGCTCACGCCCGGCATCGTCCGCGACCCGACGCGCTCCGGCGATTTGGCGGTCGGCGGTCAGAAAGGAACGCTCAACAGTTTGCAGATTGACGGCACGAGCAGCGACAACACCTTTTTCGGACAATCGTCGGGACGCACCGGTTCAGGACGCGCTCCGTCGCAGTTTTCGGTCGATACGGTCAAAGAATTTCAAGTCAATCAAAACGGTTTCTCGGCGGAATTCGGACGTGCTGCGGGCGCCGTAATCAACGTCGTTACCAAAAGCGGCACGAACAGATTTACGGGCAGCGCGTTTGAATATTTCCGCGACGAATCGCTTAATGCTCGCAATCCGAATTTAGTAGCGGCAAACCGGGAACGTCCTGCCGGACAAATCAATCAATTCGGCGGCACATTCGCCGGTCCGATAAAAAAAGACCGCATATTTTTCTTCGCAGCGTATGAGGGTCAGCGTTCTGATTTACCGAATCCGGTTGTCTTGCGCTCATTAGCGTTCGCTCCGGCAAGCGTTCAAACTCTGCTCGGAACCCGAACCGACTCTTATAATATCAACCGCCAGCAAGATACGTTTTTGTTTAAAACCGATTTTAACATTAACGAGCAAAATCAGCTTTGGGTGCGGTTTAACCAGCAGAATTTTGTCGGAACAAATCTTGAAAATTCAGGACCCCTTTCCGCCGAAGAACACACCGGCAACAGCAATGTCAAAACTTCCACGCTTTCGACGAGTTTGACCTCGACGCTTTCGGCAAATTGGTTTAACGAGTTTCGTTTTCAATATTCGCGTGACAAAGAGCCGGGCTTGGCAAACTCCGACAACCCGGAAACGTCCGTCACGGCGAACGCGGGTGGAATAAACGATGGAACTTTCAACTTTGGGCGCAATAATTTCAGCCCGCGGGAAACGACCATTACGCGCTATCAATTTATCAACAACCAAACTTACATCGCCGGAAATCACAGCCTGAAATACGGCGCGGATTTGTTGTTCGACCGTATTTTCAATTTCTTTCCCGGACTCTTCGGCGGTTCATATAATTTTACAAGCTACGCAAATTTAGCCGCCGGAACGCCTTCTCGTTATCGCCAAAGTTTTGCTGGAGCAGGCACTTCTGGCGGAACAACGAATCCGAACAGTTCAGAATACGGATTTTTCGTGCAGGACGATTGGCGCATTTCGCCGAAACTAACGTTTAATCTCGGCTTACGCTACGATTATCAAACGATTGCCAAACCACCGATCCAAAATCCGAATCCGGCTTTGCTTGCCGCGAGCTTTGACACTGGATTTCGCCCCTCTGACAAAAACAATATTGCGCCGCGCCTTGGTTTAAGTTACGCCTTTGACGAAAAAACGGTAATTCGCGGCGGTTATGGGATTTTTTACGCCCGCACACCCGCAATCACCACCGGAACGGCGCACTCGCAAAACGGAATTCAAGTTGTGGCAATTGACATTAATTGCACAGTGACTCCGGCATTGTGTCCGACGTATCCGAATGTATTCACCAGCCCGCCGACGGGTGCGACGCTGGCGCCGGTCAATCTTTATCTGTTCGACAAGAATTACAAACAGCCGTTCACGCATCAAGCCCGTTTGCAATTCGAGCGCGAGATTTTTGCCAACACGACGGCTTCGGTGCAATACACGCTTTTCCGCGGCGATGATTTGACGCGCACTCGTAACGCGAATCTATCCGCGCCGATAACAACCACCGTTCCGATTTTTAACGGCGCGACGGCGACCGGCGAAACTATAACGGTTCAAAGATTTTCAGGCGCGCGTCCGATTCCGACTTTCCAGCGCATCAGCCTTTTTGAAAGCACTGCAAATTCTTTCTATCAAGGTTTAACGTTTGAGCTAAATCGTCGTTTCGCCAACCGTTTGCAATTTAACGCGAGCTACACTTTGTCGAAAGCTAAAGATGATAAACCCGACCAAACTTCGGTTGTTCCGGGCGGCGGCGATGACGCGAAAATTGCCGAAAATCAATTCGATTTGACGGGCGAGTACGGACGTTCGGATTTAGACGTTCGGCATCGTTTCATTTTCAGTCCGGTTTATGAAACAGGGACGTTCAAATTTAGTGAAAACAAAATTGTTCGGGCGATTTTAAGCGATTATATTTTCACCGGGATTTTTACGGCGCAATCCGGCATCGCGTATTCGGCGGCTGTTTCGGGCGACCCGAATGGCGACGGCAATACTGCCAACGACCGTGCGCCCGGAACGAGAAGAAACGAATTCTCGACCGCCCCGACATACCAAGTTGATTTGCGCGTCGGACGTGCCATCAGGTTCGGCGAGCGATTCCGGCTCACACTCTTTGCGGAAGGCTTCAACATTTTCAACCGCGCAAACGTACAAGCGGTCAATAACGCACTTTACGGTTTTAGCACGGTGAGCGGCGCACAACGTTTGACGCAAACGACGAACTTCGGCACACCGCGCATATTCGTTTCCGGCTCGCCTTCATTCACTTTTAATTCAAGTTATAACCGCGAGTTTCAACTCGGCGTTAGATTTGATTTTTAAGTTAGGTTGAATTTAATAAAAAAGGAGCAAGAAGTTTTTGGCTTCCCGCTCCTTTTTTAATGAGAGATATTTTGCCTGAGTGGACGATTGAGACTTACTGAGCTATATCAAGTTATGTTTGGCTTGCCCGACCAATTCATCAAAATAATTTTCTAAATTCTTATTAGCGCCGCGAAGTCCGGCGACAACCTTTTCGCCCCATTCAACGTATTCAATTCGCCTTTCGTTCGACCAATCGTGTGGCGGATTTTCGGTAATGTCGCGGATGTTGCTGATTTTGTCGCAAAGTTTTACTTGCTTTGCTTCAATAGAGATGTGTGGCGCGTGTTCGATTTGCAGTCGTTTTCGCTCAGCTTTCGGTAGAGATTTATCGTCGGTTAACTCCAAAACTATTTCAGCGACTTTATTTCCGAAAAGCTTGGCAATATCTTCTTTAGTCGTATTTGTGTCTTCGATGGTATCGTGCAAAACGGCGGCGATTAAGATGTCATAATCATCAACTTTTCCGACATTTGCTAATAAATTCGCTACTTCCAGCGGATGATTAATATACGGCTGCCTGTCTGCGCCTTTTCGTTTTTGAGCGGTATGTTTTTGTGCGGCAAAACTTGTCGCTTCAAGAAGTTTGGGTAAATTATTCATAAAATAGATGTCAGATGCTAGGTATTAGATGCTGGAAGTTGTCTCTGGCATGTAACATCCGATATCTACTTAATCACTTCAATTGTCAAAACCTGTTGACCTGAAATTATATATTCGGCGGGGGCAAGTTCATGTTCGGTTAAAACGGTCAAAACCGTTGGTTTGAAGCCGCCGGCTGTTCGGTCATTATTCAAAGTCGCCAGCATCGAAGGCGGAAGATTGGGCATTTCATTGGCGCCGATAATCGCGCCGTTCGTTACGCGGGAAGTCTGCACGTAAAGCCGGTCTGATTTTTTAATTTCGTTTAGAGTTTTAACAAGCTCGCCCAAATCCTTCGGCACGAATTGGCGCGAAGCCGCCGTTTGCTGAATCGAGCCGCCGTCGCCGACCGTAATCGTCAACGCGCCGCTCGGCGTATCGGCAGGAATTGTGACCGGAATTTTCTGCGAAAAAACTTTGCCGGTGTTTGTTCTGATAAATGCTTGAACTTCAAAACTCTCGCCCGCTTTTACTTCCGTTCTGTCGAGCGCGATGCGCTCTAAAACAGCGGTCTTACTTCCGTCAACCGAAACAAAGCTCATGTTCACTTCGCTGATTTCAACATTATCAAAGCGGCTCTGAAGCAGCGCGTTGACCGGAATGGCAACCGACAGCGAAGCGAACTGCGCGGCTTGCGCTCCAGCAAAACGACGGTCAAGTTTGATCGATTGTTGATTTTTTAGCCTTATTTCGCCCTTCATTTCAACGCTCGAATCGCCAAGTCCGCGCTCATTAGCGGTAATCGAATTGTAAACCGCAATATTCAACAAAAGCGGCGTTAAAAAATTGTCTTTGGCAACTTCAAAGTTTAAAGTTTCCTGATTGTTGCGACTCGTTTCAAGATTTACTCGGACGGGAATCATTTTCGGCGTTTGTCCGAGCGTGCCAAAAACGCCGGTGGCGCGGTCTTGTGTCATACTTCCGACCATCGCGTCCGGCACGGCTAGTTTGAAGGAATTGTTCAAATTCGGGATAACCGTCACGACGTGCGATTCGGACATCGGCAAATCCGCCGTGCCGAGATTTAGAAACGGATGACCGAAGGCGTAAATTTTGTCGCCGTCGCGCCAAGTTACCGTGCCACTCGCCGCCATCGAATAATCGCCCCGCGTGAGCTGCATCGAAACCGAAGTGCCGCCGAGCAAAGTTTTTTCGTTGGCTACTTTTAAGGGAGCAATTCGCGCCGCGCCGCCCGCAGCTGCGACAGGAAGCAAGCCAACGGACGAAAGTTGCGGCGCAAAAAGATTGAGAGTTTCCTGACTAAAACCGCTAAAAGTAACGGGCGTGGCAATCGGTTGAAACGCCTGTCCCGCAACGACGGCGAGCGAGGAATTCGCGCTTGTGCCTGTCAGAATAGAATTTGAAACGTTCGCGCTTTTCGGCAAGTTCGGCTGCCAGGTTGCCGCGTTCAATTCGGCAAATGAAAATGCGCGCGGCTCAATCGATTTTGTTTTGATATTTTGATTTTTTTCAAAAATCGTAATCATCTGATCAATCGGCGTGATGCCGCAAATCGGTTCTTTCGAAAAAGGAAAGCTGTATGAAATCGCGCCGAGAAGTTTGCCGTCGATATAAACGGGTGAACCGCTCATACCGGCAAAAACGCTTGTTCGCTCGCTGCTGCCGCCTGAAATTCGTCCGACAATCATATCCTGTTTCGGACCGATCGCGCCCGGAACAATTCCGAGGATTTCGACGTTGAATTCCTCCGGTTCACTGCCGCGAAAAACGGTTCGCGCCGTGCCTTTCATTCCCTCTCTTAATTCGGAAAGCGGAAAGAACTGCGCGTTTGACACTTTTTCGGTTTTAACTTTTATTTCGTTTTTAGCGCCGGCTTGCGCGAACGTATTCAAACAAAAAGCACAAACAATCAGTAAACAGGCGAAAAATTTTGTTTTCATCGATTGAAACTCTTCCTTCTTAAATGCATTCTATCGTAACATTTTCAGTGGCTTGTGCAAAAGACTTTTTTAGTAGGCTGGCTTTAAGACTCTTAAAATTTATTTCAAGTTGTATTTTGTTTCTATTGCTAAAGCCGAAACACATTAATTGAGGTTTATTTTCTTTTTACTGTGTCCGTTTGTTTTAGCAATTTTATGGATTTCAGCGCTTTCTTCCATTCGACCGACGGCTTGGACGAGAATTTCGCGTAAGCGTTCGAGCCTTTCAATCGTTGAACGCATCTCCAGTAATTGATATTTCAAATCGGGTTCGAGATTAAAAGCCGCGGTTACCAGAAAAGACAACGCCTGCGGCTCGGTTTGTGAAATATCCGGAAAAGTGCCGCGTTCACCGCTGAGTTTACGAGCGGCTCTGGCAATGCGCTTAAAAAGTTCCGAAACTTCTTCGGTCAGGGGCTTCAAAAGATTCGAGTCCTCTTCTAAATCTTCAAAAAACTCGACTTCCCCAACCAGATACGGGTCGTTCGTTTCGATATAATCGAGCAGGCGATACCTGATTGTGCCGATTGACAAAATGTTAGAGCGACCATCGGGCATCATCTGGCTTTCGCGTACTTCCGCGACACATCCAACGGTGTCCGCCGAAGGTTTTTCGACAAATGTTTCTTGCGGATTAAAATAAGTAACACCAAACAAATTTTTTTCTGGCGCAATATCTTTGAACATCTGCCGGTAGCGCGGCTCAAAAATGTGAAGCGGCAAAAGCTCATTCGGGAGCAATACAAGCGGAAGCGGAAATAGCGGCAAGTGTTTGATTCCAATTATTTTATCGAAGGCTTCGGACATAAGATTTATTGTCCAAAGTCTCAAGTCTAAAGTCCAAAGTCAAATTGACGCGTCGACTTTGGACTTTGGGCTTTGGACTTTGGGCTTTAGACTATTTTGAGAGCAATAAAATCAACAATTTTATCGGGCGTTTCGTCGCTCAAAGCCAGCCGTTTAGCACCGACAATCGCGTCCGCCATCTCATCGACCCGCGTTTTGTAGCGGTTATCACGAACGATTAAATCTTCGACGACGCGGCGTTCCAGTTGTTCGCGCGAAACGTCTTCGCCGACGCCTGCCGCGACCGCATATTCAATCGGCGCGGTGTGATTTTTAAGGCGTACGTGCAAGGCGCCAATCAATTCTCTGGCTTCTTCGCGGATTTTTTGCTGTTCAAGATTTGAGTTCGGGAAACCGAGATGCCCGCGCAAAGTTATTTCGAGGATTGGACGCGACATATCGGAGCTTTCATCAAACGGGCGCGCCTGATTTTTTATCATTTCGAGAATGCCGGTCGTAATATCCTTCGGGTCGCTATAGCCTGAAACGTCAAATGGTAAACGCTGAAACGGTCTCTGCCGATAATCTCTCAGATGCTGCGCGGAAACTTCCAGATTCTCGCCGACTTCAATCAAAAATGCGCCGCGCGTCTCACGGTATTCGTCAATACTCGTTATTTCCAGCGAACCCGGATTAAACGCCCAGTTGTCTATTTCGTAACTTTTATGCGTGTGTCCGAGCGCGACGTAATTGGTCACGGATTTCAGTTCTTTCAAGTTTGCGAGCGAGAGCGCAGGAATCGGGTGCGTTTGATGACCTTCGACATCCGTGTGGAGCATCAAAATCTGAAACGCGCCCGGGCGGCTGTTCTCTTTAATCGCTTCGGTCAGCATCGGAATCGCCCAGTTTGCCGACGCTCCGT
>MWVV01000789.1_pt1 | contig 11457 bp, 8 predicted proteins | sample 1047281 | NCBI WGS metagenome assembly MWVV01 (sample SAMN06349986, study PRJNA376086) | soil metagenome | isolation source: PT-2 sample Antarctic (ecotone) soil | place: Antarctica | collected 2015-01-13 | reverse complement strand
CCGGCAGCGCGCCCGGAAGCCCGAGACAAACCGGACAAGTATTTGCATTCGGCTCATCGCCGAAATTTGCCGCGCACGCGCAGAAAATCTTTGTTTCCGTCGCCAGTTGCGCGTGAATTTCCATTCCGATAATTGCTTCCCAACCGTTTTTCATAAGTTTTATCAAAGTTTTGTTATGTTTAGTTTTTAAAAATATCATTTTTATTAATATCATAAGGCAAAAATATTTAAAGAATTTTCTTGAAGTACAAATTTTATTATAAAAAAGTGTCTCTGCCCGAAAAGTTTACCGGGTAGAGACACAATTTTAAAGTTGAATCCAAAGTTAAAAACTTATACTAAAACCACCGCGCGCTGTTCTGCCGGTTGTGCGAAAACCATTTTCAAAATAGTCATAATCAAACAAGTTTTCAATTGTTCCAAAAAGCCGAAATCGCAGTTTTTCATTGTTGGTTGGAATTTCGTAACTTGCCGTTAAATCGCCTCTTCTGTTTCCGTCAAAGCGGTAAACATAACTTTTGAAAGTGAAATTATTACTATCAAAAATCGGAGCTAAATAAGCACTTGTGGCGAGAAAATCAAAATTCAGCGTCAAACGATTAAATAACCTTTGCGTTGCGACAAATGTAAACTGATGTGTCGGAATTCCCAAAGTTTGGATTATTCTGCTTCCCGAAACTTGCGGCGTGCGCTGGTCGCTGTTGGTGAAAGTGTAAGACGCGAAAATATCGGTTGAACTCGATGCCTTCACACGACTGCTGAATTCCGCGCCGCGGGCGATTGCGCCTTCGGAATTTAAATAACCGAAAAATCTTTGAAACGGGTCATTTGCCAAACTGTTTGAAAAATCGATTGTCCTTTCAAGGCGCGTGTAAAAATAAGTGGCGGAAAGTTTGGCGCGGTTATTAAAAAACGTCTGGTCGATGCCGCCGTCAAAAGCGATTGAACGCTCCGGCTGCAAGCGCGGGTCGCCGAGTCCAACAAAACCCGGCGTGCCGAATGTGCTGTAAAATGTGCCGAATCTTTCATAGAGCGACGGAACGCGGTAACCGTTGCCAACGTGCGCGCGGATTTTTGTGCCGGTCTGTGCAAAAAAATATGAAACCGAGCCGTCGCCCGTGTAAGCGGTTGGCGGATTTTCGAGTGCGGCATCTCGATAAGGCGCGTTTGACGAACTGAAAAACGGTTTTTCCAAGTCAAAAAATTGAGCGCGAAAACCGCCCGCAATCTGCAGCCGCCGATTGAAAAAATTGAGCAAATCCTGCACATAAAAGGTGTTGCTTTTTTGCTTTGCGCGGGTTGTAAAATTATTCGAGACATTCGCCGAAAACCCCTCATTGCCGAATCTTTCACTTTCGTATTCATATCCAAAAGTGACGAGGTTACTTGAGTTTAGAGACCAATCGAAATGTCCGTTGAACGTGTGAATTGTTCCGTCAAAAACACTGTTTGATTCGTTTTGAAAACCAATTCCCAAAACCCCGTTTGTATTTTTTCGGCTCGTTTTCAAACCTTGATAAAAACCTTTGAAAATTAATTTGTCATTGACAACCTGGTCAAGAACAATCTGCCCGTTATAGAATTTCGATTTTTGAAAATTGTCCGGGTCGTTGGCATCGGGAATAAAGCTTGCATTTCCGCTGTTCAAGCCGGAAAATGAAATCCCATTTTCAAAGCGTTTGAGTTCGTTGCGCGCAAGCGGAATGGCATTTATAATTGTGGAATTTGAAACTGGCAGAGCGCCGATGGTATCCGGATTTGAATTAAGCCGAACATAGGCGTCGGAAATATAAAAACGCCCTGAAATGTTTGTTTTTGAAAACGGTTTGTAATCAACTCGACCGCTCGCGTTTGTGTTGTGCGCGTCGTCTTCGCCATCAACTCCTCGACTATAAACCGTGCGCGACACGCCGAGATTAAAACCGATTTTATCATTGCCGTCAGAAACGTTTCCGCGCACTCTTTTGAGTCCGAGTCCGCCAATTTCGCCAAGAAGTGAGCCGTGAAAATCTTTTTCCGGTTCCGGCGAGCGCAAATCCAAAACTCCGCCGATCGCGTTTGTGCCGTAGAGCGACGAACCCGAACCGCGCAAAACTTCGACACGATTTGAATTTGTAAAGGTAAAATCACTCAAAAATGCGGAAGCGTCGCCCGCAATGCTTGAAGCGTCGCGGAAACGAATCCCGTCGAGTAGAACCGCCGTGTCCTGATTTCGCAAACCGCGTGTTTTAATGTTTGCCGTTTTGCCGAAACCGCCGAGCTGCTGGACGCGAAAGCCCGGAATTGTTTTCAAAGATTCGGTTAAAGAAATTTCGTTGCGGTCTCTGATTTCCTGTTCATCAATGACATTGACGGTTTTCGAAACTTCATCAAACGGCTGATTCGTGCCGGAGGCAATGATTAAAACTTCCTCAACCACCGAAGTCGTGTAAATCACTTTATCTATTTTTAAATACAAAGATTGTCCGTTAACTTTAACATTGATTGTCCGTGCCGTGACGTCGGAGTCCGGCGACAACAATTCCAATTCATATTCTCCGTTCGGTACATTTTCAAAGCGAAAGTTGCCGCCCGAATCTGTCGAAATTTGGCGAAAAATCTCAGCGTTCCCCACTTTTCTGATTCGTACCGAAGCATTTGCAAACGGTGTTTCGCCGTCGGCAAATCTGCCCGAAACGTTTGCGCCGGTTTGCGCCAAAACGCTGATTGTAAAAAACAGCGTTAAAATAATACTTAGCAATAATCTTGAATTCATAATTCTCCTTTTCTGCCCGTCGCAGAATTAGTTTTTGTAAATGAAGCAAGAACAAGGTTTCCTGACTTATAGCGATTTTGGATTTTGGATTTTAGATTTTGGATTTATATTTTAGAAATCCGAAACTCCTTTCTTCAATCCTTTTTGCAACGCGTCTTCCCATTTTATAAAACAGTGACTTTTTAAAGCGTCGCTTTTGGCTATTTACAGTTGCGCGGGCAGTGTCGGCATCGCACCGAGCTTCCCTTGCATTCTTGCTTTTATCGTTTAATTGTTATGCCGATGTTTAAAAAAACATCAACCTTTATTGAGCATAATTCATTGTAATTCTCGGTTTTCCGCTGCCCGGATTCCTGTCCAGAAAAACATCGATTTCAAAAACCGTCCGTAGATTCTTTACCGTTAAAACTTCTTCGGGTTTGCCCTTAGAGACAACTTCGCCCCGTTTCAAAAGTAAGATTTCATCGGCAAATTCCGAAGCTAAATTCAAATCGTGCGTGATGATTGCAGCTGCACCAGAGTTTCGGCATCTTTCACGAACAAGGCGAAACATCATCATCTGGTGTGCTAAATCGAGATTCGCCGTCGGTTCGTCGAGCAGTAAAATTTGCGCTTCGGTTGCCAAAGCCCTTGCGAGGACTACGCGCTGGCGTTCACCACCCGACAATTGATTCATCCGACGATTTTCCAAACCCGCCAAATCGCATATTCGCAGAGCGTTTTCGGCAATCTGAATATCGTTTTCGGTTTCCCAACCGAAAACATTGCCGTGGGCAAAACGTCCTGCCAAAATAAATTCCAAAACTGTAACTGGAAATTTTGTTTCATTTTCCTGCGCAATGACCGCGATTCTCTGAGCAATTTCACGCCTCGAAAAAGAATTGATAATATTTCCTGTGAGCAAAATTTCCCCGCTTTGAATTGGCAAACTATTATTTAAGGCTTTTAACAAAGTCGTTTTTCCTGCGCCGTTTTCGCCGACAATTGCCAGAATTTTTCCCTTTTGCAAAGTAAACGAAACTTCTCTGATAACAATTTTGTCGCCGTAACCGATTGAAATTTCTTTTGCTTCCAACATAACTTCTGCGGCTAAATCTTTCTGAGCAAATAAATAAACATTGGCGCCCCGATTAAAGCCGTAATCGCTCCGACGGGGAGTTCACGCGGCGCAATCACCGTTCGCGCGATCGTATCCGCCAACACTACAAAAATCGCGCCGACAATTGCGGAAAACGGAATGACAAAGCGGTTATCGCTGCCGATTGACAGCCGAACGAGGTGCGGCACAATCAAACCGACGTAACCGACCGAACCGCTCGCCGCAACCGATATTCCGACAAGTGCGCTAGCTGTTCCGAAAACAACCAGCCGCGTTTTTTTCGTTTCAACACCGAAATCAAAAGCGTCGCGCTCGCCAATCATCATCAAATTCAACGCCCGCGCCTGTGAGCTTAAAACGATTGTGCCGCAGATGCTGAAAATTAATGTCAGATAAAATCCGTTAAGCGTCGCTTGCGACAAATCACCGAGAAGCCAAAACGTAAAACTTCTCAACTTCGCCGCGTCCAAAAGACCGGTCAGCAAAACAATAATTGACGAAAGAAATGTCGTCACAATCACGCCCGACAAAACGAGTCTTTCAACGTTCATTCCGGTGCGGCTTTGCGCCATTTGATAAACCGCAAGCGTTGCCAAACCAGCCCCGATAATCGCCAATACGGGGCGCGCCCACTCAAACTGTCCGAAAAACACAAAAGCGAGCATTGTGCCGAGCGCCGCGCCGTTTGAAACGCCTAAAAGATAAGGTTCCGCCAGAGGATTCCTAAGCAGTGATTGCAGACTGGCGCCCGCCAGCGCGAGACTTGCGCCGACGCATGCGCCGAGCAAAATACGCGGCAAGCGAATACCGTATAAAATTGCTCGCTGCTGTTCATTTAAGTCAAAGAACGAAAGCTTTTCACTCCCGAGCCACGCCGCAATCAAAAGCGTAAATATAAGCAAGAAAATCAGTAAACCGCCGAGACGCCGAGAGGCAGAGAATTTAATTGATTTTCTTTTCTTGTCCGTATTCATCAGTCTTCATTTGTTTTATCGGCGGTCAAATTCTCTTTTCTCGACATGTTAAAAATGCCCATTCACTCAAAAACTTTCAGGATGCAAAACTTTGGCAATCTGCTCTAAGCCGTCAACTATTCTTGGTCCGGGACGCGACAGCAAATCGGCGTTTATCTTAAAAACCTTGCCGTTTTTTACTGCCGGGGAATTTTTAAAAACGGCGTTCGGCTCTCGATTATCTTCGCTGTCCGACAAAATTATCGCTTCCGGCTGGTAAGCCAAAGCCGTTTCCAGACTGATTTTCGGATAAGCGGTGGCGACCGCTTCGGTCACCGAAACTCCGCCCGCCCGCCTAATCAAATCGGTCAGAAACGATTCTTTTCCGATTGTATAAAGCGATTCATTGGAAATTTGCAAAAAAACTTTCGTGTTTTTTCCGGTGTTTGTGCGACTTTCAACACTGGCGACACGTCTTTTTAATTCGTTGACAACTTCGTTCGCTTTATCGTCTGAACCAAAAATTTTACCGATTTGGTAAATGGATTGATAAATATCTTCGAGGCTGTTTGGATTTGTCACGAAATAAGCAATCTGCTGCCGATCAAGAATTTTCGTAAAATTTTCAATTTGTGAAGCGGTTGAAACAAGTACGATTTGCGGCTTTAACGCAACAATATTTTCGATATTCGGATTCAAGGTATCGCCGATTTTCTGAATTCTCCGGGCTTCAAACGGATAATCGCAAAAACTCGTCACGCCGATTAATCTGTCGCCACTGCCCACCGCAAAAGCAATTTCGGTTAAATTAGGCGCTAGCGAAACGGCACGCTCTACCTTTGCCGGAAGCTGAACGCTTCGACCTAAGTCATCGGTTACCTCGCGGGTCGCTGAATGATTTACAACAGAAGAATTTTCGTTTTTACAATTCGCAATGAAAATTACGGAAATTAGGAGTAGAAAACAGAGAAATTTATATGACAATAGAATTCCGGGCAAAAGATTCTTCCGCTTAAAAAGCAACTTCGAAATGGATGTTTTTTTACCTTTTTTCTCTAAGATTTGCAAAATAAAAAGTCCTGCCTGTCTTGAATCTTTTCGCGCGGACGAAAAGCAAGAATAAGCAGAACTTTCTACTTCAAAAAAGAGAAAATAGAAAAAACAACTAACCAGCCAAACGTCTTTGCGCGAGACGTATTTCGGCTAAAAAACTTTGATCAAGGTTCCCTGACTTTCTGTTAGTTATCAGTTTTTAGTTATCAGTTACAAATTTCAAAAATTGTTGAAACTGTAGACTGTTAACAGTTAACTGGTGACTGTTCAGTTACAGTGGCGCGACCGTGCGGGATTTTCACCCGACTTCCCCTCTCATTCACTTCTCCTCATGAGAAGTGATTTCAAAAGCATTTTAGTCTGAAAAGAACAACTAACAACCCGCTTTAGCAAAAAAATTGTAGATCTCAATAAACGCTGGGTGAAAGGTAAATTATCACGCTTCGACGGCAAATGTCAAAAACAAACGGCTTCCCATAAATTGTCCTTGAATTAAACGCGTGATTACGGCTATTCTGAAAAGCAAGACAAAACCGAAGAAAATGTTCCCAATAAATTTATGGACAATAACGAAAACGTAGTGGCAGTGATTTTGGGCGGCGGAGCAGGCACGAGACTTTTCCCTCTGACGAAAGAACGTGCGAAACCGGCAGTGCCGCTCGGCGGAAAATATCGTTTGGTTGATGTGCCAATTTCCAATTGCATCAATTCCAGCGTTACCCAGATTTTTATTTTAACGCAGTATAATTCCGCGTCGCTCAACCGTCATATTTCGCGCACTTACCGTTTTTCCAGTTTTTCAACCGGTTTTGTTGAAGTTCTCGCCGCTGAACAAACAAAAGAACATCCCGATTGGTTTCAAGGCACGGCTGACGCAGTCCGTCAGATGCTTCCGCACATCCGCGATTGGCGCGTCGATACGGTTTTGATTCTTGCGGGCGATCATCTCTACCGGATGGATTATCAAAAATTTCTAGCCAGGCATTATCAAACCAAAGCCGATGTTACGATCTCAGTTATTCCTTCGCGACGCGAAGATGCGGAAGGTTTCGGCTTGCTAAAAACTGACGAAAGCGGGCGCATTATCGAATTTAAGGAAAAGCCGAAAGGCGACGCGCTTGAAGCGATGCGGGTTGACACTACTCGTTTTGGTTTGACAGCGGAAGAATCAATTGAGCGTCCGTTTCTGGCTTCGATGGGAATTTATGTTTTTAATTACAAGAGCCTCGTTAAATTGCTCGGCGAAGACGAAACGCACATTGATTTTGGCGGCGAACTGATTCCTTCGGCAATAAAAAAATTAAACGTGCAGGCACATATTTTTAAGGATTACTGGGAAGACATCGGAACGATTCGCTCTTTTTTTCAAGCCAATCTCGATTTGGCATCACCGCTTCCAAAATTTAATTTTTTCAATACCGAATCGCCGATTTATACGCGCAGCCGATACTTGCCGCCGTCGAAAATGCACGACTGCGATATAAATAACACGATGGTCAGCGAAGGCTGCATTATGCAGGGAGTTTATGCACGGAATTCGATAATCGGTTTGCGAAGCCGCATTGATAAAGGCGTCCGAATCGAAAACTCGATTTTGATGGGCTCTGATTATTTTGAATCTTTTGAAGATATCAGCAAAAATTCCAACCACACGATTCCGCATCTTGGTATTGGTGAAAACTCGGTAATGCGTCGTGCGATTATCGACAAGAACGCTCGTATCGGCAGAAATGTACAGCTTGTCAATAAAGAAGCGGTTGAAACAAAAGACGATGCGGAAGGCAATTATTTTATTCGCGAAGGAATTATTATCGTTCCAAAAAATGCTGTCGTTAAGGACAATACGGTTGTTTGAGAAAACGCATCTATTTGAAAAATGTTGTTTTTAATCGTTAGATGTTAAAATTTATTTCACTTTCTTTATCAATACTCGATCGCCAGCTTTGACATTCAAAATCTTTTTCGCCGAATCCTTAAATGCTGCGATTTCTAAAAAACCTGCGCTTCCTAAAATCATAAACAACTCACCCTTTCCGGCTTGCGCGAAAAATTCTAAATACTTTTCAATAATTATTTCTTTGATTTCAAGCACAAATCGTTCGGGCAAGTCATTTTTTGTCAGGTTCGTAATTAAATTGCCGAAATTATCCGCGTAAATTATTTCAGCTTCCGTTTCATTTTCAGAAATTTTTCGGGGCTTATCTGTTTTGAAACGAACGAAATCCGTAATTTCCCGCCCAAGTTTATCTGTCTCAACACCTTTTGAAAGATGCGCAGCGACAGGAGCAAAAACATCGCGTCCGTGAAAAGTTCGGCTGATATTTTGGTTGAAATACTTTTTGTCGGTTAGTTCAAAAACGTGATAATCCTTTTCTTCTTCAAAGACAAAACTCAATAATCCGTTGTCGGGCGCAACAAAAAAGTATTTATTAGTTTCGACTAAAATTGCACGTCTCCTTGAACCGACTCCAGGATCCACTACTGCGACAAAAATTGTTTTCGGCGGAAAATCTGTGTAGCAAGCCCGCAGCGTAAAACTTGCCGATTTCGCGTCCTGCGGCGAAATTTCGTGCGTTACGTCAACAACTATCGCTCGCGGATTAACCGACAAAATCGCGCCTTTCATCGCGGCGACAAAATAATCGCGCGTGCCGAAATCAGTTATAAGAGCAATTACCACTAATAAAAAAGCTCCACGAAATTCTGTGCAAAATCTCAAAGGAGAATAAAAGAATTTGCCCGGAATTTCGTGGATTTAAATTGGCACGAATTGCGGCGTTTGTTTTGTGCCAAAAAACCTGTTCAGTTACAAATTTCAAATGACGAATTACCGTATCGAGCGACACACGAATTCGTATTTGTTAATCTGCAATCAATTACCTAATTTGTGTTTCGTAAGATGTTTTGATACGGAGCTGCTGGTTTTTATTGAGTTTGATGTGTTTGCCGCGCTCAACAACTACCGCACCGACCCCGAAAGCAGCGCCCACGCCCGCGCCGACTGCCGCGCCGACCGGACCGCCGGCAATCGCTCCGATAACGATACCCGTCCCGGTGGCGGCGCCGACTTTAGCAGAATCGCCCTTGACCGAGCTTTTGCCTTCAACTGTTCCTTCCGGATCGACACGCTTGACGTTGTCGCCTTTGAGCGGCAAAACTTCGGTTAAAATTGCGTTAAAGTTGCTCCAACGATTTTCCGATAAAACGATCCGATCGAACGAGAGAAGGACTTCAGCACGACGTTTTATTCTGCCGGGCTTTTGAATTTTTGAAACTCTGCCTTCGACAATCGCGCCGTTCATTTCGTTTGGCGAGATTACGCGAGCTTGAAATTTGTCACCTTCAAGGCTTCTTTCCGTGCCGATGCCGTCAACTAATTCAACAATAAATTCGGTTTCAACCGGAATTACAACCGGTTCCGACCCGCTCGGCGCGGAACCGGTATATTCCGGTTTATTCGTAATTACCGGTATTTGTGAATTTTCAGAATTACCGTTTACTGTTTCCGTCGGCGCAACTTCGGAGCTTTGATTTTGGGGGGCGCCATCTGAAGTATTATTTGTTTGATTACCCGCATCATTGGTTACCGTGTTGGTTGTGACGGTTTCGGTAACTGTCTTTTCGGGAGCGCTTTCTACAATTGTCGTTTCGCTAGTCGTAGTTAAAACCGGCGTCTTAACGCCGCGTTTCCTTATTTCTGCCGGAATAGCGGCGTCGAATGAACGTTTTTCAAAACCGGTATTGTAACCGCTTTCAAAACCTTGTTGGTAACCATCGCGGTAATCTTCGAGCGTGCCGTAATCTTTATTATAAGCACGATCCGCCTTTGCGAATTCACCGTGTCTTTGATAATTCTTCGCCTGATTGTCGATGGCGTCACGGTATCCGGACATATAACCGTCGGAATAACCGGTTCGATAGCCGCGTTGTAATGCAACTTTTGAATCCTGAGCGGTCGCGCTTTGAGCTACAAAGCCTAAGAAGAAAACGAAAACGAGGGGAAAACTTAAAAAACTAGCTATATAACTTCTGGTTAGCTTCATCTTAATCTCCTTTTCAAAACTAGAAATGGTGTTTCAGCTATGACTTATATACCAATACTTAAGAAATTACAAGAAGAATTCTCACAACAGATGAATGATTTTGGAAGAAAACTCTTTTTCGAGTAATATCTTCTAATTAATGATAACTTATTTAACGAGGATAAATATGAAAATTCTAATTTTTTGTGCTTTATTTTTTGTCGTTTCAGCTTTTGTCTCTTCGGCTCAAACGCGAAAAGTATTACCGTATGAATATAAAGTTGACGATCTTTCAAACGGACTCCGTGTGGTAACCGTTCCGACCGATTATCCGAATCTTGTCTCGCTTTACATTGTCGTCGGCACCGGCTCGCGCAACGAAGTTGAAGAAAACAAAAGCGGTTACGCGCATTTTTTTGAACACCTGATGTTTCGCGGAAGTGAAAATTTTGCACCCGGAAGATTTGATGAAGTAATGAAAAAAGCGGGCGCGTCCAGTAATGCCTATACATCCGACGACCGCACCGTTTATCACGAAACCTTTGCCAAAGAAGATTTGGACGAGATTATGCGGCTCGAAGCCGACCGTTTTCAGAAATTGAAATTTTCGATTGAGCAATACAAAACGGAAGCCGGAGCGGTTTTAGGCGAATATAATAAAAACAGCGCGGCACCGACCTTTAAGATGTATGAAGTTCTGCGCGAAACCGCTTTTAAGAATCACACATACAGCCACACGACGATGGGCTATTTAAAAGACATCAAAGATTATCCGAATCAATACGAATACGCGCTCCAATTTTTTGACCGCTTTTATCGTCCCGAAAATACGACGATTATTGTCGTCGGCGATGTAACGCACGAAACTTTTTTGCCGCTGGTCAAAAACTACTGGGGCAAGTGGGAAAAAGGCAGTTACCGGCAGCAAATTCCCGTCGAGCCGATTCAAAAAGAATCGCGCAAAAAGCATATCGATTGGGATTCGCCTACACTTCCACACGTTGCGGTTGCCTACCGTGCGCCTGCCTTCTCCGAAACCGAAAAAGATAAAGTCGCGCTCGATTTACTAAGCTTAATTGCTTTTGGCGAGAACTCCGACCTTTATCAAAAACTTGTTCTCAAAGAGCAAAAGGCTGTTTGGATTGACGGCGGCGCGGACAATCATCTCGACCCGGAACTTTTCACGGTTTTTTCGCAAATCAAAAAGGATGAAGATTTAAATTATACGCGCGATGAAATTGTCAAAACCTTCAAAAAATACACCAAGGATTTGATTCCGCAAAAACAATTGGACGAAACACGAAAACGTCTGCGCTACGGTTTTTCACTTGGTATGAACAGTAACGACGCGATTGCCGGAACACTTGCCCGTTATGTTGCGCTGCGCCGTTCGCCTGAAACGATTGATAAAGTTTTTGCGCTTTACGACGCGGTGACCCCGGAAGACATACGCTTTTTTGCCAACAAATATTTTGTTGACAACAATCAAACAATCGTCACTTTGACGGCGAAGAAAAATGGAGGGAAATAATAATGAAAAATAGAAAATGGATAATGGATAATATTTTTTCTCCG
>MWVV01000788.1_pt1 | contig 11476 bp, 9 predicted proteins | sample 1047281 | NCBI WGS metagenome assembly MWVV01 (sample SAMN06349986, study PRJNA376086) | soil metagenome | isolation source: PT-2 sample Antarctic (ecotone) soil | place: Antarctica | collected 2015-01-13 | reverse complement strand
GTGTATCAATGTCGTAAAACGCCGTCACGCCATCTGCCTGCTGCGTGACCCAGTGGCCGATCTCAATCCCGTCCGGGACATACGAGCCGACGATCACCGCGTCGGCGTTCGCGAGTTCGTGGCCGAAGCTCCGCTTCAACTGCGACACGCTCTTGTAGAGATGCGTCTCCCCGAACGGCGGTCGCGGCATGTCGCGGTTTTCGGAGTACCACGGCTGATCGCGTTCCAAAAAGAGAATATCGTGTTCCCGCGAAGTGAGCTCACGCACCAACCCGCGATATGTCGTCGCGTGGCCGTTACCCCACGACGAAGTGATCGAGAGACCGAGGATGACGATTCTCATTTGACCGCCGCTCCTTCCAGGACTTCTTCCACCTGTTTCGCGCGATGCGCGTAGGTGTGCTTGGTGAGCACGCGACGATACGCCGCATCACCAATTTCCCGGCCACGCTCCGCTGTGAGCTCACGCATTTGCTGCGCGACCTCGTCGCCGTTGTGCGCCACGAGCACCTCGCTTCCTGGTTCAAAGAATTGCTCAACGCCTTCCCACGCGTCGGTGATGAGACAAGCCGACGCGCCCGCAGCTTCGAACACGCGCGTCGGAGGCGAAAAGCCGTAACGCGCCATGCTCTCGCGGCAGATGTTCAAGACCGCGCGGCAGGTGCAATTGAAGGCATTGTGATCCGCGGTGTAAACGTGGCCGAGATAGCGCACGTTCGGTGACATCGGTTTGTCCGCCCAGCCATTGCCGCCGAAGAGGAACCGCCGCTGTGGCAGCTGCGCGGCCGCGTTCAGGAAAAATTGTTCGACGCGTTGTTCACGATCCGGCAGACGATTTGCGAGCAGCCCGAGATCAGCTTCGAACTTCGGGTTCGGCGGAACGGGATGGTGCGTCTCGGGATCGAGCGCGTTGTAAATCGGAACGCACATCTTCGCGCCGTGAGATTCGTACGCGCGCACGACAGGGAAACCGCCGCCGTAGGTGAGGATGAAATCGTATTGCGGGATGCAGCCGTGGAAGGCATCTGCCGGGTTGCCCTCGATCCGGTCGAGTGTGGCCGGCGCATCGACATCCCAGAAGATGACGAGGTTGCCCGGCTTTTTCAGCGTCAGCACGGCCGACTCGAGCAGCTCGTCGAAGATGCCAACGCCGCTCGCTTTCACGATCATATCCGCGTCGCGTGCCGCGTCGATTTGCCGCCACGCCGCCTCTTCGGTGCCGTCGTAGACGACCACGTCGCACCAACTCGGCGGCTCCATGTCGCGGTGTTGCGGTCGGTCGTACGCGACCGGCTCGTAGAAGGTGATGCGATGGCCATTCGCATGCAGCGCTTTGATGATTCCGCGGTAGTAAGTAGCCGCGCCGTTCCAATAGGCGGAGAGCAGGCTCGAGGCAAAGAAGGCAATCTTCATCTGGCGGAGACGCTCCCCGGGATTCCCCGCTGACTCGGCACACTCACGGATTCAACCCTTCGTAGATACCGAGCAGTTCGTCTACGCGATGTGCGCAGGTGTGGCGCGCACGAATCGTCGCCAGACCGTGATCCGCCAGCTCGCGAGCCATCTGTTTGTCGGCGAGCAGAGCGCGAAGGTGCTTCTTCATCTCCGTTCCGTCCCGTGCGACGAGATAATCTTTCCCGGGAGTGAAGAGCTGCTCCGCGTCGTCCCAAGGCGAACAGACGAGCGGAATGCCGCAGGCGAGGGCCTCAAAGGGCCGGATCGTCGGGATGCCGCGGAGCGCTTCGACGTACGGACAGCGCGGCACATGCACCGTGATCTTGTAACGCGCGAAGACTTCCGGCGCGCGGTAATTCGCCAGCCAGCCTCCATATTCGATCCCCGCTTTGCGCAAAAGGGCGCGCGCACTTTCCGGATAACGCACGCCGTAAATCTTTGCCCTCAAGCCAAGCGACGCGACCGGTTCGATCAGAAATTCCTGGAGCTCAGCGCTTCGTTCGTTGTCGCCCCAGTTGCCGATCCAAACGAGATCGCCTTCGTAGTCGCGGCGCGGCAGCGGGTGAAATACGCGCGTGTCCGCCGCCTCATGCCAGGTCCAGCCACGTTTTGTCCAACCCTGCTCAACATAGTGCTGGCGCAGCACTTCGCCGTAAGCGAGAACGCCATCGTAGTGCGAGAGGTCGTAGCTTTGCATCTGCTCCGGCGCGGTGATCGCGCGGTGGTGCGTATCGTGGAACAGAAGCCTGTAGCCGCCAGTCGCGGCACGATGCTGCCCCACGCGCCGGACGAGTTCGTGGTCGCTCCATTCGTGAACGAGAACAAGGTTCGCCTCAGTCAGCACCTGGGCCAGGTCTAACGACTCGAGCGTGTATTGGATCGAACGCACCTCCGGATACCGCGCGTGAAAGTCGGCGACCGGCTGTTCGCCGTACTCCTGTACCAGATTCTGCCGGCTCCATGAATCTGCGGGCTCATAGATTGCGACCTCGTGTCCCCGCGCGCTTAGCTCGGTTGCGACCCCGCGCAGAAAATGCGCGTTCCCGTGGTTCCAATCCGAGACTAACGAGTGAGGGAAGAGGACGATCTTCACAACCGTGCGGTAGCGTCCGTTGTCCTCAATGGACCCACGCCGAAGCGACTTTGCCGGGTGCCCTCTGGAACAGCGCAGGCTACCACGCTTGATCCGAAGCAATCGTGATACACAGCGCGATAAGCGTCAGCCGTTCGCGTGGCGGAGAAGTGCTCGCCGCGAGCCCGTGCGCGCTTCGAGTATTTCACGCGCAAAGCTTCGTCGTTGGTCAGCCGGTTAAGCGCAGCGGCAAGCGCGCCGTGATCACAAGGGTCGATGAAGATGGCGGCGTAGCCCCAGATTTCGCGCAAGCTGGCGATATCTCCGAGCACAAGCGCACATTCGCAAAGACCGGCCTCCAGCGCAGAAAGTCCGAAAGGCTCGTATCGCGCGGGCAAGACGTAGATCGCGCTGCTTGCGAGGCGGCTTCTCAGCTCCGCCGGAGAAAGCTTGCCTAACGAGCGCACATTCTTCAGCTCAACGGAGCGGCCGTTTGGATCCGCAGAATCACCTGCTATCTCGATTGGCCATGGTGTGCGTGGCGCGACTGCTGCAAGCGTCGCGAAATTCTTGGCTTCATCCCAAATGCGCCCGGCAGCGAAGATGTTTTGGCTTTTCATGGCAGGCCGAAATTCGGCAGCGTCCCGCCCGTTTGAAACAACGCGTCCAGCGCCATAAAAGCCGTAGTTCTCCCCGAGCGTGTCGAGCATCGCGCGCGTCGGTGCGATGACGAGATCAGCCGAGTGGAGGCCGGCTTTAACCCGGCGGCGATATTCGTCGAAAAGGGGCGGCGCTTCACACTTCTTCACCGCCGACCACCACGAAAGCACGCAGGAATGAGCGACGACTAGAACAGGCACCTTCCATGGAAGCGCCGCATGCGCATAGCCGTTCAGATGGACCATTTCGGGCTTGAACTCACGTGCGATCTCCAACAGCCAATCGCCCGCGCGATCGACCTCTTCCCAAGGATGGTCCATCCACTCGAGCGCATAGCTGCTCGGAAAAAGTGACACGTTGGGCAGGCACGAAACCTCGTCCCGTTGCGTTTCTGTGATGATCGAGCCCATCGTGGCGAGCGCGAACTGCACCTCGGGCAGCGCACGAATTAATTCGACGGCGTAACTCCAGACACCGCCGACTGTGTCGGCGGTCATCAGAATGCGTGAGGGTTTTTCCATCACGACATCAGCACGAGCGCTTTCATGAAACCATCCGGACGCGCGGCGCTCATCTCGAGCGCTTCGCCGAGCTGCTCCAGCGGGAAGGTGTGTGTGTAGAGCGCACGCGGCGTCAACATGCCACTCTCAACCGCGGAAACGGCGGCCTGCATCCCTTGCAGGTAAATGGCGGGATCACGCTCATGTGCGTTGATCACATCGAGACCGCGCCAGTTCCAAAGCTGCATGTTCACCTGCCGTGGACCGTCCTGATGATAGCCTGCAATCACCAATCGGCCGCGCTCGCGCGTGAGTTCCGCGGAGAGATCTAGCGGCGATTGTTTGCCGACTGCCTCGATCACAACATCGCAAAACTTCTCCTCCGTGAGCTGCTTCACTTTTGCGATAACGCTCCCGTGGTCGTTCATGGCGATCGTGTCTGCGGCGCCCATCTTGCGCGCGAACTGCAGCGCGAATCCGCGGCGCGAAATCGCAATGACCCGCGCGCCGGCCGCGGTGGCGAGCTGGGTCAGGAGCGCGCCGAGAAAGCCAATGCCGACAATCGCGACGGTGTGGTTTTTCGCGATCTTGGCGCGCTTGAAGATGTTCATCGCGCAGCCGAGCGGCTCAGCGGGAAAGGGCTCGCCGTTCAATTCCCGCGGGAGCTTCACCGCGGCCGACGGCTCGCAAAGGTCGTATTCGGCATAAGCGTGGTCTGAAATCATCGCGATGCGATCGCCGGGCGTGAAACCGGTGACCGCTGCGCCGACTGCTTCGACCCGGCCCCAGCTTTCGTGACCGAGCGCGCCGGGAGGCATCGGGTAGTTAAACCATGGCTTGCCTTCCCAAGGAGGGATGTTCGAGGCACAAACGCCGCAACCCTCCAACCTGACCAGGACTTGCCCCTCTGCCGCCACAGGCGTTTGCACCTTTCGAATCTCGACGTGGCGCGGCGCGGCGATGACAGCGGCACGCATCGACGGAGTGGGGCGCGTCTCGAGCGCCGGGGCTGAAGGAGCAGCCGATACGGCTGCCGCGACAGGCTGCGGCGGCATTATGCGGTGGCGAGAGACTCTTGGCTCGCCGCCGCGCAGTGGAACTCGCGCAGCCATGCGTGCAGCCGCTCCACTCCTTCGCGCATTTCGACCTGCGGCTTCCATCCTGTGGCAGTTTGGAATTTTGAGAAATCGCTCACGTAGTAACGCTGATCGCCAGGCCGCCAGTTACCCCACGAGATCGCCGGCTTTTTGCCGTTCAGTTCCGCGATCCACGTGAGCAACTCCAGTAAGCTGGTCGTGTTTTCAGTGCCGCCGCCGAGATTAAAAACCTGTCCGGAAAGCGTGCGGATGTTTTTGCGCGCCAGCAGCAGGGCGTCAACGAGATCTTCGACGAAGAGGACATCGCGGACTTGTTTTCCGTCACCGTATAACGTGATCGGCCTCCCCTTCATCGCCTGAATGAGAAAGTGCGCGACCCAGCCCTGATCCTCCGTCCCGAACTGGTGCGGGCCGTAAATGCAGCTCATGCGGAAAACCACCGCGGCGAGTCCAAAGGTGCGGGCGTAATCGAGAATGTATTGATCGGCGGCACCTTTCGAGCAGCCGTACGGGCTGTAGAAATCGAGCGGCTGGTTTTCATTGATCCCGCTGGCGCGTATCTCGGAAGCGTCGGGCTCGTAGCGCTCGCCATTCAAGCGCAAGGCGACTTGATCAAGGCTGCCGTAGACTTTGTTTGTAGAGGTGAAGACCAGCGGTGGTGGATTGCTCATTCCGCGCAGCGCTTCCATCAGGTTGAGGGTGCCGCGGGCGTTGATCTCAAAATCGCTGATCGGCCCGGTGAGGCTGCTCGTAACGGCCACTTGCGCGGCCAGATGAAAAACAGCGGACGAACGTTGCGCCGCTTCGCCGAGGGTTTGTGCGTCGCGGATATCTGCGACTTGGACCTGCACAAGGTCGCCGTAAGTCTCGCGCAACCATTCCGCATTCTGCTCCACGCCCGCGCGCGAGAGGTTGTCGTACAACAGAACTGGCTCGCCTTCTCGGCAGAGTCGATTCGCCAGGTTGCATCCGAGGAACCCGGAGCCTCCAGTGATTAGGACCGGTTTTCTGCGGGTTGCGACGGATGTCGCGGGGGAGGGTTGCTGATGCAGCCAGGGAGTGTTGTCCACGGCCTCCACTCCGCCTTGGCGGAGAAGGCGCATGAGCAACTTCTCAGACCCATCGGTGCGCCGCATACCGAGATGAAATTCCCGTTCGTCCACCGCGGGTGCATCCATTTCCATCGAGGGATTTCGGTTGTGCGCGGCCGACCAATAGACCCGCTCGGCGGGAGCAGCCATCACACGCGTAAAGGCGGCGATCTGTGCCTGTTCGTCATGCCGCCACGTTGAGTAGCCCGTCTCGGTGATCCAGATCTCTGCGTTCGAGCCGTGTTGCAGAAGAACGTTTCGCACGCGTGCAATCTTCGAGTTCCAACCGTCCCACCAAAATTCAAAGGTGCCGGGATAACCGTGGATTCCTACAGCATCGATGTAGCGCAGCACGCCGCGGTCGCACATCAGGCCGACCCATTGCGCATCCATCGGACCGCTCGCGCCGAGGACTGTTTTCTTGCCCCGCTTTTGCGCCCAATGCGCCGCGCCGCCTACCATTTGGCAGAAGATCAGCCAGTTGGGATCAAGAGTGGTGTCCCACTCGAGCGGGTTCTTCGGCTTATTCCAAAGCTCGACCCACTCGAAGTGCTCGCCGAAGCGCGTGATGAAAACGTCCAGGAAATCCGCGTACTGCTTCGGATCTCGCGGCGGTGAGCAGCTATGCGGAACGATCCCGAGGGTGGGCGGTGTGTAATGAAAACAGGGAAGCACGCTCACCTCCCGAGCAAGACGTGGCAGCAGCCACGCATACCACTCCTCTCCACCCACATCATGCCAGTCAGCCCACGAGATCCCTGTTCGAAGCTCGGAGACGCCGATCGCCTTTAGATCGGCCAAAAGCTGTTCGACCCGCTCCTCTTCGCCCGGACGCAGCCACTCCAGAATACCGAAGGTCGGGCGACTGCTGACGCACCTCATACCGCCAGTCCCCGCTCCGCCAATTCGCGCGAGGCGTCAACCACGTGATCGACGGCCGTCTGTCCCTCCAGCCATTCAGCGAGCTCCACCAGTCCATCCTCCAGCCGCACCGCCGGGCCGTAGCCGAGAATGTCTTGGGCGCGTGAGATATCAGCGAAGCAATTACGGATGTCGCCTACGCGGCAACGGCCCACGACTTCGGGCTCAATCTCCGGTTTATTGAGAACACGGGCCATTTCCTCCGCGATCTGCCGGATGGAGTAATGATGCCCACTGCCGATGTTGAAAACATTGTCGGCGGCCTCGCGTACTTCAAGAGCAAGCCGGCAGGCCTGCGTGATGTCGTGCACGCTGACGAAATCGCGCTGCTGCTTGCCGTCTTCATTTATCAGCGGCGCATTGTCGTTCAGGAAGCGCGACGCGAAGATCGCGAGCACGCCTGTATAAGGGTTCGAGAGCGATTGCCGGGTGCCATAGATGTTAAAAAAACGCAGCCCAACAGTGGCAATGCCATAGGCACGACCGATCGTCATGCAGAGCCGCTCCTGCTGATACTTCGAAATCGCATAAACCGAGGGAACCGCAGGACATTTCGTCTCGGGAGTTGGGACCGGCTGGAGCGGCTCGCCATCTGGTCCACGCACCTCCCAATCATGAGCTTTGAGCTGTCCGAGCGTACGCTCCTGGCCTTCCACCATTTCGCCGTGCCGCGTCACGTAAAGTCCTTCGCCGTAAATGCTCATGCTGGAAGCAACCACGAGCCGCTCGACAGGCTTTCTCGCCAGCGCCTCCAGCAGGATGGCTGTTCCCTCGCCGTTCACACTCGTGTATTCAGCGATTTGGTACATGCTCTGCCCCACTCCCACGGTGGCGGCGAAATGGTAGACGGCGTCCACGCCTTTGAGCGCGCGCTTTATCACTGCCGGATCCCGGACATCGCCTTCCACCAGTTCGACGTCCTCCGCAAGGTATGCGGGACGCGCCGCCGCCTCGCCATGGACTTGGACCGCTAGATTGTCGAGCGCGCGGACATGATGACCATGTTCAAGCAAATCATCTGCAAGGTGGGATCCCACAAATCCTGCACCTCCGGTAATCAGTATCTTCTTCGTTCCCATAGCGATGCGTCTCCCAAAATACGTGCGGCCCTCTACTTGCGGTTGTCAGCTTCTTTGATGAACCTTACCCCGAGGCCTCGGCAAACCTTTGTGTGCAAGTTTTGCCGCGCTTAGTGAAGTCCGAACTCTGGCACGCGTGCGAACTGTTTGAAGTAGCTTGCGGCGACCCCTCTCCTCAACAGCGTAAACGCCTCACACTGTGAATATTGAAGCCGACCGTGAATTGTTTGAACGAAAGGGAACCAAGGGCTGTCAGTTATTCGAATTATTTAACCTGGTTAAATACTTTGAATCCCGTAGAACGTGCAACAGGATGGGTCGCCGTGCACGTGCCTACCACACAACCGTTGCGTCAAATTTCCCCTTTACATGAAGAGCTTTATGGCTGCCGAAGATAGCGATACTGGAATCAAAATTTACCTCCGCGAGATCGGGCAAATCCCGCTCCTGACTCCAGACCAGGAGATCGAGCTCGCGGCCAAGATCAAGAAAGGTGACCGCGAAGCGCGCGCCCTCATGATCCGGTCCAACCTCCGCCTGGTGGTGAAGATCGCTCATGATTACGCGAATCTCGGTCTGCCTCTCCTCGATCTCATTTCCGAGGGCAACATCGGCCTCATGAAGGCCGTTGAACGCTTTGATCCGGCGAAGGGTGGCAAGCTTAGCACCTATGCCGCCTGGTGGATTAAGCAATCGATCAAGCGCGCCCTGGCGAACCAGTCGAAGACCATTCGTCTGCCCGTCCATCTCGTCGACAAAATCTCGAAGATGCGCCGGGTTTCGCTCCAAATGAGCGAGGAACTCGGGCGCGAACCCACGGATGACGAGCTGGGTGAGGAGATCGGCATCGCCAGCGGCAAAGTGTCTCAACTGAAAACCGTTTCGATTCGCCCGGCGTCCCTCGATGCTCCCATCAGCGACGACGACTCGACGGAGTTCGGTGAAATTGTGGGCGACGAAGAGGCGCAGACGCCGTTCGAGCTATTGCGCGACAAGAACCTGCGGAACGAAGTTGGAGGATTACTCGACGTGCTGGACGACCGTGAGCGGAAGATCATCTTCTCGCGTTTCGGGCTCGACGGCGGAAAGCCGAAGACACTCGAGGAGGTGGGCAAGAAATTTGGTGTCACGCGCGAGCGGATCCGGCAATTGCAGAATATTGCCCTTTCGAAGCTGCGCCGGGCCTTGAGCAAGAAAGAGCGACCGGTCGACGTCGAACTGCCGGTTGAAGCATAGACGGTAAGCCAGCTTCAGAATTGCAGAGCGCGCGGATGGAAACGTCCGCGCGTTTTTCGTTCGCCCCAACGCTGAGCCTGTCATCCCGAGCCGCACAGACGGCGAGGGACCTCAATAAGGGGCTCGATCGGAACTTCACCGCCCAGCAGCTACACAACGCCACGCTGGCGTTGTCGCTGCGCGAAGAATGCGAAACACGTCGCGCGAGTATGCGAGGGCCCTCAGCGTCTTCGCGATTCGGATGACAGCTGGCGCGCCCGCGCCTAATCCATCATCGACTCTTCGTCCGACATTGGAGCTGAACCGGGAACTGCTTTGGCTTGTCGGACCTGAATCGAATCGACCTGTGCGCCTCCTGCTCGGAGATCACTTAGCACAACGAGATTGTCGCCGGCCTCCGTCAATCCCGCGTTCAATAAGTAGTTTTCCGCTGCTTCGATCGTGCTGTTTGGATCTTCGGTAAATGGAAGCAGCACGGGGTGCGTCCCCCAGCAAAGCGCCAGTTGACGGCAGATGTGTTCGCTGGGCGTAAAGGCAAAAACCGGCGCGTGCTCCGGCCGCATGTTCGAGACGTAACGCGCCATCGTCCCGTGCCGCGTGAAAACAATCAGCTTCGATTTCGGAAGTGCATTCGCGAGGCTCACGGCGGAAGCGACCGTCTTCTGCCGGCTATCGTGCAACTCCGTTTCGCGCGCGTAACCAGCCCCGCCGCTCCGTTCGATTCGACACGCCACGCGATCAAATACCTCCACGCATTTCACTGGGTAACGCCCGATCGAAGTCTCCCCGCTCAGCATAATGGCGTCGGCTTGCTCGAAAACGGCGTTGGCCACATCCGTGATTTCTGCGCGCGTCGGCACCGGATTCTCGATCATCGACTCCAGCATGTGCGTGGCGACGATGACCGGTTTGCCGAAGTGCAGGCACTGTTTCACGATGCGCCGCTGGATAATCGGCAACTCCTCCATCGGGCACTCAATGCCGAGATCGCCACGCGCGACCATGATCACGTCCGCCGCGTGGATCATGTGGTCGATGTCGCGCACCGCGGATTGGTCTTCAATCTTCGCGACGATCTGCGCCGTGCTGTTGAGCGTCTCGATGACGCGCCGCAGCTCCTCCACATCGCTTTTTTGCCGGGCAAAACTAAGCGCGACGAAGTCCACCTTTAGCTCCACGCCGAGCCGCACGTCATCGAGATCCTTGCGGGTGAGCGGCGGGAGATTCACCCGCACGCCAGGAAGATTGATGTGACGCCGGGAGCCAAGCGTTCCAGGCGTGAGTACTTTGCAACGGATGCGATTGTGCTGCTTCTCGAGGACGAGCAACTGAATTACGCCGTTATCAACTAACACCGTGTCCCCGGCCGAGATGTCGTTCACCAAGCCGTCGTAATTTACATCAACCGAATACGCCTCCTCGCTTTTAGCGCCGCGCACCGTGAACTCCAGAATGTCCCCGGGCGAAAGCTGCAGATCGCGGCCGATATCGCCCGTGCGAATCGCCGACCCCTGAGTATCGAGCAGGATCGCGACCGGCCGGTGAAGCTCCGCTGCAATCTCGCGGATCTGCGGCACCATCGTCCGCACCCATTCATCTTTGGCGTGGCTCATATTGAGCCGGAAGACATCAGCGCCCTGCGCCATCAACTGCCGCAAAATCTCCGAGCTCTCGCTCGCAGGCCCCAGTGTACAAATGATCTTCGTCTTGCGCATGAACGCTCAGAGTTCCTCGACCGCTCGTAATCGCAAGCGCCTCGGCCGCTGGTTTTGCCCCGGTTCGTCCCCGTCTTCGTATTCTGGTAAACGGGGCGGGTCCGCGAGCTCATAACCTGGCGGCTTCAAAGTGAGGTTCGGATTGTAAAATGGATCCCGCCAAAGTTCTGTGCCCCAGCGCTCCTGCATATAAGTCGCCTCTTGGAGGAACTGCGCCTGTTGCTCCCGCGTGGCCTGATGACCGCGCGTCGCGGATTCGTGGTGCAGAAGATTCGCGTACGGTGTCCAGATGATCTGCCATCCTCGTGCGCGCGCTCGCAAACACAGATCAATGTCGTTGAAATTGATTGCAAGATGCTCCTCGTTGAACCCACCGAGTTCCTCGAAGACCGCTCTGCGCATGACGAGACAAGCCGCCGTGACCGCAGAACAATTATGCTGCAACCAGGCGCGATTGAAATAACCGGGATGGCCGTGCGGGATGCGGTGGTGCGCGTGGCCAGCGACGCCGCCGAGCCCAAGCACCACGCCGCCGTGCTGCAACGTTCCGTCTGGGTACCACAGGCGTGCACCCACTGCGCCGACCTCTGGTCGAATCGCATGGCTCACCATTTCGCGGAGCCAACCTGCTTCAGTCGCCTCGATATCGT
>MWVV01000787.1_pt1 | contig 11478 bp, 7 predicted proteins | sample 1047281 | NCBI WGS metagenome assembly MWVV01 (sample SAMN06349986, study PRJNA376086) | soil metagenome | isolation source: PT-2 sample Antarctic (ecotone) soil | place: Antarctica | collected 2015-01-13 | reverse complement strand
CTGAGTATCCGCAATTCGGGCAAAAATTTGCGTTGCCGTCAACTTGTGCTTGGCATTGTGGGCATTGTTTCATCTGTAATGGACTCCGTAAGAAAGATTAAGTTGTTGTTATTTATGCCACAGCCTCTCGGTTTTTGGCAATCTCAATTGACTTATATGACAAGTTTTCATTTTTCGCCTTTAATTCTTCGCGGTGCTGGCGCGTGTATAATAAACGAATTCAGACAGAAACCGACAATAGAGACATTTCGCTTGTCGTGGTTCTCGAAGTTTGATAATCTTCGGAACAGCGACAAAATAAGACAGACAATGCAGACAATATAGAAAAATGAGAAAAAGTGAATCGGCGAAGTTTCTCGACATTTCGGAAAAGACACTTGAACGGCTTGTAAAAAGTGGTGAAATATCCTCAAAACTAGAAAAGGGTAAAACGAGAGACGTAGTAATTTTTGATGATGAAGAATTAAAAATCTTTAAGGAAAGGCGAGAAGCTGCAAAACATCGTCCGGCATTTTCTACTGATGAAGCATCCGCGCAAAACGTAGTTTCACTAATACCGACGAAAGCCGACAATATAGACAGACTTTCATTTACTCCAATGATTACGGCTTTAGAATCACTTGCCGATGCACAAAAAATGGTTTTTCTACAGAACAAACCAATGTTAAATCTGAGAGATTCGGCTTTGGTTTCCGGTCTTTCCGTAACATTTTTGGAAAAGGCTGTGAAAGACGGAAGGCTGAAAACATTCGCGGGGTTGCGAGGTTCTAAAGTAATTCGGCGGCTCGATTTGGAAAAATTGATAGGTGAATTATGATTATCCTGTTTTTTATATTGTTAGTTGGTTTTGTTTTGATGTTGCTTTTCATTGGCGCTGTAATCTCTCTGCTTAGAGACAAACCAAAGCCGATTAAGAAAGCAGAAACTCCAATAGTTACTAACACCTTTGTTAATCGCTAGTAGGTTTTGAGCCTTGTATTATAAGGGTTAAAGTCGGTTCGGAAAACAGTTTTCCCCAACGACACTAAACCGAGATGCTCTCGACCTTGCTATGCAGGTTGAACTCGTTCAAAATACAATAGTGAGAAGTTTTTAGATATTTTCAGCCTGAAAACAGGCAATAAAAAAAGGTCGCGTTTGTTTCCAAATCAACGACCCTTAGATACTCAAAAATGATTGAGCGGTTTGCTACTCTCATCATACAAAGTTTCTAAAGGGAACGTCAAGTTTAGATTTGGAACGCTCGGCTTTTACAAACAAAAGTCGGGCGTTTTTACGTTCGCTTTCACATTAGGAGAAAATTTTGTATGGACAGCAAAGCACAGACAGCACTAGCAATTGAAAGCCACGAAACAGATTTAACAAAAAAAACATCACCATCACGGATATTTCAACCAGCTTTAGAACCTAAAGCGATTTCGTCAATTCTCGCAAGTATTGACTCGGTAGTTTCTGAACCGATTCAAGCGGACGAAACCGAAAATGAATCAAAAAATGAAATTAAGAAAATTGGTTTTACGTATGGCGAACTACTCGAATTAGAGTTACCTCCACGTGAAGAAATTATTTTTGGGTTGGGACGCGGTGAAGTGGGTATGTTTAACGCGGTCAATAATGCCGGTAAGACAACAGTATTACGAAATTTGATGATAAGTCTCGGCATCGGCAAGCCGTTTTCGCCTTTTGGTAACTTCTCACTACCGAAGCGAGTTGCTTTTCTCGACTTTGAAGATACGCTTTCGTTCCTTCGCAAAGATTTAAGCGTGATGCTCAGAAATTTCTCTGATTTAGAAAAATCACGCTTCAATGATAACGCCTTACTGATTTGCGAATATACCGACGGACAAGGCGAAGATTTGAGTTTATCGAGGCTCAACCATCTCGCCGTATTGACAGAAAACCTTAACAATTTCGCGCCGGATTTAATCATTGTTGACACCATTTCCACCGCGTTTCAGATTCGAGATGAAAACAATAACGCCGAAGTCAGACAATTTATAATGAGACCATTGAAACAACTAGCCAAAGACGTTAACGCGGCTGTCATTGCTACTCATCATATCGGTAAACCAAAAGGCGAAGAAGGACAGACAAAAGAAGCGAGTTTTAGGGGGCGTGGTGCTTCAAGTTTCGCAGATATGGCGCGGCTTGTTCTGAATTTAGAGAAAAATAACATTGACCAGACCGTCTCTCTGATTTGTGCCAAAGTCAAAGGCGCGAGATTCACAGACTTAAAACTTAAACTTAATCAAGAAACTCGTTGGTTTGAATCGCAGGGCGAATGTAGGGAAGTTACAAACTACTCTCTTTTGATTGAAATGTTCGCTGACGGTAAAGAGTATTCAACAAAGGAAATTGTTGACGAATTTGACGGTGTGATGTCGGTTAGAAATACAAAATCATATTTGAACAAAGCCGTCGAGAATGGCGAGTTGAAAAAGGTCAGACACGGCATCTACCAAAGAGTTTCGGATTGGGAAAACGCCAAAGATTATTGAAAGTGCAGAAATGCAATCCCTATAGGGTTTGCACTATTGCACTTTCGGTTTTAGTCCGATGGTTATTGACCTAAACGCAAAAACAAGGCTTTTTCACTTTTGCACTATTGCACTTTCAAAATTATGAGTATCCAACTTGAAAAATACAACGGAACGCCACGCCTTGAAAAATGGAGCGGCACAAAATCACGCTACACTTGTCCGTCTTGTAATTCAAAAAACGACTTTACCCGATTTGTTGACGATGACGGGAAATATCTGCCCGATAATGTCGGCATCTGTAATCGAGCGTCAAAATGCGGTTATAGCTATACCGCGAAACAGTTTTTCGCAGATAACCCACAATCAACAATAGGGTTAAAATTTGGTAGCGGTAAACGAAAAGGCATATCAAGGTATGGCTTTGCTACTAAAAGCCTTGCACAGGCGACGCAAACGCCGAAAACAGCCTATGATTTCATACCCGTTGAACATTTGAAGAAAACTATTGGCAATTATGAACAGAACGCCTTTGTTCATTTCCTGTTAAACCTTTTTCCCGATTGTATAGAAGAAATCCAAAACGTCTTGGAAATGTATTTCGTCGGGACATACCCTGACAATCACGGGTTTTATACCTGCTTTCCCTATATTGACCAATTTAACCGCATTTGCAGAGCGAAGCTAATCAGATTTAACTCTGAGACCGGAAAGCGGCTAAAAGGTAAATTTGATACTTCATCTTTACCTGCAAAGCTCAAACTCAAAGAAGATTTTAACTATAACCAAGTATTCTTTGGTGAAAATTTGTTGAATAAATACCCTAATAAACCAGTGGTTATTGTGGAAGCCGAAAAATCAACCTGCATCGCAAGCCTTTGTTTACCTGAGTTTGTTTGGCTCGGTAGTAATTCAAAGCAATGGTTGAAAGCGGAAAGGCTTCAACGGCTTGATAAACGTCAAATCATTCTTTGTCCAGATGCAGACGGCTACCAATCGTGGGCGGCAATAGCCAAAGACGCGAGAAGATTAGGGTTGAATGTCAAAATGTGGGATTTGATAGAGACAGAAGCGACAGATGAACAGAAAAAGGATGGCTACGACATAGCCGACTATTTGATTGAAAAACAACGCGAGATAAACACTCACAACCAAGCGGTTGACGCTCACAATCAATTGATTGACGCGAAAATCGCACGACTAGATAAGGAGATAACACAATGAAAGATTGGAATGAGGAAGTCGTAAGGCTTCGAGAAGAAAAACAAAAAGAGGAAAAGAACAAACGGCTTGAATTGGTAGCTGACGAGATTAACGAATTGGCAGATTTAGAGATTCAATACGAAAACGCCGGACACGAGTTGGCGCGGTGTAAACAAACCTTTACAGAGATTTCAGACAGAAACTCACCTGAGATTGAAGAAGCAACTTTGAAACTGAATAAAATCAAAAGTGCGATAAACGAAATTGACATAGATTGGAAATTACAAGAAGTCGTCAAAAACAATGCACAGTATGAGGTGGTAAAGCAGCAAATGTTGGTGAACGATTTAGACGCTCGTAAAACTTATGGTGATTTAGAATTTGCCGAGTGGATGGTCGCCTGCCAAACCTTATGCGAGTTAGAACAAATCAGAGACGCTGAAAAACAGAAAGTGAAAGAAGTAAATAATAGGTATTATGAACTCAAATCTATACCGGATTATGCCGTTCTTACCAACCGCATACGCGCATTGTCGGACGAGAAATGGAACGCTCACGATAAAATTGCACCCGTTGAACGTGATATGCGACAGATGCAGCTTAGATTAGCATCTCTACGCTCGGTCATAGCCAAAGCTGAAGCTGCTTAAAAACTTATACAACGTATGTTTACCGTAAAAAACACGGTTGGTGTAGCAGTGATAAGGGTTTGAAGTGTTGTTTGATGGTTGGTTTTAATGGTTTTTCGGACAACCCTTCTATATGGTTGGTTTATTTAATTATCTGTAAATTGGTAAAAGTAAAGGACGGCACAAGATATAGGAATTTATGCCGAATACAATATGTTGCGGTTTTTGGTTAGGAATGGTGAGAGATGGTTATTAGGAAAAGCACAATTAGTTGTGGTTTATGCCTCTAAAGCCTTATAAATCAATTACATAATGGATATTATCAGACACAGGGCATCATTTTTGACAACGGTTAGAATTATTCAGATGAAGAAAGGGCAAGAGATAAACCCTTATTATACATAGTTTACAGATAGGTAGGGGTCATTAAATCAGTATTAAGTAGGTATGTCGGCATAGGAAGATTTTCAAATAATGGTTGAAACAGGCTGGCACAAAAAAAAGAATTAGGAGTTTTTTATGAAAAAAGCAAAAGAAATAAACATTGAAGAAATTATGACCGACAAAAATAAAATGGTAACAGAGCAAATTGCAAGCCAGATTATTGGCATACCTTACCAGTCTCTGAAAAGGTCAATACGCTGGAAAAATAAAATAACTTTCTTCAAATTGAACGGAAGAATCTCGTACCGTATATCTGACCTGGAGGAATTTCTGGAACGCTCTAAAATTCCGGCAAAAGATTAGCCATCGCTTTTTTATTCCCTGTGCGATGGCAATACGGTTAGGCGGGTTTCAAAACCTTTCCCGTCTGACCGTATACACACAAGCTGAGTTCCTGTCCAGACTCAGCTAGTCAGTATGACCGAATTCTGTTGATAATATCTCCAATCGGTCATACTGACTTTTTTACTGTCAAAAGTAGTGCTAAATTTACCGTTTCCCGACGCTGTGCGGCTCTGTAACCATCTTTTATTACAATAGGTTGACCAACCTTCCTCTTATCAAAAAAAAGTCGTCCTAGAGCCTGTAATAAACGAATCTCGCCAAAACCGACAATAGAGACATTTCATTTGTCTTGATTCTCGCATTTTGCTCGTTATTTGATTTCTCCTTCATCCATCGTAAGCGGTAAGAATGCTCCTCCGTATGACTTTAGTTTGCCGACAAACGAAATTTTCTTCCCTTTTGTCAAACCCATTGCTTCTGCTTTTTCACTCTCTTTCAAGGTTAAAGCAATATCGTTGGTGAGTGTCTCAGAGTTCATCTTGATGTTCAAAACTAATCCGCCGAATGTGCCTTCTTTAACTTCTGCGACAGTGCCTTCCCACGCAACAGTTTTGCCTTCAAAGTTCTTCCATAAGGCATCTTTCTGCATATCGGTTGAGTTACTACGGGTGTTATAGACGCTATTGTATTCGCTCCATTTCATCGGGCTAATGGTTTCTTTTGGTGTTACTGGTGCGGCGGTGTTTGTTGAAGTTGTCGGATTAGAAGTGGTTGTGGTGTTTGTTGGGTTAGTGGTAGCAACTGTGCTTTGATTTGCTTTGTTTGCATCCGTCAAGTTACCGATACTGCCGAGGGCGCACAGACCTATTACTCCGGCAACAATAGCTACAGGTAGCAACGACTTGGTTTTCTTGACTGGAACGACTGGGGGCGGTTGGTTTTGGGGAGTTGCTGAGTATCCGCAATTCGGGCAAAAATTTGCGTTGCCGTCAACTTGTGCTTGGCATTGTGGGCATTGTTTCATCTGTAATGGACTCCGTAAGAAAGATTAAGTTGTTGTTATTTATGCCACAGCCTCTCGGTTTTTGGCAATCTCAATTGACTTATATGACAAGTTTTCATTTTTCGCCTTTAATTCTTCGCGGTGCTGGCGCGTGTATAATAAACGAATTCAGACAGAAACCGACAATAGAGACATTTCGCTTGTCGTGGTTCTCGAAGTTTGATAATCTTCGGAACAGCGACAAAATAAGACAGACAATGCAGACAATATAGAAAAATGAGAAAAAGTGAATCGGCGAAGTTTCTCGACATTTCGGAAAAGACACTTGAACGGCTTGTAAAAAGTGGTGAAATATCCTCAAAACTAGAAAAGGGTAAAACGAGAGACGTAGTAATTTTTGATGATGAAGAATTAAAAATCTTTAAGGAAAGGCGAGAAGCTGCAAAACATCGTCCGGCATTTTCTACTGATGAAGCATCCGCGCAAAACGTAGTTTCACTAATACCGACGAAAGCCGACAATATAGACAGACTTTCATTTACTCCAATGATTACGGCTTTAGAATCACTTGCCGATGCACAAAAAATGGTTTTTCTACAGAACAAACCAATGTTAAATCTGAGAGATTCGGCTTTGGTTTCCGGTCTTTCCGTAACATTTTTGGAAAAGGCTGTGAAAGACGGAAGGCTGAAAACATTCGCGGGGTTGCGAGGTTCTAAAGTAATTCGGCGGCTCGATTTGGAAAAATTGATAGGTGAATTATGATTATCCTGTTTTTTATATTGTTAGTTGGTTTTGTTTTGATGTTGCTTTTCATTGGCGCTGTAATCTCTCTGCTTAGAGACAAACCAAAGCCGATTAAGAAAGCAGAAACTCCAATAGTTACTAACACCTTTGTTAATCGCTAGTAGGTTTTGAGCCTTGTATTATAAGGGTTAAAGTCGGTTCGGAAAACAGTTTTCCCCAACGACACTAAACCGAGATGCTCTCGACCTTGCTATGCAGGTTGAACTCGTTCAAAATACAATAGTGAGAAGTTTTTAGATATTTTCAGCCTGAAAACAGGCAATAAAAAAAGGTCGCGTTTGTTTCCAAATCAACGACCCTTAGATACTCAAAAATGATTGAGCGGTTTGCTACTCTCATCATACAAAGTTTCTAAAGGGAACGTCAAGTTTAGATTTGGAACGCTCGGCTTTTACAAACAAAAGTCGGGCGTTTTTACGTTCGCTTTCACATTAGGAGAAAATTTTGTATGGACAGCAAAGCACAGACAGCACTAGCAATTGAAAGCCACGAAACAGATTTAACAAAAAAAACATCACCATCACGGATATTTCAACCAGCTTTAGAACCTAAAGCGATTTCGTCAATTCTCGCAAGTATTGACTCGGTAGTTTCTGAACCGATTCAAGCGGACGAAACCGAAAATGAATCAAAAAATGAAATTAAGAAAATTGGTTTTACGTATGGCGAACTACTCGAATTAGAGTTACCTCCACGTGAAGAAATTATTTTTGGGTTGGGACGCGGTGAAGTGGGTATGTTTAACGCGGTCAATAATGCCGGTAAGACAACAGTATTACGAAATTTGATGATAAGTCTCGGCATCGGCAAGCCGTTTTCGCCTTTTGGTAACTTCTCACTACCGAAGCGAGTTGCTTTTCTCGACTTTGAAGATACGCTTTCGTTCCTTCGCAAAGATTTAAGCGTGATGCTCAGAAATTTCTCTGATTTAGAAAAATCACGCTTCAATGATAACGCCTTACTGATTTGCGAATATACCGACGGACAAGGCGAAGATTTGAGTTTATCGAGGCTCAACCATCTCGCCGTATTGACAGAAAACCTTAACAATTTCGCGCCGGATTTAATCATTGTTGACACCATTTCCACCGCGTTTCAGATTCGAGATGAAAACAATAACGCCGAAGTCAGACAATTTATAATGAGACCATTGAAACAACTAGCCAAAGACGTTAACGCGGCTGTCATTGCTACTCATCATATCGGTAAACCAAAAGGCGAAGAAGGACAGACAAAAGAAGCGAGTTTTAGGGGGCGTGGTGCTTCAAGTTTCGCAGATATGGCGCGGCTTGTTCTGAATTTAGAGAAAAATAACATTGACCAGACCGTCTCTCTGATTTGTGCCAAAGTCAAAGGCGCGAGATTCACAGACTTAAAACTTAAACTTAATCAAGAAACTCGTTGGTTTGAATCGCAGGGCGAATGTAGGGAAGTTACAAACTACTCTCTTTTGATTGAAATGTTCGCTGACGGTAAAGAGTATTCAACAAAGGAAATTGTTGACGAATTTGACGGTGTGATGTCGGTTAGAAATACAAAATCATATTTGAACAAAGCCGTCGAGAATGGCGAGTTGAAAAAGGTCAGACACGGCATCTACCAAAGAGTTTCGGATTGGGAAAACGCCAAAGATTATTGAAAGTGCAGAAATGCAATCCCTATAGGGTTTGCACTATTGCACTTTCGGTTTTAGTCCGATGGTTATTGACCTAAACGCAAAAACAAGGCTTTTTCACTTTTGCACTATTGCACTTTCAAAATTATGAGTATCCAACTTGAAAAATACAACGGAACGCCACGCCTTGAAAAATGGAGCGGCACAAAATCACGCTACACTTGTCCGTCTTGTAATTCAAAAAACGACTTTACCCGATTTGTTGACGATGACGGGAAATATCTGCCCGATAATGTCGGCATCTGTAATCGAGCGTCAAAATGCGGTTATAGCTATACCGCGAAACAGTTTTTCGCAGATAACCCACAATCAACAATAGGGTTAAAATTTGGTAGCGGTAAACGAAAAGGCATATCAAGGTATGGCTTTGCTACTAAAAGCCTTGCACAGGCGACGCAAACGCCGAAAACAGCCTATGATTTCATACCCGTTGAACATTTGAAGAAAACTATTGGCAATTATGAACAGAACGCCTTTGTTCATTTCCTGTTAAACCTTTTTCCCGATTGTATAGAAGAAATCCAAAACGTCTTGGAAATGTATTTCGTCGGGACATACCCTGACAATCACGGGTTTTATACCTGCTTTCCCTATATTGACCAATTTAACCGCATTTGCAGAGCGAAGCTAATCAGATTTAACTCTGAGACCGGAAAGCGGCTAAAAGGTAAATTTGATACTTCATCTTTACCTGCAAAGCTCAAACTCAAAGAAGATTTTAACTATAACCAAGTATTCTTTGGTGAAAATTTGTTGAATAAATACCCTAATAAACCAGTGGTTATTGTGGAAGCCGAAAAATCAACCTGCATCGCAAGCCTTTGTTTACCTGAGTTTGTTTGGCTCGGTAGTAATTCAAAGCAATGGTTGAAAGCGGAAAGGCTTCAACGGCTTGATAAACGTCAAATCATTCTTTGTCCAGATGCAGACGGCTACCAATCGTGGGCGGCAATAGCCAAAGACGCGAGAAGATTAGGGTTGAATGTCAAAATGTGGGATTTGATAGAGACAGAAGCGACAGATGAACAGAAAAAGGATGGCTACGACATAGCCGACTATTTGATTGAAAAACAACGCGAGATAAACACTCACAACCAAGCGGTTGACGCTCACAATCAATTGATTGACGCGAAAATCGCACGACTAGATAAGGAGATAACACAATGAAAGATTGGAATGAGGAAGTCGTAAGGCTTCGAGAAGAAAAACAAAAAGAGGAAAAGAACAAACGGCTTGAATTGGTAGCTGACGAGATTAACGAATTGGCAGATTTAGAGATTCAATACGAAAACGCCGGACACGAGTTGGCGCGGTGTAAACAAACCTTTACAGAGATTTCAGACAGAAACTCACCTGAGATTGAAGAAGCAACTTTGAAACTGAATAAAATCAAAAGTGCGATAAACGAAATTGACATAGATTGGAAATTACAAGAAGTCGTCAAAAACAATGCACAGTATGAGGTGGTAAAGCAGCAAATGTTGGTGAACGATTTAGACGCTCGTAAAACTTATGGTGATTTAGAATTTGCCGAGTGGATGGTCGCCTGCCAAACCTTATGCGAGTTAGAACAAATCAGAGACGCTGAAAAACAGAAAGTGAAAGAAGTAAATAATAGGTATTATGAACTCAAATCTATACCGGATTATGCCGTTCTTACCAACCGCATACGCGCATTGTCGGACGAGAAATGGAACGCTCACGATAAAATTGCACCCGTTGAACGTGATATGCGACAGATGCAGCTTAGATTAGCATCTCTACGCTCGGTCATAGCCAAAGCTGAAGCTGCTTAAAAACTTATACAACGTATGTTTACCGTAAAAAACACGGTTGGTGTAGCAGTGATAAGGGTTTGAAGTGTTGTTTGATGGTTGGTTTTAATGGTTTTTCGGACAACCCTTCTATATGGTTGGTTTATTTAATTATCTGTAAATTGGTAAAAGTAAAGGACGGCACAAGATATAGGAATTTATGCCGAATACAATATGTTGCGGTTTTTGGTTAGGAATGGTGAGAGATGGTTATTAGGAAAAGCACAATTAGTTGTGGTTTATGCCTCTAAAGCCTTATAAATCAATTACATAATGGATATTATCAGACACAGGGCATCATTTTTGACAACGGTTAGAATTATTCAGATGAAGAAAGGGCAAGAGATAAACCCTTATTATACATAGTTTACAGATAGGTAGGGGTCATTAAATCAGTATTAAGTAGGTATGTCGGCATAGGAAGATTTTCAAATAATGGTTGAAACAGGCTGGCACAAAAAAAAGAATTAGGAGTTTTTTATGAAAAAAGCAAAAGAAATAAACATTGAAGAAATTATGACCGACAAAAATAAAATGGTAACAGAGCAAATTGCAAGCCAGATTATTGGCATACCTTACCAGTCTCTGAAAAGGTCAATACGCTGGAAAAATAAAATAACTTTCTTCAAATTGAACGGAAGAATCTCGTACCGTATATCTGACCTGGAGGAATTTCTGGAACGCTCTAAAATTCCGGCAAAAGATTAGCCATCGCTTTTTTATTCCCTGTGCGATGGCAATACGGTTAGGCGGGTTTCAAAACCTTTCCCGTCTGACCGTATACACACAAGCTGAGTTCCTGTCCAGACTCAGCTAGTCAGTATGACCGAATTCTGTTGATAATATCTCCAATCGGTCATACTGACTTTTTTACTGTCAAAAGTAGTGCTAAATTTACCGTTTCCCGACGCTGTGCGGCTCTGTAACCATCTTTTATTACAATAGGTTGACCAACCTTCCTCTTATCAAAAAAAAGTCGTCCTAGAGCCTGTAATAAACGAATCTCGCCAAAACCGACAATAGAGACATTTCATTTGTCTTGATTCTCGCATTTTGCTCGTTATTTGATTTCTCCTTCATCCATCGTAAGCGGTAAGAATGCTCCTCCGTATGACTTTAGTTTGCCGACAAACGAAATTTT
>MWVV01000786.1_pt1 | contig 11486 bp, 13 predicted proteins | sample 1047281 | NCBI WGS metagenome assembly MWVV01 (sample SAMN06349986, study PRJNA376086) | soil metagenome | isolation source: PT-2 sample Antarctic (ecotone) soil | place: Antarctica | collected 2015-01-13 | reverse complement strand
CCGCCGCCTCCACCATATCTATTTTTTACACAATAAAAATGGCACAAACGAAAAAGAAATTGAGCAAAAACGCGAAAGCGGCTTTGAAAATTTTGGAAGAATCAAAACTGCTGAACGCGGCGAAAACGTCGCACGCTCTGAAAATAGCGGCAAGCGACAAGCCGTCGATTAACTCGCCGAAAACAACCGCCGCCAACAAAATCAGACCGGAGAAAAAGCGCGGTTAAGGGAACTTATAAAATGAGCGAAACGCAGCAAAGAGTAACGGGAACTTTTAACGCCGCAGGCGACGACGGCGAGCAGTATCACGTCGTCGAATACACCGATTTCGTTCACACGACGACCGCCGAAACCGCCGTCGGGCAAGAAGGCGTTAAGGAATATAAACTGGCGAACGGCACGCCGCTTATGCGTCTTGGCGACAGAGAATTTGAAATCGAAGCGAGCGGCGTGAAAATCACGATTGCCTGATAATTTATAAATTCAAATCAATTGAATATCTTGTTTTACTGCCAATCAAAAAAGTTTTTACCTAAAAATTGAAATCCTTCCGTTTTGAGTTTTTCCAAATGCGCCTCAACTGATTTTTCCGCAAGCGACCGCAAATCGACTGACACGTCCGCATAAACTTTCTCGACAATTTCACCCGTATTTTTCGCGCCGTCTTCGATTGCTTCGACGATTTTTCGTTCGCGTTCCAAGCGGTGCGCGATATAGCTTTCGATTTTGCTTTTCGCATCGAAAATTGCCGCGCCGTGCGAGCCGCACAAAAATTTCAGATTCGGCAGGTTTTTCAGTTTTTCGAGCGACTTGAGATAATCAATCATATTGCCTCCGGGCGCGGCGATTAAAACGCTTCCCACGCCCGAAACATTGTCGCTCGCGAGCAGAAAACCAAATTCTTCATCGTAAAAAGCAAGATGCCCGCGCGCGTGTCCGGGCGTGTGCAAGATTTGCAAATCAAACGCTTTTCCGTTTTCATCCGACAAAGTAAAAACGTCGCCGTCTTCTAAAATCTTGTCAAAATCTTCAAATTCGATGTCATAAAGTTTTTCGAGCGTCAGACGATGCGCCGAAACCGGAACGCGCATCGCAAACTTTTCAAGAAGATGTTTTCGCAGTGCGCGCTCGGCGCCGATGTGGTCGCGGTGCAGGTGCGAGACGATAATCTCGCGGCAAACGCCGCCCGAGCGCTCTATTAAATCATCAATTAATTTGAACAATTTGGCTTGTTCATTTTCACCGCGCGCCGCCGCGTCGATGACGACAAACTCTTTTCCGCCGACGATAAAACAATTCGTATGCGTCGCAGGCGGCAACGTTTCGGTTTTTGCGGGAAAACAAATCAGGCGTGAATTAAGTTCGATGTAATCAATCGCGCCGTCGCAGGTTTGAGACTTTTCAAAAAGTTTTTGCGAAAAATTTTTCAGTTTCCGGTTTTCGGCTATCGTTTTTTGATTCGTCTGCCCGAATCCGCGTTCATCTGCGGTCAAACTTCCTCTATCTACCTCTACGGCAAATAATTCTTTGAGCGCGATTAAAACCGGCGGCGAAATCAAAACTTGTCCGTTTTTCCAAAAGTCCAAAGCTTTTTCCGGCGCGACAAATTCGACCGCTCGCAACTCGGAAATCGCGTCATAAGGCGTTTGTTTTTCGGGACAAACGGCGATAAAAAATCTCGTCTTAAAACGCGCGGGCGAAAACTGCGGCGTCGTCCAGAATCCGGCGTAGAAAAAATCAATGGCGTCAAGGTGCAGATTCCAACTCTCCAGAATTTCCGCGAACGAAAATCTGCCGCTAATCAAATCGTCGTGCAAGGATGCGCGCTGACCTTTTGTTAATCGTTCGCCGCCGCGCGCCAGAAGAACGCCGACTTCTTCAAAACATTCGCGCGCCGCCGCGACGACGAATTGTTCCAAATCCCTGTCAGCGCAATTTTTCACGCGAATTTCCGCGTCCGACGCCTCGACTTTTCCGCCGGGAAAAGCGTGCCAGCCGCCCAAGAATGCGAGCTGAGGATTGCGCTGCGCCCAAACAACTTGCCGCAAATTTTTATCGAGTAAAATAACCGCCGAAGCATCGCGCGGCGGGCGGGCAATTTCTTTTTCGGATTTCACACGGGAATTTTAACGCAAAAACAGGACGCGGACGAACGCAGATTTGAAAGATTCTCGCAGAAAAGTTTTTAACTATTCCGCATCATTCCGCCGAATCTGCGTTTCTCCGCGCCGCTGTTCTTTTCTATTAATTCAAATCAAACAGCAAAAATTCGGTTTCGTCCGCCAACGATTTGATTTTCAAAACAATTTCGTCGCTGATTGCCGCGCCGTCGCCCGCTTCTAAAATCTCGCCTTTGAGCGTGACTGAACCTTTGACCATTTGAATATAAGCGTGGCGATTTGTCGCCAATTCGTGCGCGACTTCTTCGCCCGTTTTCAAAATCGAAGAATAAAGTTTCACGTCCTGATTTATTTTAACCGAGCCGTCGTCTCCGCCGCGCGACGCGACGAGTTTAAGCACGCCCTGTTTGGTTTCCGGCGCAAAATAAGTCTGCTCGTAGCCCGGCTCTAAACCGTCCTTTTCCGGCAAAATCCAAATCTGAAGAAGATGAACTTTCTCCGTTTTCGACGGATTAAATTCGCTGTGGCGAATGCCGCTTCCCGCCGTCATTCTTTGGACTTCGTGCGGGCGTAAAGTCTCCTGTCCGCCGCTGCTGTCTTTGTGCGCGAGTTCGCCGGAAACGACATACGTGATAATTTCCATATCGCTGTGTCCGTGCGTTCCGAAGCCTTGATTGGCGTCAACCCAATCTTCGTTTATAACGCGCAGATTGCGAAAGCCCATAAAGCGCGGGTCGTAGTAATTGTTAAATGAAAACGTATATTTTGTATCGAGCCAACCGAAATTTCCGCCGCCTCTGTCTTCTGATTTTCTGATTTTAATCATTTTGTTTTCCTCTCGAAATTCAATTTATAAATTAAGATTACAGAAAAAAAGATGCGTGCGCGTCATCAATTGCGGCGAGAGTTTTCTCATCAAGTCGGGTGATAAACGAACGTAAAAAGTTTATAAATCGACGCGCACCAAACCGCGCTTTATAGCCGAAGTCGCGGCGGACGTTCTATCAGAGACGTTTAATTTATCAAAGATGTTTTTAACGTGAGTTTTGACCGTATTTTCCGATACGTCTAAATCAAAAGCGATTTCTTTGTTCGATTTGCCTGCGACAACCAATTGCAAAATTTTCTGCTCCGACGGCGTTAAATCTTCCTGCCCGAAATTTTCCGTTAAAATGTCGGCAATCTGCTGCGGAATATATTTTCCACCCGAATTTACGACGTGAATTGCTTTAACCAGTTCCGCTTCCGATACGTCTTTGCAAACATAGCCGAGCGCGCCTTTTTTCAAAGATTTGCTAATTTCCGCATCGCCCGCGTGTTCGGCTAAAACGATAATTTTCGCGTTCTTATTTTCGGTGAAATAATTGCTTAAATCGTCAACCGCACAAGAATCGGGTAGGCGCAAACCAAGAATTACAACGTCCGGTTTCATTGTTTTGAAAAGTTGAAAACCTTCCGCGCCGCTCGCCGCCTCGTCGACAATTTCAATATCAGTCTGCGCGCTCAAAATCGTTTTTATCCCGACGCGCGTCAAAGTTTGATTTTCGATTAAAAGCAGGCGGATTGAATCTTTCTGCATAAAATTATTTTACCAAAAAGTATACGTCCTCAAATTTCTAAGAAACGTCTTTGCTCGCGTCCCAACTCCCTTGCAATTTCCTAATAACGACAATCTGCCCGCCGTGATGCGCGTTGTGCGCGTTGACGTTTCCGAGAACCGTCGCCCAAGCCGATTGATTCTTTTCAGAAACCGCTTCATCAAATTTCCCGTCCGCCGCTTCTTCAATCAGTCCGCGCCACTCGCTCATAATCGCATCGAATTTTTCAAGTTCCGCCCGCCAAGCATCCTCGTCCTCAGCGCCCGCCGCAAAAGTCTCGTTGTTTTTCATTCCCGAATAATCAACGGCAATGCCTTTGAACCGTTTCAAATAAGCCCCGTTATAAAAATTCAAATGCGCCAAAATCTCCCAAATCGAATTATCGAGATTCTGCGGCTTCTCAACCGCCCGCTCTGTCGACAAACTTTTCAACGCATTTTTCAGCGCGACAAACCAACCGTTTTCGTCGTAACAAGCGGTAAATTGTTCGAGTAAAATTTCTTTCGTCGTCATAATTTTTCGTTCTCAATCATAGATATTTTATGCTAAAGTTTCATTTATGGAAACAACGACGCTGACAATTCACGTTCGGGAAAATACTAAAATGATTTTGGAAGAAAAAGCCAAAAACAACGGGAAAGATTTTACCGAATACGTCGAAGATTTGCTGGAAAAAGATGCAAGCCGCCCAAAAACGCTCGATGAAATTTTAGCTCCTCTCAGACGAAATTTTGCCGAAAGCGGAATGACCGAAGAAGATTTGGACGAGTTAATCGAAAGCGAGCGGCAAGCAATGTGGGAAGAAAAACATGGCAAAGCAAGACGATAAATGTTGACTGAAATCCTGCGTGTCGTTTTCGATTGCAACGTCTTTCTTCAAGCCTTACTAAACCCAAATGGCGTTGCGGCAAAATGCGTCGAAGCAGTCCGCAGCGGTCAAGCAAAATTGTTCGTTTCAAAGGCGACGCTCGAAGAAGTTCGGGACGTGATTCTAAGACCAAACATTCTCTCGCGTTTGCCCGATGCCGACGAATTTCAAATCGAAGCATTTATCGAATACATCACTTCTATTTCAACTTTTACTGATTCCGTTCCGCACAAATTCGATTTCCCGCGTGACCCGAAAGACGAGATGGTTATTGACCTCGCTGTCGAAACGAAAGCCGATTACGTCGTCAGCCGCGATAATGATTTGCTCGATTTGATGACCGGCTACACGGACGAATGCAGGGATTTTCGCCGACGCTTTCGCGGGCTGAAAATTGTGAATCCTGTTGAGTTTTTAAAAATTCTTGTCTCGAAACAAGTGTAAAATCAAGCGTAATGAAAAAAGAAGATATAGAAAAATTGAGAACTCAAATACTTAAAACAGGATTTCCTACAGAGTTGGAAATAAGCAAAATATTTCTTCAACAAAATTGGAGTGTTGATTTCAATAGCTTCTACATAGATAAGGATGAGGAAAAAAGGTCGAGAAATTGACTTAATTTGCAGTTTCTTTGTTCAAGATTATAAGAATAATAAAAAAGACTCTGTTTATGAATTAAGCTACTACCTGATAACGGAAGTGAAGACTGAGAAAACAAAACCTTGGGTAATATTTATGAGCAAGTCTTCAAGCGTTGAGCAGCTTTTTAGTCTTCCCAACAAGTGGGTAAATAATAATCTTGACCATTTATTATTGATTAAAGCATTCGGAAAATATAATGAAAAACTTCATTCCAAAATAGGAAAGAGCGCAATCGAAGCATTTAATAGTGGAAAAGATAAAATATTTAGCTCATTTTGTAATACCACAAAAGCATTAGAGCATACGGTAGAATCTAGTTCAATCAATAAGGATAAATCTACTGACAGTCTTTTCGCCTACTATGAACCGTTAGTTGTGCTTGATGGCGAGTTAATATCAGCAACTTTGAATGAAAAAAATATTTTTGGAACTAAAAGAAGAAAATTATATTCAAGTGAAATTTAATTATTTGTCGCCAAATTACCAGAAAAGACGTTCCAATAATAACATAATCCATTTGGTTAATAAAGAACTTTTTAGCTGATTTTATCAAATCTAGAAGACAACAGTTTGAGTCTATTGCGAAGGAAATAATAAAAACGCATAATTTGAAAGAAACTTACATAGGCTAGAATTTTGCCATTCTAGTTAGTTGAATTTAGGGGAAGGAATAATTTCTCTTAGACGAACAATATTCCTTCCCGTAAAATTTAAATTAACTTTTTAGCTTTCTTCACAACATTCTCGACCGTAAAACCGAACTCTTTGAAAACATCTTCGGCAGGCGCGCTTGCGCCGAATTTATCAACCGTTAACGTGTCGCCCGCGTCGCCGGTGTATTTTGCCCAGCCTAAAGACACGCCCGCTTCGATTGCCAGACGCGCTTTGACCGCTTGCGGGAAAACGGATTCTTTGTATTTCGCAGGTTGCTCGTCGAAAAATTCCCAGCACGGCATCGAGACGACGCGCGTCGGCATTCCGCTTTGGTTTAATTTTTCGCGCGCCTGCATTGCTAAACCGACTTCCGAGCCGGTTGCGATGATAATCAATTTCGGCTGAACCGATTTTCCTTGTTTGTTTTCGGCTTCGGCTAAAACGTATGCGCCTTTGTGCAAGCCGTCGGCGGACGCGAATTTGTTTCGGTTGATGAGCTGAACTTTTTGGCGCGAGAAAGCGAAAGCCGTTGGCGCTTTGTCGCGTAAAAGAGCGGCGCGCCATGCTTCGCGCGTCTCGAAAGCGTCGCACGGGCGAATGACGGCGAGATTCGGAATAGCGCGCATTGCGGCGAGATGTTCGACCGATTGATGCGTCGGACCGTCTTCGCCCAAGCCGATTGAGTCGTGCGTGAAAACGTAGATTGTCTGAATGCCGGAAAGCGCGGCGAGACGAATTGCCGGACGCATATAATCGGAAAACGTCTGGAAAGTTCCGCCGTATGGAATGACGCTGCCATACAAAGCCATTCCGTTCATCGTCGCGCCCATCGCGTGTTCGCGGATGCCGAAATGGATGTTGCGCCCCGCGTAAGATTCGGGTTCAAAATCACCGGCGTCTTTGATATTCGTGTTGTTGGACGGCGCGAGGTCGGCAGAGCCGCCGAAAAGCTGCGGAACTGTTCCGGCAATCGCGTTGATGACTTCGCCCGAATAAGCGCGCGTCGCTTTGGCTTCGACATTTTCAAACGTCGGCAAGGATTTTTCCCAACCTGCGGGCAATTTATTCGTGCGCGTTTCCTTTAAAGCCTTGCCCAAATCGCCGTGTGCTTTCTCGTAATTTTTTACGAGCGCGTCCCAATCTTTTTCATACTGCGCGCCGCGTTTTATCGCTTCGCGGAAATGCGCTGACGCTTCCTTCGGAATATAAAAATGTTTGTTTTCATCCCAGCCTAAATTTCTTTTCGTCTCTTTAACGGCTTCCTCGCCGGGAGCGTCCGAGTGCGCTTTGTTCGTGCCTTGTTTCGGCATTCCGAAACCGATAATCGTTTTAACTCGAATCAATTTCGGCTTGTCGGTAATTTTATGGGCTTCTTTAATAGCATTTTCGATAGCTTTCAAATCGTTGCCGTCTTCAACCATAATGACGTGCCAGCCCGCCGCTTCAAAACGCTTCGTCGCGTCTTCGTTAAACGCAATGTTTGTATTGCCTTCAATCGTTATATTGTTATCGTCGTAAAAATAAATCAGATTCGACAATTTCAAATGTCCCGCAAGGCTCGCCGATTCGTAAGACACGCCTTCCATCAAATCGCCGTCCGAGCAAATGCAGTAAATATGATGATTGACAACGGGGAAGCCTTCTTGATTAAACTTCGCTGCCAGATGCGCTTCCGCCATCGCCATCCCGACGCCGTTGGCAAATCCTTGCCCAAGCGGTCCGGTCGTAATCTCGACGCCCTGCGTCATAAAATTTTCTGGGTGTCCGGGCGTTTTCGAGTGAAGCTGGCGAAACCGTTTTATCTCGTCCAACGACAAGTCGTAACCCGTCAAATGCAGCAGGGCGTAAATGAGCATTGAGCCGTGTCCGGCGCTCAATAAAAAGCGGTCGCGGTTAAACCACTTCGGATTTTTCGGGTTGTAGCGCATAAACCGCGTCCACAAAACATAAGCCGTCGGAGCCATTCCCAATGGCAAGCCCGGATGCCCCGATTCGGCTTTCTGCACGGCGTCTAAAGACAAAGTTCGGATAGTGTTGATGCAAAGCTGGTCTAAATCTCGTTGTGTTTTCGGCGCTGTCATAATTTTTATTTTTTACGTTTTTTAAGTTTTGGTTTCGGGTAAAAGAAATCTGAAATTTTGTCGTAATCTTCGGCTCTGATGATTATACAATTTTCGCAGTCGGCAATATCCGAGCCAAACGGAGCGAACCAATACTGTATAATTTTTTCTCCGCCGTTATTAATTGCAAATGAAATACGAGTTAAAGGAACCTTTCTAAATTTCAAAAGCATTGTAATTTGCTTTATTTGCCTAATGATTTCGGCTTTCGTTTTTGCTTGAACTTTAATTATACCTTCGCCATCTGAACTGTTTTGTAACTCTTTGGCTAGGTCGTCAATGGCAAATTTTACATTCTCGGAACTAGGGTCTTCCGAATACTCTGTAATTTTTGTCGCTTTTGGTTTGCTTTGATTCGTTTGAGCAGAAGCCGCAAAACAAAAGGCGAAAATCAAAAACGCGGTGAAAATTATTCCTTTCATAACTTATCCGATTAACTGATTATAAAACTTTTCGTGCCGCGAGCGCGCCTGTCTGTAAATTTTATGTTTTGCCGCGTTCGGTTTGAATTCCGCGCCTTTGGCGGTTTTCAGAGCGGCGATGTTTTTTATTTCGCCTAATGTTTCGAGCGCGAGCAGAACCGCGCCGGTCGAAGAGGCTTCGCGCGTTTCGGGGAGATTCATTTTTTTATTTAATACGTCGCAGATGATTTGCGTCCAGACGGGCGATTCGCGGAGCGCGCCGCCGGAGGCGATGATTTCTTTTATTTTGCAGACGTCGTTTAATTGGTCGAAAATTTCGGCGAAGCGATAGGCGACCGATTCGAGCGCCGCTTGCACGATTTCAACCGCCGTTGTGCTTGTGTGCAAACCTAAAATTGCGCCGCGCGCGTTTTCGTTGTAGCCTGTCGAGCGCTCGCCGGCGAGAAACGGCAGAAATGTAAGCCCGTGCGAATCGGGCGCGCGGCGTTCGATTTCGGCTTCGACAACGTCGTCGATGTCGTTTATTTTGTGCGTGTCTTTGAGCCAGCGATAAAGCCCGCCGCCGTCCGACAGAGCGCCGCCGATTAAAATTCTTCGGCGGTCGATGCGGTAACACCACAAACCATTCGGGATTTTCGCGGGCGGCTCACCTTCGTAGGCGACGCGCATCGCGCCGGAAGTTCCAATCATCAGCGCCGCTTTCGTTTCGGTCAAACAATTTGCGCCGATGTTGTTTGCCGCGCCATCGCCGATTGCAGGAAACCAATTTGCCTGTGCCAATCTTTTCCAGCGCTTTCTATATTTTTCATTGAGATAAAATGTATGCCCGTCATCTTTAACTATTTCCGGTAGATTTTCAGGTTTGATTTTAAGAAAATTTAATAATTTATTATCCCAATCGTTGCGGCGAATGTCGAAGATTCCTGTTCCCGAAGCCATCGAAACGCTTGTAAAACAGTTGTCTTTTCTGTTGTAAATAGGCTGGTAAGTCGTCATATGAAAGCCTTCAGCAACAGTTTTACAAACAGACGCGCCGGGAAACAACGTTGCGTCAAAAAGTTTTGAGCCTACGTAATCGCTGAATGAAAGCCATTTTGCGGTTTGCTTGAAAACTTTCGGCTGTTCTTCGCGCAGCCAAAGAAGTTTTGCCGTCCAATAACTCGAATGAAAACGCGCTCCCGTTCGGTTGTGCGTTTTGTTTTCATTTAACTTTTCCCGTAAAACCGAAATATATTCGCGGCTTCTGGTATCCGCCCAGCCGAAAACTTTTGTCGTCGTCGCGCCTGTTTTATTGATGCCGACGAGACTATGCCAAAATGACGAAGCGGCAACAAACTCGATTTCGCCCGCGAATTTTTCCGCTCGTTTCAAAACTTCGTCAATCGCCGCGACAACCTGCGCCAACGCTTCGGACGCGTCGATTTCCGCGCCGCCGTCGTCGGTCGTCTTCAATTGCCGCTCGTTTTTAACCATCGTCTCCGGCAAAACTTTTCCCGTCGCGTCATAAAGCGCGGCTCGCACGCTCGACGTGCCGATGTCCAAAACCAAAATGTATGAAGACGATTTCATCCGTGCGGGTTAAAAATTTCAAATAAGTTTAACGGAAAACGCGCCTTTAGCAAAGATAAGCTCGGGAAATCGCCGTCTTTTTTGTTTTCTTGGGGTTGAGTTATCATTAAAAACGAATTTTAATTTCTCTCGCCTTTGATTTATTTTTTTGACGTTTAATTTATCGGTTTATGACACAAAAACAAACGCAAACCCAACCGCCGCCGCTTTCAAAAGCGGCAGGCGGCGACATCGACACCAATTCGCTCGCCGATTTAATCGAATGGTTTTTGAATTTCGACCCGCGCGTCGCGCTCGTCCGGCGCGCCGAAGTCGAAGAGCTTTTTCGCTGGAAACAGCAGGACGACAAAGCGCACGGCATCGAAATTTACCCGTTCGAGAACGCCGAAGCGCGCTTTGCTATCGGCGTTTTTCAGGCTTTGGGCGAAAACGACAGCGAAACTAAACTGCACGATTGGATAACCGAAGTTCTTCAGGCGCTCGGCGAAGCCAAACAAACGAACGAAGACATCGCCGCAAGCTATAAATTAGAGAAAGAAGCGTCGCACGTCGAACAGGCAAACCGGATTCCGTCGAAAACCGAAAAACGTTTATACCTTTCAAGCTGCTGGCTCGAAGCGCTCTGCACGGCGGAAGCGCGCATTTTAGGTTGGATTTATCAGGAAATTTACGGCAAAGCATTCGAGCCGAATTTATAAAAATTTAACCACGAACGAATACGAAAAAAGACACGAAATAAAATCAAAATTATTTCGTGTCTTTTCTTGTTTTGTTCGCGGTTAATTTAAAAATTACCTGCCGAAAGTGTTACATTGCCGCATCTGACCGCTCTGGAAACCCTGATTAAACCACTTCATTCTGTCCGCCGCCGCCCCGTGCGTGAACGAATCCGGCACGACGTAGCCCTGCGTCTTTTTTTGAATGTTATCGTCGCCGACCGCTGACGCCGCGCCCAACGCTTCTTCGGCGTCGCCGGCTTCCAATATACCTTTTTGCTTGGCGTAAAATCCCCAGACTCCCGCGTAGCAATCGGCTTGCAGTTCGAGCCGAACCGAAAGGTCGTTCGAGTTTCCGGCTTGCTGAACTTTGTCCATCGTTCCAAGAAGGTCTTGAACGTGATGTCCGACTTCGTGCGCGATGACGTAGGCTTGCGCGAAATCTCCGGGCGCGCGGAAGCGTGATTTCAATTCGTCGAAAAACGCGAAATCGAGATAAAGTTTCTCGTCACCCGGACAATAAAACGGTCCGGTCGCCGAGCTTGCGTAGCCGCACGCCGACGGCGTTTGGTCGTTAAAAAGCACGAGCTTCGGGTTCGTGTAGCGCACTTGCGCCTGCTTGGGAAGTATCTGTCCCCAAACGTCTTCGGTGCTTTTCAAAACGGATGAAACGAATTTTTTCTGCGCGTCGGCTTGTGCCGGACTGTTTGGCACCCGCTGCTGCGGTTGCTGCTGAACTTGCTGCTGCTGACCACCGCCGCTTAACTGGTCGAGCAA
>MWVV01000785.1_pt1 | contig 11487 bp, 7 predicted proteins | sample 1047281 | NCBI WGS metagenome assembly MWVV01 (sample SAMN06349986, study PRJNA376086) | soil metagenome | isolation source: PT-2 sample Antarctic (ecotone) soil | place: Antarctica | collected 2015-01-13 | reverse complement strand
CGCGCGCGCCGAAGGCGAACTCGCACGCTTTGAACAAGTCGAAACCGAACAGAAAACTTATGCCGAACAAGCCAAAACTTTGACGGAAGATTTTGAAAAATTGAATGCCGAAACGACAGAGAAAAGAAGAACTGTAGAGAAATTTGACGAAACGGAAAGCGCGGTTAATGAATTAAAATCTTCGCGCGACAAACTGCAATCGGAAAACAGAAACGCCGAATTTGTGCTGAAACAAAAGGAAAATGAAAAGAATGTAGCTTTTGCGGCAGCTGAAAAAATCAAACTTGTCGAAAACGATTATAAAATTCACGTCGCGGCTGCGGGAAATTTGAAAAATCTTGAAGCAAAGCGCATCGAGCGCGACCGGGTCCGCACCGAATTTAACAAAATCGAAAACCGAATCGTCAGCTTGAAAGCCGAACAAAAATCTTGCGGCGACAATCTGAAAAAAGTTGCAGAAGCGCGCGAAAACATCGCCCGAATCGAGCCGCAAGTGCGTGAACAGGAGAATTTAGAGAAAAAGCGCGAGGTTTTGCGAACTGATTTGGCGAATGCAAAAGCCGCCGAAAATCAGGTTTCGAGTTTTGAAGAAAAACTCAAACGACTGCGCGACGAACTTGTCGACATAAACAACAAAATAAAAACTGCCGAACAGAAAAGCGCGGGCGTCGAAAATTTTGAAAATCTGCAAAACCGCGATACCGAAATTGTGCGCGAACTTGCGAAACTACGCGCTGTTCTCGAACGCGACGAACAATTCGAGCGCGAAGTTCTGGAAAATCTCGTAAAAAACCATTTCTGCCCGATTGTGTCGCAGAAATGTTTGAATCTCGAAACGGGAAAAGCGAGTGAAACGCAAATCGGCATAAAAAACGGTGACGGCAGAGCGCAAATCGCTGTTCTCGAAACCGAACAGAGAACCGTTTCCGCAAAACTCATGCAGGCGCGCGAAGCTGAAAAAAGTGCCGCCGGTTTGCCTGCGATGTTTGAAGATAAAAATAAAACAACCGAGCGCGGCAAAAGAATGCGCGAAGAACAGGAAACGTGGCGCGCCCGCGCCGGAAATGTGTCTAAAATTACGTCCGAACTTTCGGAAATCGAAACGAAATTTAATGTTATGGGAAATCCAAAAGCGAAACTTCTCGCCTTTGAAAACGAAATAAGACGTGAAAACGAAGTAAAGGAAAAGTTATCGCAAACCGAGCAAAATCTTGCTCGTCTGGAAAGCGAAAAAGTCGGTTTTAATCAGCAATTATCGCAGTTTGAAGCATTAGACGCAGAATGGAAACGCTTGTCCGACGAGCGCGACAAAACGGCAAATGCGCATCGGGAATTTTTGTCGAACGAATCCTTGGCGAAAACTTTGCCGACGCGCGAAATTGAACTGGCAGACGCTCAAACGGCAATCGAAAAATTAAAAAAAGATTTGGCGCGAGCCGAAACGAATTTTGAAACGGCAAGCAAAGATTACGACCGCGAGCGGCATCTGACCGAAAAGGCTTTGCTGCTCGAAGCCGAAAAACGTCTGGCGGAGACTGGCGCAAATCTTGAAAATGCAAAACGTTACGAAGCACAACTGGCGGAAGAATTAAATCGTTTGGCGGAAACTCGCCGCGCGATGCAAGCCGAATTTCTGGAAAAAGAGCGGCTTGAGAAAATCTCCGAAGCGACGGCGTTTATCCGCGAAACCTTAAAAGAAGCTGCGCCGCGCGTAGCGAGAAATTACGTCTTTCACGTCTCTCTGGAAGCCAATCAGATGTTCCGCGAAATTTCCGGCAATGCCGAGCGCACGCTGAAATGGACGGAAGATTACGGCATTATTTTAGAAGAAAACGGCTACGATAGACCGTTTATCAACTTATCCGGCGGCGAGCAGATGGCGGCGGCTTTGTCGGTTCGACTTGCGCTTTTGAAACAGCTTTCCGATATTCGTCTGGCGTTTTTCGACGAGCCGACAACAAATATGGACGCGGCGCGGCGCGAGCGTCTGGCGGAACAAATCAGCCATATCACCGAGCGAAAAACCTTTGACCAACTTTTCGTCATTTCGCACGACGATACGTTTGAAGGTTATGTGGACAATGTTGTTTCGGTTGGAGGAAATAGAAATGAATAAGTTTCATTTTGGAAAAGGATTTAAGCTAGGCTCTTTAATATCGTTATTTTTGTCGGCGGGAGTTAACCTTCTCCCGCTCAAACTTACACTTGTTAGCTCTTGCAATTACTGCGTGCGAAGTGTCGGATTCCCATTTCGTTTTTATGAAGATTCTAAGTTTGGTGAGCAATTCCAAAGACACATCATATGGTCTGCTTTAGTTTCAGATATTTTCATCTTAATAATTTTTAGTTTTGTAATCGGATTACTTCTGAACTTTATTTGGTCAAAATTAGCAACACCCAAAATAAATCTGAAATAATTTATGAAGGAAGTAACAATGGTTTGCGACGGCTCGTCTTTGGGAAACGGCAAGGGAAATCCGCGCGCGGCGGCGATTGCGGTTTTGGGTTACAAAGGTTTTTGGCGGGCGTTTGGCGAGTATTTGGGAAGCGCGACGAATCAGCAGGCGGAGATTGCGGCGGCGGAAATCGGTTTGCGAAATTTGACCGAACCTTGCAAAGTTCGTGTGTTGAGCGATTCGCGCTATGTCGTGCAGACGATGACGGGAAATTTTCGTAAAAAAGCAAATCTCGATTGGTGGGCGAAACTCGACCGCGCCGCAAGCAAACACAAAATCGAATGGGAATGGGTTAAAGGACACGCCGGACACGCGGTTCAGGAAGTTGCCGATAAAATGGCGCGGCGAATGGCGGAACTCGGAAGAATTGATGAGAGCGTTTTAGACGAAGCGGTAGCGGAAATCGGCGTGAAAGAGATTTAATAATAACTACAAAAGACACAAAAAGAATAAAACAACGCGCAGGAATTAGCTACAGATTTCGTCGAGGAACTCACAGAGAAATGAAACCTCAGATAAGCACAGATAAATTCGGATTGGCGCATCTTTTTTTTGCGCTTTTTGTGCTTTTTTGCAGCTGTTTCCCCGTCATTTCCCAAACTCCTATCTTTCAGAAAAGAAACGCGCTCGGTTGGGTGTGGCAGAATCCGTTGCCGCAGGGAAATCCGTTGTTTTCAATCCATTTTGCGAAAGATAAGCAAACCGGTTTTGCCGTGGGCGCGGACAGTACAATTTTAACTACAACAGACGGCGGTTTTAACTGGAAAAATCAGTTGTCGCCAATTGACGGAACGCTTTCCGGCGTTTTTGCTCTAAGCGATAGAAAGGCGGTCGTAGTCGGCGCGCGCGGCGCGATTCTTTTAACTGATAACGGCGGAAAAGATTGGCGAAAAATCGAATCCAATGTCAAAGACCATCTTTACAGCGTTTCTATGACAGGCGAAGATTTGCAGACGGGCTGGACGGTCGGGACATACGGAAAAATTCTGAAAACGACGACCGGCGGTGAATTCTGGGAAATTCAAAAGAGCGAAACGACCGAGCAGTTTTTGAAAGTAGCGGCTTTTGACGCGCAGAAAAGCGTCATCGCCGGAATGAACGGCACGATTTTGACGACCAAAGACGGCGGTAAAAACTGGAAGTTAAATAAGCCGTGCGAAAATGCTTTGATGTCGAGTGCAGCGTTTCTGTCGGCGGAAAAAATAGTCGCCGTCGGTTACGGTGGCTGTGTTACGCAAAGCGCGGACGGCGGAGAAACGTTTCAAAAAATTAACATTTTCAGCCGCGCGGATTTTCTTTCGCTTTCTTTCTCGGACGAAAAAAACGGTTCGATGACCGACGCCGACGGAATGGTTTGGCTGACGGGCGACGGCGGGACGACGTGGCTGCCCTTTAATGTGCGGACAAACCCGAAGCTGGTTTCGCTTTGTTTTGCCGACCAATTTACAGGCTGGGCGGTCGGTGAAAGCGGCTTGATAATTCGTTCTGACGACGGCGGTTACAGTTGGCAGCGTTTGAGCGAAGGCGGACGCGAAAACGTCAATAGTATGGCTTTCTTTGACGGAAACACCGGTTGGGCAAGCGGCACACGAGGCAGAATTTGGATTACCAGCAATAGCGGAGAAAACTGGCTTCCTGTTTATTCCGGGACGGAAGAAAGTCTCAATGCGCTGGATTTCGTCAATGCCGAGCGCGGCTGGGTTGTTGGCGACAAAGGCACTGTTTTACGAACCAAAAACGGCGGTGCAAGTTGGGGGAAAGGCATTTCAAACGTTACGGAAGATTTACTCGGTGTTTATTTTGTCAGCGAAAAAATCGGTTTCGCGGTCGGCTCTGGCGGTGTGATTCTGCGGTCGGATTCAGGCGGCGCGTATTGGGAGAAAAAAGAATCCGGAACAAATGTCTGGCTTGAAGACGTGAAGTTTTCCGACGAAAAGCACGGCGTTACGGTCGGCGACAAAGGTACGATTTTAATCACTGATGACAGCGGTTTGAGTTGGAAAAAAATCAAAACAAATCTAAAAGAAAACCTTTATGCGCTCTCGTTTTACGATGAAAGATACGGTTTTGCGGTCGGCGCAAACGGCACGATTTTGCGAACCGAAGACGGCGGCTTGACGTGGCAAGACCAGGAATCTCCGGTGAAGATGAATCTTTACGCGGTAACGAGTTACCGGCGCAGCGAAGCGGTCATCGCGGGTGAATTGGGAACTGTTTTGCGGACGCTCGACGGCGGCAAAACCTGGGAAATTCAGCCGAATATCACGAGTAATTCTTTACAAGCAGTTGTTTATCGCGGCGGCTCGGAGCTTTGGGTTGCCGGTCGCGGCGGCTCGATTCTGCGGCGTTCCGAGTCGTTTTCGACCAGAAAAATTCTGCCGCAACTCAAATCCGCGCCGGTTTTGCGCTCTTCAAATATTCGGAAAGGCAAGCCGAAACCGCGAACGCCGTTGCTGACAATTACCGACGACGGTGATATTCCGCCTGCGACGCCTCCAAAAAAAGACAATTAAACGAAAAATTGAAATATTCTTTATTTTCCAGATTTCATTTTTTTATTAAAATCGAAATCCATTCGCCGTCAATTTCAATTTTCAAATTTGAAATTTGAACTTTGAAATTTGAACTTAATTCTTCCAAAACCCAATCTTTCTGTTGGTGCAAAATCCCGGACAACAAAAGCATTCTTTTAGATTTTGCAACAAGCTGCGGCAAAAGCGGAATGATAACGTCGGCGGTCAAATTCGCGCAGACAAAATCGAATTGCGGTGCGCCTTCATCAATCGAGCCGACGTAAAATTCAATGCCGTCTATGCCGTTGATTTCGGCGTTTTCGACAGCAATTTCAACGGAGTTCGCGTCTGTGTCGCAAGCCGAAATCGAGTAGAGATTTGGGAGTTGATGTTTGAGAATTGAAGGGGAATTACTTGATATTACTTTATACTTTAGACTATGAACTTGAGACTTTATTTTCGCGGCGGCAATCGCCAAAATTCCAGTTCCCGTCCCGACATCCAGAAAACTCATATCGCTTTGATAATTCTCTCCAATTGCCTGCAAACAAAGCCGCGTCGTTTCATGCGTTCCCGTGCCGAAAGCCATATTCGGCTCGATGCGAATAATGATTTTCTCATTGTTTTCAATGTTTTCCCAACTCGGTGCAACGATAAATTTTCCGGTTTCCGTCGGTTTCCAATGTTTTTTCCATTCAGCAAGCCAATCTTTATTTTCAATCGTTCGCCATTCCGTTTTTTTTATCGCATCGGTAGAAAATTCGTAAATACGCAAGGCTTCGGACAGTTCATTTTGCAAAATTTCGTCGGTCGGCTTTTCATTGAAATAACCGATAACACATAAAGTTTCCTTTGGTTTATCTCTGCCCAAATTATTTATTTCCGTGCCGGATGCGCCGAGTTCATTCAAGGCAAACTCGATTGCTTCGGATGCGCCGGCGTCAACCGTGATTTCAAATGCATACCAAGATAATTGTTCGGTTTGCATAATTATTCCTGAATGCCCATTTCGTCTAAGTTTTGCTCGCGGTTGCGCCAATCTTCGACGACTTTGACGAAAAGCTGAAGGAAAACCTTTTTGCCCAGAAGTTTTTCAATGTCGTAACGAGCTTCGGTGCCGATTGTTTTTAATTTTATGCCGCCTTTGCCGATGATAATTCCTTTTTGCGAGCTTCTTTCGACAAAAATCGCGCAAAAAATTTTGAGTCTTGTCGGGTCGGATTCATCGAATTTTTCGGTTACGACGGCTGTTACATAAGGAATTTCGTCGCCCGTCGTTTGCAGGATTTTTTCCCTGACCATTTCCGCAACCAGTGTTCGCAAGGGCTGGTCGGTTAATTCGTCTTCGGCAAAAATCGGCTCGGCTTCAGGAAGATGCCTTGTTATTTGCTTTAAAAGATTGTCAATCGCTTCGCCTTTGAGCGCGGAGATCGGCACAATTTCCTCGAAATCGTATTCCTTCGAATAGAATTCGATAAGCGGCAGCAATTCTTTTTTATCTTTTATTTTGTCAATTTTGTTGAGAACAAGAACGGCGGGTTTTTCCGATTGTTTGATTAAATCTAAGACAAAGCGGTCGCCGTTGCCGGTTGACACACTGGCGTCGCGCAGCAAAACAACGACATCAACCGACAAAATCGCGTCGTGAACGGCGGACATCATTCGTCGGTTCAATAAAAAGCCGGGTTTGTGGACGCCGGGCGTGTCAATAAAAACGATTTGCCCTTCGTCTAAAGTAACAATTCCTTTGATTTTATGCCGCGTGGTTTGCGGTTTGTTGGAAACTGCAGCAATTTTTTCGCCGACAAGAAAGTTCAAAAGCGTAGATTTTCCAGCGTTCGGGCGACCGATTAAAGCGACGTAGCCGCTGCGGAAGTTTTCGGAATTCATTAAAACAAGTTACCAAAATTACAGGAACATTCAAGTCGGTGAGTTAAGAATTACGGTTGAAAAATTCCGTTTCAATCATTTAATTTTGCGGAGTTTTTTACTGTTTTTTTAGTAATCTGTCTTTCGCGGCAATCGCTTCATCATATGCGCCGTCCTGTATCTTGCCGATTTTGATGGCGGCTTCATAAATTTTAACGGCATATTCATTTTCGCCGTAAAACTCATAAATTCTCGCCAGTGCGACATACGAAAGAGAAACCAATGCGCGTGCGGTGTCTGCTAAATCCGTGTTGGTTGAATTGATATTAATTGAGTTAACATTGACCGAATCAATCTTTGCCGTCGCCGTCCGAATGACGCTTTCGTAAGCAACTTTGGCATCCAGCAAATGCTTTTTGACTTCTGCTTCGCCCGCACCTTCGGCGGAAAGACTCGCATTGCGACCGAGCGCGTAATAAATGCGCGGCGCGTCGTTCGGATTGGCGTCGAGAAGCTGTTTAAGTTGAATTTCGGCTTGCGCGTAGCTTTTAGCTTGAATAATCTTTTCAATGTCGAGCAGTTTTTTTGTCGTCGGATTTTCGACGGTAACGATTTCAACGTCGCCCGTATTTTTTCTTGCTGCGCGCGCCGCGACTGCACGCTGCCGCGCGTCGGCAAACTGTGCGTAACGATTTGCTTCCTTCGCGGCGTCGAGCGACAAAATCATTTCGCGGAACGAACTGGCAATATCAAAGCCGGAATCTTCCAAACCTTTTAATTGGTCGGCGAAATAAAACGATAAAACCGCGCCTTTTTCGTATGATTCCGACAATTGCAAAGCGGTTTCGTCCGCCAGAGATTTTTTATACGCATCGAGATCGGCGGAAACTTTTCGTTTTTCAGCGTCGGTTTTCATCAAATCTATACTGCGGCGAGCTTGCGCGATGGCAATCCGCGTTTTTTTGTATTCGATTTGGCGGGCGTCAGTCGCCGCTACGAGCGAGCGCGAAACTGCCAGAAAAGCATCGGGCGAGAGCGTTACGTCTTCGATGCGCGCGTCTTTATTTTTTGCTTTTTCCTTTGCAAACAAAGATTGTTTAAGGTCGCCGAGAAGTTTTTTGATTGCATCGGAAGTTACAGAAATGTCTTTTGCGTTGTTCAAAACAAGCGGGTCAAGGACGAATCGCAGATAAGCACGGCGAACTTCCGAACGGCTCAAATCAGTTTCGATAGGAACAACCGCAAAATAATCGTCGGCAATATTTAAGAAATTGACCGTTCCTTTCGGTGCGAGCATTTCCGGTACAATAAAAAATCGGCGCGTTCGTTCGCGGACTTCCGTTTTTTGTATTGTGGATTTTTTATTTTTCGCCGATTGTGATTCGGTTTTGATTCTTTCGATGAAACTCAGTTGCGGTTTCGTGTGCAGGTAATCGAGCAGTTCACTGACCATTTCGGCGGCTGAACGTTTTAACTGTGTGTTTTCGGTTTGATAAATTTTGACGTATTCGTCAATCTTCGCGCCGGGTAAGCGGCGATAAAATTCGCGCACAAGTGGCGCGTAATCAAGCACTTCCAATAAATCTCCGGGCAAATCCGTCGTGCGCGTCGGGTCTGACAAATCAGGCGCAGGCGATAAACTGTAAGCCATCGAAACAAACGGCGAGATTAATTCAGCCCGGGATTGATTCGGATGGCGACGTTTATATTGGTCAACAAACGTTTTTATTTTTTGGCGAAGTTCGGGATTTAAGGTTTGTAAATCCGCCTTCAATTGCTGACGAAATTTAGCGCCTTTTGCCGTCAAAGGCGTTTCAATTTCGGCGACTTCAAGCGAAGCCAATACAGCAATCAGGCGTCTGTCGGGTTCGATTTTGACGCCGTAATTGGTCAAATCAAAATTTGCAGATGGGTTTTGAGCGAGAATATTATTTGAAAAAACTAGAATTAAAACAAAAAATAAAACTTTTCTCATTGTATTTTTGGTTGAAAATTAAGAAAGCGAAAGACGCATTATAGGCAAAGAAAAAGGGGAATTATTAAAAATATCTTTGCATATTCCGAGTCTTTCGCTTTTTAAAAGATGCTTTACGGTTGATTTTAGATGTCTTTGAAACGGTTTGAAAACGACCAAACTAAATGTGAAAACACGCGATTAATTTATTTAATTTTCAACAAAACAATCGCTAATTCGCCGTTATCACCTAAAATTTCCGTCCAGACCAAATCGCTTTCGGTTAATTGATTTATATATTCAAGCGGCGTTAAAACCAGCGCATCTTTCGCACCTTCGCGCTTTGTTTCTTCAAGCATTTCTGTCACCGCAAAAAAACGTCTCTGTTTTCCGTCTTCAGTTCGCACAAGTCTCCCTGCGCCGTAAAACTCTGCGTTGTGCGAGATTGTATTGAAACTTAAAATTTTTTCGTGTGTGTAACCTTGCGCGTCAGCGGTTTTGATTAAAGTTTTAACAGTTTCGCCTCGCGCATAATTTATTACAAAAAACTGTAAGGCAATAACGACAAAAGCAAAAGTTGCAAACGCGACAATTTGCAAAGCAACGGCGCGCTTTCGATTATTTTCCGTGAAACGCGAAATATATTCCGCCGTTAATACAAGCGCCGCAGGCAAAGCGGGCAAAATGTAACCGGGAAGTTTCGAGCCGGAAAGCGAAAAGAAAACAAGTGGAACGAACAGCCAGCAAAAGGAGAAAGAAAGAAGAGGAGAACCAGAAATACGTAGCAAAGGAGAAGCGTTTCGACTTTGAACTTTGAACCTTAAACTTTGAACTTTTACGAAATCCCAAACCGAAGCCAAAAAAAACGGCAGCCACGGCAGCGTCATCAAAGGCAGCACAAGCCAGAAAAACCAAAACGGCTGCGGATGTTGGTATTTGTTTGAGATGTATCGTTGAAAATGATGCTGTATAAAAAATTCGTTAACAAAATTCCAACCGTTTCGCAGATACATCGGCGCATACCAAGCGGCGGCGACCAGAAGGCTGAAAATTGTTCCCCAAAATAAACTGAAAATGAATATTTTCGACGGCAATTTTCGTCTTAAAAGATAGTAAAACGCGACGATGGCGAGCGGAAAAACGATGCCGACAAGACCTTTGGCAAGCAAAGCCAGACCGATAAAAAAGTAAAAAGCGATGAGTGGTAATTGGTAAGTTAAAAAAGATTTTTTTGTTGATTGGTCAAAGATAAAAAAACTAATCAGCGAAGCCGTAATTGGAAAAGTCAAAATAATATCGAAGCTCGCGCCGCGAGAAAAAACCAAAAGTCCTATTGATGAAGCGGAAACGAGCGCCAGCCAGTTTGCGAAATCGTAATTTGTTTTTTCATATTCAATAAAATAACGATGGACTGCGGACTGCGGACTGCGGACTGCTCTCCCAAGAATCCACAAGCTCAAAACTGTCAAAAGCCCACAAAGGGCTGAGCCAAAGCGCGCCGCAAATTCAGATACACCGAAAATTTTATACGAAACTATTTGCAGCCAATACAACAGCGCCGGTTTTTCAAACCAGTTAAAACCGCCCAAAGTCGGAGTAACCCAATCATTTCGCTCAAACATTTCACGCGCAACCTGCGCGTAACGCGGCTCGTCTGGACCCAAAAGCGGAATCGAACCGAGCGCGAAAAAATAAACAAAAACAATGACGAACACGAAAATAATCCAGACGAATCGGTTTTTGGTCTGCGGTCTTCGGTCTTCAGCTTTTGTTATTTGGTTCATCTTGACGGAAAATGTTAAGTATTGCCGAAAAAAGTTTTACATTCAAATTATGGAAACAATCCGAAATCTAAAAACTGCTGTCGTCGGCGTCGGGAGTCTCGGACGACACCACGCGCGTAATCACGCCGAAATCGCTAAAAGCGGCAAAACCAAATTTGTCGGCGTTTGTGATGCAAACCAGACGACAGCGCAGGAGATTGCGAGCGAATATAACTGTAATTATTTCACCGATTGGAAAGATTTAGTTGGTAAGATTGACGCCGTTTCAATTGCCACGCCAACCGAAACGCACGCTGAAATTGCCTTTGCTTTTCTGGAAAAAGGCGTTCACGTTCTGGTCGAAAAACCGATAGCGCGAACTTTAGCGGAAGCCGACAAAATGATTGAAATTGCCGAGAAAAGCGGCGCGAAATTGATGGTCGGACAACTCGAACGCTTTAATCCGGCTATGGTTGCGCTCCGCCCTTTTGTCACGAAACCGCTTTATTTCGAGATTCACCGCGTCTCGCCTTTCCCGAATCGCTCGCTTGATGTTGATGTCGTCTTAGATGTGATGATTCATGATTTGGACGCGATTCAATGGCTCGTCGGCGAAGATGTGAAAGTTGCGGCGCTTCACGCTGTCGGAATTCCGGTAATTTCCGACAAAGTTGATGCGGCAAACGCACGCATCGAATTTGAAAACGGCGCGGTCGCTAACATCACGGCTTCGCGCATCGGCACTGAAAAAATTCGCAAAACAAGGTTTTATCAAACAAATTCTTACGTCGTTTTAGATTACGCGACAAAATTTGCTTCGGTTACGTCGCTTGCGCCGAACGCGATTCATCCGCTGCTCGGAATTTCGGTTAATCGTCTTGAAATCAATGACATCGAACCGCTCCGAGCCGAAATCGAAGCATTTTTTAATT
>MWVV01000784.1_pt1 | contig 11498 bp, 10 predicted proteins | sample 1047281 | NCBI WGS metagenome assembly MWVV01 (sample SAMN06349986, study PRJNA376086) | soil metagenome | isolation source: PT-2 sample Antarctic (ecotone) soil | place: Antarctica | collected 2015-01-13 | reverse complement strand
GTGCTCTCGCGCGCCGGAATGGTTGCCTGTCAATGCCGGACGGCTCCGCCTCACTGTCCCGCCCGGTAATATTTGATGCCGAAATAGACGGCCTGCGTGAGGCCGAGGAAGAGGCCGATGACCGCGCCGAAGAGTTCGATCTTGCGCAGGTGTTGCTGGGCGACGGAGAGGACGAGCGTTTCGAGTTTCTCGACCGGGTAATTCGAGACTTTGGTGCGGACGATCTCGCCGATGTCGAATTCCTTGATGGCGACGGGCAGGCGTTCGCGTGCCGTCGCCGTGATGCGTTCGGTGAGCGCGTCGGTAGCGCGGGCGATTGAATGTTCGGGCATGTGATCGCTGATGCGCCCGATGGGGGCGATGAGGAGGCGTTCGATCTGCGCGCTCAGGATCGCGTTGATGGTGCGCGCCGTGTCTTCGCGCGCGAGCACGCCGAACAATGCTTTGGAGAGAAAGCTTTTAAGGCGCGCGGCTGAATCGGGGCTGGCGTGTTCGAGGATCGCGCGAACCGTGTGCGGGCGGACGCGGGCGAGGGCGTCGGAAGAATAAGCCGAGATCATCTTCGAGAGTTCCGCGCCGCGCGCAACGGCGAGCAGCCGCGTCGCCACCCCGTCTTTGATCATCTCCAACTTTTCCGGCTCGACGGTGCCGATGAGTTCATTGACGGGGCGCGCGAGCAAGTTATCAATCATCGAATCGAGAAACGTCTCAGCCTCCGTGGCGAAGGCTTCGCCGCGCAAAAATTCCTGCACGCGGTTGGGCAGAGTCTTGTTGACCATCTCGTCAACTTCGCCGTGGATGCGTTCGCGCGAGACGAAGATTTTTTTGAAGAAGCCGAGCTGGCTGTAGTAGTCGTCCACCTCGCGTTTGATGAGCGCGCCGATCTGCGTGCGGGTTTTCTGGTTGGTGGCGATCTCGGCGAGTTGTTCGGCGATGGGGCCGAGTTGCGCGTCAATGCGTTCCTTGATGATGGCGACCGTGTCGGGCGTGAACACTTCGGCGAGCGTGGCACGACTTCCCGCGAGTTCTTCGATGCGCGCACTGACGAAATCGCGCACCTTCGCCTCGAAGCCGCGCTCGTTGACGATGTTGTGAAAACGCTCTTCGACGAACCCGACGATCCGTTCATAAGTCTCATCGTCAACGGCGTCGCTCAGGCGACGCGCGAGCAGTTCGTCAACGCGGCGATCAATGAAAGCGTTCAACGCTTCGGCGGTTTCTTCGCTGCGGAGGATGGCGGCGATGTAATCGGCGACTTTCAATTGCAGCGCGCTGAGGGCGTCGAGGACGGGCGCGCGAACGGTGGCGGGCAGGGCTTCGATGAACGAGCCGCGCGGCGTGTCGAGCAAGTCGTGCGTGTAGGTGCCGACGAGGTCAGCGACTTTGCGTTGGAAGAAATTCGTCTCGAAGAGCGCGTCGGTCACGGTGTCGTGTGAGACGAGTTCGTTACCGACGGCGTTGCCGATGGTCTCGGCGAGCCGCGCACGGTGGCGCGGGATCATACCCTGCGGCCAAACGGTCAGGCCGAACAGTTTCACGCTTTGGCGCGGGCGAAACAACATGCGGATAGCGAGCCACGCCGCGACGTAGCCATGCACGGTGGCGAAGACGACCAGACCCAGAAGTTCAAAAAATTGCCAGCGAGTAATTATGGTTTCCTCTCGGCTGCAAGCGCGCTGCGAAAGTTTGGAGCGTGTCCGAAAGGATGCTAAACGGATTGAGAGAACGGCGTCAATTCATTTCCCCACGTTGCCGAACTTTTCGTGAAGGTGCGAGTTCGATGTTCAAGTTGTGAACATGGAAACGGGGACTCTTGAGAGAAGAGTCCCCGTTTCCATGTTCATTTCATCGGAGTCAATTAGTCAGCCGCCGTCGCTTCCTGTAACGGAGCCTCGACGGAACGCCCGATGCCTTCGGCGACGCGCCGCCCGTAGTCCTCATCACATTGCGTGAGTAGAGTGATCATGCGTTCCTGGATGTCGGGGTTGCACTCCTTAAGCGCGGCGATAAGGTTGCTGACGAGATCGTCGCGTTCGCGTTCGTCCATCGTGCGGTAGCGTTCGCCCGGCTGTTTGAAGTCGTTCGTCCGGCTGATCTTTTGCCGGACGACCGCGCCTTGCACGTAGGGCGTGTGATCCGCGCCCGCCCGTGGGGCTTCCTGCAACCCGCCCCGGCTGCTCGGTTCGTAGTTGACGTGCGGGTTCTCGCCTGCCTCATTGCCGTCCACGCGGTAGGTCATCTGCCCGTCGCGCTGGTTCGTGGCGACGTGTTTCTGCGGGCTATTGATCGGCAGTTGCAGGTAGTTCGTCCCGACGCGGTGGCGCTGCGTGTCGGAGTAAGAGAACGTGCGGCCTTGCAGCATCTTGTCGTCGGAGAAGTCGAGGCCGTCAACGAGAACGCCCGTGCCGAAAGCGGCCTGTTCAACTTCGGCGAAATAATTTTCGGGGTTGCGGTCGAGCACCATGCGCCCGACGGGCAGCATCGGGAATTGATCTTCCGGCCAGAGTTTCGTGTCATCGAGCGGGTCGAAGTCGAGTTCCGGGTGCTCGTCGTCGGACATGACCTGCACGCGCATTTCCCATTCGGGAAAGTCGCCGCGCTCGATGGCGTCGAACAAATCCTGCGTCGCGTGGTTAAAGTTGCCGATGGCATCCGCTTCGGCCTGCGTCAGCGAGCGAACTCCCTGCTTTGGAATCCAGTGATACTTGACGAGCACGCCCGTGCCCTCCGAGTTGACCATCTTGTAGGTGTTGACGCCCGCGCCTTCCTGCTCGCGATAGTTGGCCGGGATGCCGCGCGGGCTGAACAGAAACGAAATCATGTGCATCGCTTCGGGCGTCAGGCTGATGAAATCGAAGATGCGATTCGCGTCTTGCCGGTTCGTCACCGGGTCGGGCTTGAAGGCGTGAACCACGTCGGGGAACTTCAAGGGGTCGCGGATAAAGAATACTTTCAGGTTGTTGCCGACCAAGTCCCAGTTGCCGTCTTCGGTGTAGAACTTGGTGGCGAAGCCGCGCGGGTCGCGCAAGTTTTCGGGCGAATGGCCGCCGTGAATGACGGTCGAGAAGCGGACGAAGACGGGCGTGCGTTTGCCCTTCTCCTGAAACAATTTGGCGCGCGTGTACTTCGACGCGGGTTCGTCGCCGATCTGGCCGTAAGCCTCGAAGTAGCCGTGCGCGCCCGCGCCGCGCGCGTGGACGACGCGTTCGGGGATGCGTTCGCGGTCGAAGTGCGTAATCTTCTCTAAAAACTGGTAATTCTCCAACACGGTCGGCCCGCGCTCGCCCACGGTGCGCGTGTTCTGGTTGTCGTAGACGGGATGGCCTTGCCGGTTCGTCAACTGCGGCTGCTCTTTCTTCGCGCCGCCCGCCTCTTCCGGCCCACCATTGTTTTTCTCATCAATCATAGATTTTTCTCCTTTCGCTAACTCAACAACAATTCAAGAACAATAATTATTATCGTTCGGTTGGCAAAAAAAATTACCGGCGGCAATCGCGGCAGCGGCCTAAGATTTCCAGCCGGTAGTCATGCACCTCGAAGCCCGCCTGCGGTTTCACACGCTCCAGCCACGCGGAGCCTTCCTCAGCGTTTAAGTCCCAGACTTTCCCGCACGCCAGACAGCGCGTGTGGTAATGATGATCAGTGCGGATGTCGTAACGAGCGGCGGCATCGCCGTATGTGAGTTTAGACACCACCTCGCACTTGGCGAGCGCTTCCAGATTCTTATAGACGGTCGCCAGACTGATGCGCGGCAGCGCCGGTTTGATGGCGAGATAAATCTCTTCGGCGGTCGGGTGATGCTCGACGCCGCTCAGATAATCGAAGACGGCGGCGCGCTGCGACGTGAGTTGCACGCCCCGCTCGCGGAGTGTCTGCCGCAACGTTTCGCGCTCGTTTATTTTTTTCTTCGCCCCCACAGTTAATTACCTGTCCCGCTTCAAACTGCGCCCATCTTGAATCAAGGCCAGGCGAAAGTCAATAGTTATTATTGACTTGAACAGGGCCACCCCGGCAATGTTTCGTTCTGACCCGGCCTCCACAAACAGTTCACCCGTCGTTCGGAATGGACGGTATAATCAGCCGCCGGACTTTTGTCAGGGATTTTTAAAGAGTCAACGCAGCAAAGGAACTCTTGAGCAAAATGAAGACGCCTCTGTGGACGGGATGCGCGCTCGTCGCCTTCGCCGCGAACTCCGTCCTGTGCCGGTTGGCGCTCGGCGGCGGGGCGGCGATTGATGCGGCGAGTTTCACGACCATCCGCCTGGCTGCGGGCGCGTGCGTGCTGTTGCTCATCACGGCTGCGTTGAAGCGGAAATCGCTCTCGCTGCGGCGGCGTGGCTCTTTCGCTTCGGCGTTGCTGTTGTTTCTCTACGCGGCGGCTTTTTCTTTCGCGTACATCAACTTGAGCACGGGCACGGGCGCGCTGATTTTATTCGGCTCGGTACAGGCGACGATGCTCGTGGCCGCGCTCAGTTCCGGCGAGCGACCGCATCCGTTGGAGTGGTCGGGGCTTGCGCTCGCGCTCTGTGGACTCGTCTATCTGGTGTTTCCGGGTCTGAGTTCGCCGCCGCTCGCGAGTTCAACTTTGATGGCCGTCGCGGGCATCTCCTGGGGGCTGTACTCGCTGCGTGGACGCGGAGGGAGTGACCCGCTCGCCGACACGACGGGTAATTTCGTGCTCGCCCTGCCCCTCGCCGTCGCGCTTAACTTGATCACGTCGCTCAGCGCCGCTGTTCACGTCTCTCAGAGAGGCGTCTGGCTCGCCGTCCTGTCGGGCGCGCTGGCTTCCGGCGTGGGCTACGTCGTGTGGTATGCCGCGCTGCGCGGGCTGACGGCTGTGCGCGCGGCGACGGTGCAGTTGGCCGTGCCGGTGCTGGCGGCGGCGGGCGGCGTGTTGCTCATCTCGGAGGGGATCACGCCCCGCCTGGTGCTCGCGGCGTGTGTGATTCTCGGCGGCGTCGGGCTGGCTTTGTCAGGCCGGGCGCGGGCGGCGGGAGTGAGTACAGCCGTTTGAGAGGAGCCGAATACGGCGGCAAATTTTTTGCGCCGGAGTCTCGAATTGGAAGGTCTCTCATGTTATATCTTCCCGGATGCAATTGAAGGCGCGCATTACTGAATTGCTGACTGTGAATCTATTGACTGTCCTCGAACAGGATGAGATGGAGACTATGAACCCGGAGACAAGATTACGCGGCGCAGGCGGCACGCCGGGGGGGTTGGGAGAATTCTTTCTCGGTCTGGTGATGGCGATTGCCGGGGCCTACCTGATCACTAACAGAGTGACGGTGGCGACCGGCTTTTGGTCTGTGTGGGGCTACAACGCGTTCGGCCTCTCGCTCGTGCCGTTTATCTTCGGTGTCGGCATCCTGTTCTTCAACGGTAAATCCATCGCCGGGTGGCTCCTCCTGCTCATCGGCGTCGTGAGCATCTTCGCTGGCATTTTGCTGAACCTGCAAATCTATTTTCAGCCGACGAGTCTCTTCAACACGATTATCATGATCGTGCTCCTGGCCGGTGGGATCGGACTCATCGCGCGTGCGCTCGCTTCGCACGGACAACGCGGTGGCAGCGACGACGCGTAAGCGGATTCTCAACTGACATCTTTACTTGCCGACCGGGCGCGTTGGAACGAGCGGAAAGCGGATGAGTGACAACGTTCTGCAAATGACTGGGAGCGTCCTGAGGGCATTAATCCCCCTCGTCTCTTGCGCTTTTACTCCGCGGTTTTTTGTGCGATGCTGTTCCGGCTTGAGGCGTCCGGTTTTGCGGGGCGCGGGAAATAATTTTAAGGAGAACGAAATGCGTCTATTCATCTCAAAAGCAATCGCGCTCGGCCTGTGCGTCTGCGCGCTCGCGGCCTGTAGCCCGCAAGACGGCAGCGCGCCTGCCACCACAGCCAACCGCGCGTCCACAACGAACGGCAATGCAACCGCTCAGGCAACGAAGCCGGCACCCACGCAACCAGCCGCCGACGCGACGCGCCGCATCGGCCTCGAAGAGACGCAAGCAGCCGTCGCATCGGGCAAGGCGCTCGTCGTTGACGTGCGCGACGAAGCCGCCTACAAGGCGAGCCACATCAAGGGCGCGAAAAACATTCCCCTGCCCCGCTTTGACGAGCGCGCGGGCGAGTTGCCGAAGGACAAGTTGATTATCACCTACTGTGCTTGACCGAGCGAACAGACCAGCGCCCGTGCGGTGCAGATGCTCAACACCAAAGGAAACACGAACGCCGCCGCCCTCCTCGGCGGTTGGAGCGCTTGGACGGCAGCAAATCTTCCGGTTGAAAAAGCGCAATGACGGTTAATAAGCTGTCAGCTACCGGCTACTAGAGGCTGTTCAAAAAGCTGTCTTTTAACGCTTTAACCCTGCTCGCTGGCGACTAGGCATTCCGGATGGGGCTTTGAGTGCCAGTCGTCGCAGCATCAAGCGCGTCATCGCCAAGTGGATCATCGCCTCACTGCTCGCTGTCAAATACTCGTAATCTTTGCTCATCCGGCGGTAACGTCCGAGCCAGCCGAAGGTGCGCTCCACCACCCACCGCCGACGCAAGACAGTGAAAGCTGGCAGCGGCTCCGGTTCAACATCCGCCGGGTAGCGTCCCCACTTCAATGGCCGCTTCACAATCTCCAGCTTCCACCCAAGTTCCGGCTCAATCCATGTCTTGAGCTTCTCACCGCGACCGCCCATGTCAGCCCAGATCAACTTGAGCCGCTGGCGCACACCGAAGGCCGCGCCCAGAACGAAGAAGGCTCCAGCGCCATCCATCACTGCCGCTGAATGCACAACCGAGTTGATGAGAAGTCCGGTGGTGTCAACGAGAATGTGACGTTTGCGCCCCGCCATCTTCTTCCCGCCAGCGTAACCGTGAACTCCCCTTTTTCCCTCGTTTTCACCGATTGCGAGTCAATGATGGCGGCAGAGGGTTCCATATCGCGTCCCATCTGTTGGCCTGCTTCAGCGTGGAGATGGTCGTCAATCATGAGCCATGTCCCATCTCTCTTCCACCGCCGAAAGTAGTGAGAGACACTTTGCCAATGCGGCAAGTCATGTGGCAGCGACCGCCATGCGCCACCGCAGCGAATCAGATATTGGAGAGCGTTGACGATCTCACGCATGGAGTAGCCGCGATGTCTGCCGCCCGGCTTCTCCGCTGGCAGCCGCGGCTCTAAAATCTTCCACTCGGCATGGCTCAGGTCGCTCGGATATGGTCTTCGATGTCTCATTGATACTGATTGCATCATGCAGCGAGGCTATCACGAAGAGACATTATTCAAGATAAATCCTTGCCTCTCAGCTTTTTGAACACCCTCTAGGCGGCTGCCTCCCGGTGCGCGCCCTTGTGCCGGAGTTCGCCCGCGATCCAGTCGTAAGTCTTGGCGAGGCCGTCTTCGAGACTGATGGCAGGCTCCCAGCCGAGCGCCTCGCGCAAACGGGTATTATCGCTGTTACGACCGCGCACGCCCTGCGGCTTGGTCAGGTCATAGCTCTTTCCGATCCGCTTTCCGGCGATACCCGCAATAATATCGACGAGTTCGTTAATCGAGAGCATGCGGTCCTGGCCGAGGTTGAGCGGCTCGCGGTAGTCGCTTCGCATCAGCCTGTAGATGCCTTCGACACAGTCGTCTATGTAACAGTAGGAACGCGTCTGCTCCCCGTCTCCCCAGACCTCAATCGAGTCGCCGTCGCCGGCCAGGGCGACTTTACGGCAAATGGCTGCGGGCGACTTTTCGCGCCCACCGTCGTAGGTGCCCAGGGGACCGAAAATGTTGTGGAAGCGGACAACGCGCGTGTCCAACCCGAAGTCTTCCGTGTAGTGACGGCAGACCCGCTCCATATAGAGTTTCTGCCACCCGTAGCCGTCTTCGGCGTCCGCCGGGTAAGCATCCTCTTCTCTGAGCGGAGTGACGTTAGCGTCCTTTTGCAGATAGCCGGGATAGATGCAGGCGCTCGACGTGTAGAGGTAGCGCTTAACGCCGTTTGCGCGCGACGCCTCAATCGTGTGAATGTCGATGAGCGTGTTGTCGCGGACGATGAGCGCCTTGTTGCTTTCAATAAAGCCGATGCCGCCCATGTTCGCCGCCAGGCCATAGACTTCTTCAATGCCTTCGGTTGCCTTCAGACAATTCTCCCAGTACCGTAGGTCCAAAAGCTCAAACTCGTGCGCGGCTGAGTGCTCGAACTCCGGCTCTTTAATATCGACGCCGCGCACCCAGTACCCGCGCTCGACCAGAAGGTGGGACAGATGATGACCGATGAAGCCGCCGGCGCCGGTGACGAGAACTTTCACTTGTTGTGTCATGTGAACACCTAATCTCCTGCTCTCTGAGGAGATTTAAATCATGTCTAGATAGAAGGGACATTAGCATCCGCAGACTTTGCCGTCTGCGGACGGTTGCAAATTTCAGGCACGGCTTCGCTTGCTGCTGCGTCGCCTCAAGGCTGCTTGAACTTCTCACCCAGCCTCTCAAGAAAGTGCTTTATCTTTTATAGCTTTGTTTAGTACGTGCAACGGCGCCGGGTTTATTTGGAAAGTTGAGACGAACTTGTCGAAGACGCCCATCTCTTCCCTTATTGGTTGGGTTAAAGGACAAACTATAGACCGTGCCTAGATCGCTAATAACTTTTTCATAAATACCGGCCAAATCTTCTAACTTTTCCACTTCATAGAATAGCCCGCTTCCAGCTTCGGAGAGATCATATAGTTGGTCATAAGCTAAATCAAAAGTTTCGGGTTGAATGTCGAGTGGGCTTTGGGCTTCGTATTCCGTGTTTGTCCAAATAGAATAAATCATCCCGTCGAATTCCTGGGCGCGGCTAAAGCTGTCTTTTAACGCTTTAACCCTGCTCGCTGGCGACTAGGCATTCCGGATGGGGCTTTGAGTGCCAGTCGTCGCAGCATCAAGCGCGTCATCGCCAAGTGGATCATCGCCTCACTGCTCGCTGTCAAATACTCGTAATCTTTGCTCATCCGGCGGTAACGTCCGAGCCAGCCGAAGGTGCGCTCCACCACCCACCGCCGACGCAAGACAGTGAAAGCTGGCAGCGGCTCCGGTTCAACATCCGCCGGGTAGCGTCCCCACTTCAATGGCCGCTTCACAATCTCCAGCTTCCACCCAAGTTCCGGCTCAATCCATGTCTTGAGCTTCTCACCGCGACCGCCCATGTCAGCCCAGATCAACTTGAGCCGCTGGCGCACACCGAAGGCCGCGCCCAGAACGAAGAAGGCTCCAGCGCCATCCATCACTGCCGCTGAATGCACAACCGAGTTGATGAGAAGTCCGGTGGTGTCAACGAGAATGTGACGTTTGCGCCCCGCCATCTTCTTCCCGCCAGCGTAACCGTGAACTCCCCTTTTTCCCTCGTTTTCACCGATTGCGAGTCAATGATGGCGGCAGAGGGTTCCATATCGCGTCCCATCTGTTGGCCTGCTTCAGCGTGGAGATGGTCGTCAATCATGAGCCATGTCCCATCTCTCTTCCACCGCCGAAAGTAGTGAGAGACACTTTGCCAATGCGGCAAGTCATGTGGCAGCGACCGCCATGCGCCACCGCAGCGAATCAGATATTGGAGAGCGTTGACGATCTCACGCATGGAGTAGCCGCGATGTCTGCCGCCCGGCTTCTCCGCTGGCAGCCGCGGCTCTAAAATCTTCCACTCGGCATGGCTCAGGTCGCTCGGATATGGTCTTCGATGTCTCATTGATACTGATTGCATCATGCAGCGAGGCTATCACGAAGAGACATTATTCAAGATAAATCCTTGCCTCTCAGCTTTTTGAACACCCTCTAGCTATCAGCCGTCAGCAATCAGCAACAACAGTCAAGGCAGAAAGCGGTTAAGATTTAAAGAGCAAGAGGCCGCCGGAGAATTGTCTCCGGCGGCCTCTTGTCAATTGCTGGCGGCTGATTGCTTTTCTCATGTCCAACGCAGCCCGGCGATGCGTTCGAGTTGAGGGGCGAAGCCGAAACGCGTCAGGGCGCGCGGGCGGCGTTCGGCGAGGGCGGCGAGTTCGCGTGCGACTTCGCGGCGCACGACTCGCGCGCGTTCGCCCGTCGCGGCCACCCCTTCGACTACGCGGCGCAGAGCCTCGCTCGTCCCCGCCACAAATTTTCCCACGTCCGTTCCGCGCCGCAAACGCGCTTCGCCGTCCGCGTATTCCACGCAACTGCCGAGCGAAACGAGAAACGGGTAGTCTTCCGCGATCTCGCGCCGCGCCGCCCGAAAATGGGCGGCGAAGTTTTCGTTCGACCCCGCCGCCACGCCCCGCTCCACCGCCGCGATCACTTCGCCGCTCAACTGCAAGACGTTGCGCCGGTCAATCTCTTCCTGCGTGCGCGCTGCCGTCGCCGTCCCGCCTCCCTCCATCATCCCCGCTGCTGCTGCTGCTGGTACCGGTGGACGCGACTTCGTCTCAGCGTCCGTCGCCGCCGTCGCCGCGACTTCGTAGACGCTGACGCGCCCGCCCGGCTCGCTCGCGCGCACGAGGATGCGCTGCAAGGCCGACTGCCCAACGGCCTCGCGCCCCGTCACATGATCTCTTTCGCACGCCTGCACGGCCTCGCGCGCCGTCAGATAAATGTCGCCGTCGTATTCATCGAGTTCGATATGGATGCGCCCGTTGAAGTCGCGTTGCTGGAGGTAACGCAGAAGCGCCGCCAGATTGACGTAAGCGGTGTCGAGATTTTCGTGCAGGGCGCGAGCTTTGTCGCGGCGACTTTCCGGCATGTCAGGTATTAGATTGGCGCATCAAGATCGAACCTGGGAAGTCTAGCATAAATGATGAATGCGGAATGCGGAATGATGAATAAAGGCGGATGTCTTCAATTCATCATTCATCATTCCGCATTCCGCATTTTATGTTAGACTCCGCGACGCATTTTCATCCCGCACCGCTCTGACATAGCTCTAACATTCGCGCGCTTCTCAACCGGAAAACTCGATGAGCTACACCAACCTGTTTCGTAAGAAGAGCGTCGTCCAGATCAAGCACGACGCCGAACTCGGCTTCAGCGACGCGCATGGCGCACCCGTGACGGCGGACGGCGAACCGCAATTGCGCAGGACGCTCAGCGTGCTCGATCTCACGTCGCTCGGCATCGCGGCCATCGTCGGCGCGGGCATCTTCGCCATGATCGGCAACGCCGCCAACAGCGGCGGCCCCGCCGTCATTTTCCTCTTTATGTTCACGGCGATGGCCTGCGGTTTCTCCGCTCTCTGTTATGCCGAATTCGCCTCGAAGATTCCGGTCGCGGGTTCGGCTTACACCTACGCCTACGCCTCGTTCGGCGAACTCATCGCGTGGATCATCGGTTGGGACTTGCTGATGGAATACGCCATCGGCAACATCGCCGTCGCCATTTCGTGGAGCGATTATTTCACCGGACTGCTCTCCGGCTACGGCATCAACGTGCCCGCTTATTTGACGATGGACTTCCTCAGCGCATCGCGCGGCTACGATACCGTCAGCGGCTTCATCGCGCAGGGCAACTCTCTGGAAG
>MWVV01000783.1_pt1 | contig 11501 bp, 15 predicted proteins | sample 1047281 | NCBI WGS metagenome assembly MWVV01 (sample SAMN06349986, study PRJNA376086) | soil metagenome | isolation source: PT-2 sample Antarctic (ecotone) soil | place: Antarctica | collected 2015-01-13 | reverse complement strand
AGTGACTTTGTTGAACGCCCGGCACGGCCTGAGCGGTGGCCACCAGGTCGAAGGGGATGTTTTCGGCTAGAGCTTGCGATTTAACAGTGAAAACAATGTTTTTAAAGGTTCTGACCCGCTTTTCGAGCTTGTAGCTGATGTGCAGTTCGGTGTGCTCATTGATTTGCTTCACGGCAATGTCAAGTACACTTTCCCGAAAATCCTTGATTTGTTTCATTTTCTCGTTGCCCTTATCATCGATTAGGCCGAGCATTTTCTTGAAGTCTTGGAGGTCGTATTTTTTGGTTTCGCCCAGGTCTTTCCACTGGCTGCAATGCTGATAAATGCGCTTAGCGTACTTGCTCGAAAGGCGCAGCGCGGCAGCTAGGCTGTAAGAAGTGAAGTTGTCTTTGAGTTCAAATAGGTAAGGTAAAATGTCCTCGGTTAGCTTGATTTCGATGATTCCTTGTCCTTTCAGGTATTCTACCCTCTGAAACATCCAGAGTTGTTTAACTCGCTCCGGTGTTTCCACCTCAAACATTCGGGAACCCATGCCTTCGGTTGCTTGCCGGAGATATGGGAGATGATACTGTTTTCCAGTCAGGGTAGCCAGCTCTTTGATGGGAAGCTCGTACAGGCTCGTTTTTTGGTCCCTCCGTAGCCGGGAGATGATGAAAAACAACAGGTCTAATTGTAGCTCAGAGTAGTCATAGCGGGCATTGGTCAGCGCGTTATGTTGGCGAATTTCTAACTCTTTACTCATGGCTTACTAGCTGATTTATGAGCAATTATACAATGAAAAAGGGTAAACAATAGGAGTTCCTTTTTGAAGCCCCTTTTCTCACGGATTAAAACCCTTTTTCAAACGGATTAAAACCCTTTTCTCACGGATTAAAACCCTTTTCTCACGGATTAAAACCCTTTTCTCACGGATTAAAACCCTTTTCTCGGTTTTTTTCTACTTGTATAAAATACTGACAATCTTTTCCTTATACCGTCTACTGTTGAGCCCTACAAATAGACAAAGCTTTTCAAATACACCAATTGCTGTTCCCGCGCGAGAAAAAAAGGATAATAGGGATTGTTCTATATGAACGATTGGCGCGAGGCAAACAAAAAAGCAAAAGCCCTAGAAGCCAGTAACTTGCGCGCATTTCGTAAAATGTATATTATTGGTAATCAGAATTTTATAAATTAAAATGTTGAGCTTATGTACTGCTATGGGCCAGGGAGTGCGCCGGTTTACTTGCGGAGTGCAGGATTGTTAATTTCGGGCAATGGCTGACCATACTTTTCGCTTAAATAATACCCCTCTCGGCACCATCTTGGTCAAATTCTACCGGGTAGTACCTTACACTCCTGAAGGATTACAGCGCCGGTTAGTAGCAGATTTTTGGGAGATGACACAGCCGGGCAAGCAGAAAGAACCGTGGCGAACTACCCGGTATCAAGGACCATTGGAGTATAATCCGGTGCTATCCGAGGCGGTAGCAGCTTTAGCGAAGAAGTGTCCCGAGTGCAACTGTGTCCGCATCGAATAAGGGGCAGCAACTGGGCGGTAGGGAGACCAAGTAGCGAGGTAGCGAACAGGAAGCAGTAGGATTGCATAAGTGGGTGGTCCAGGCAAAAAAGGGAGCAAGCAGTATTGCGCGGGTAGGTGGTATGCGTACCTTAGAGGCGCGGGTGGGGATATTCAGGAGGTAAAGCAAGTTATGTTTTTCGCTTCGCTCAAAACCCGTTCGCCCTCCGGGCTCACTAAACTTGCCCCTTCGGGGACCGCCTGATGCCACCCGACCAGCCCCCCCGCCGCCGAGGCCGACAGCCGAAGACCACGCCCCACCAGGTGCATACCGTGTCGGTGCGGCTGACCGAGGCGGAGCACCGCGAGCTGGCCACCGAGGCGAAGGACTACCGCAAGTCCATGGGCGAGGTGTTGCGGGCCGTGTGGGCCGGCACCCCCGACGCGGCCCGCCCGCCCCGGCCGCGCACGGTCGAGGAAGTCGGGCAACTCCGGCAGCTCATTGGGATGGCCGGCAACCTGAACCAACTCACCAAGCAGCTCCACGCCGGCCACCACGTGAGCGAAGCGGCCCGGCAGGTGCTGGGGCAGCTCCACCGGCTGCTCGATGACTTAGCCCCCGATTCAACGCGATGATAGGCAAGGTGAAAATCGGCAAGAGCTTCGGCGGGATTTGCCGCTATGTGTTCGGGGAGGAGAAGGGGGCCGAGGTGCTGGCCACCGAAGGCGTGCGCGGCACGTCGGCCGCGCACATGGCGGCGGACTTCAACGCGCAGCGGGAGCTAAACCCGAATTTGGGCAAGGCCGTGATGCACGTCGCGCTGGCCTGGCCCGCCGAGGAGAAGGCGCAGCTGAGCAACGAGCGCATGGAGGAAATCGCCCGCGCCTACCTGAAGGCGATGAAAGTGGACCCGGAGGGGACGCAGTGGGCGTTGGTGCGCCATAAGGACCAGGACCACCCCCACGCTCACCTGATTGTCAACCGGGTGGATAACGCGGGGGCCACGGTGAGCGACCAGCACAACTACCGCCACAGTCTGGAGGCGTGCCGTACGCTGGAAAAGCAGTACGGCCTGGTCAGTGCCCAGGAAGTGAGCCAGGACAACCGCCGCGCTGAGCGGGAACAGTTGCCGGAGCGGGCGGCGGCCAAATTGTACGTGCAGGACGCGCTGAGCCGGCACTTGCCCCACGCCACGAGCGCCGAGGAGCTGACGGCGGCGATGCAGCGGGACGGCATCGGGGTGCAGGCGACCTACCAGAAGGAAAAATTGCAGGCCGTGGTGTTCGAGTACGAGGGCCACCACCTGAAAGGCAGCGAGTTAGGCCGGGCGTACAGCGGTAACAATTTGGCGAAGACCATCGAGGCGCAGCAGGACCAGGTGCAGCAGCAGCGGGCGGAGTTGAGTACGGCCGGCCAGCAGGTTGGCCAACACCGGCTGGAACTAGAATTGGAGGCGTTCGGCCGGGAGTACGCCGCGCAGCAGCAGCAGGCCGAGAAAGCCGAGAAACAGGCCCAGGAGCGCACCATTACCCAGCAGACACCCAAACCCCCACGCCCCACCATTGAACGCAGCGGTGGCTACGGCATGGGCGATTAATCTTTTTTCCCTTTTGTGATGAATCCGACCCCACCCCCTGCTCCAACCAACGGCGTGGCCGTGCTGATGGCCGAGATTGAGCGCATCGCCCAGGAGCTACGCGCCGTGAACAAACGGCCCTTGCCGGCCACCGAGGACCAGGTAAAGGCCCTGGTGAAGCTGGCCGAGCGCGACCGGCCCCTGACGCTGAACGTGAACAGCGAGGCCGTGGCCACGCAGCTCGTGGGGAAGGTGGAGCAGCAGGCAAAGGTGTTTCAGGCGGGATGCGATAAGCTGATTACGCTGGTGGACGACCGCACGGACTACCTCACCGAGCAACTAACGGCCCGGTTGGCGGCGGTGCAGGCGGCCGAGGCGGGGTTGGCCGCCACGGCGCAGCGCATTCCCCGCGAGGTGGGCGTAAACTGGCTGAGCCACTGGAAAATAACGGCCGGGGTGGTATTGGGGCCGCTGGTGCTTGTGTTGCTGATGCTTTGGTTTACGGGGATGTTTTCGCGGGTGCCAAAGGCCGATTTTGAGAAGCTCCAGGTAGAAAACGGGCAGCTCCGGCAGTATAACGCCCGGTTGACCAAGGAAGGCACCTTCTACTTTGACCAGGTGCAGCAGTACCGAACCAAGTTCCCCAAAGCGGCTTCCTATTTCCCAAAATATGTTCCGCCCGCTGCCCCAGCCAATTAGCGGCCGGCGTACCAGCGGCGGCGAAACCAAAACGCCACGTTGACTAAGGCAATCAGGGCCGGCACCTCGATAAGCGGCCCAATCACCCCCGCAAACGCCTGCCCCGAGTTGAGCCCGAACACCCCGATGGCCACGGCAATGGCCAGCTCGAAGTTGTTGCCGGTGGCCGTGAAGGCAATGCTGGCGTTTTCGGCGTAGTCGGCCCCCAGCCACTTGCCGGCCGCGAAGCTGAGCACGAACATGATGCCGAAGTACAGCGCCAGCGGCAGGGCAATGCGCAGCACGTCCAGCGGCACTTGCACGATGGTTTCGCCCTTCAAGCTGAACATGACCACGATGGTGAGCAGCAGCGCAATGAGCGTAATGGGGCTGATGACCGGGATATAGACCCGCTCGTACCACTCGTTGCCTTTCAGGCGGCGCAAGATGGTGCGCGAGAGAAAGCCGGCCGCAAACGGGATGCCCAGGTAAATCAGCACGCTTTGGGCAATGTCCCAGATGCCGATGTTCACGGCGTAGCCTTTCAGCCCAAAGTAGGGCGGCAGCACGGTGATGAACAGCCAGGCCAGTACCGAGTAAAACAGCACCTGAAAAATAGAATTCAGGGCCACTAAGCCGGCCGCGTACTCGCGGCTGCCATCGGCCAGGTCGTTCCAGACCAACACCATTGCGATGCAGCGCGCAATGCCGATGAGAATCAGGCCCATCATGTACTCGGGCTTGTCGGGCAGCAGCCAGATAGCCAGGAAAAACATGAGCAGCGGCCCCAGTATCCAGTTCAGGAACAACGAGAGGCCGATGATGCGCGTGTTTTTAAAGACCATCGGCAGCTGCTCGTACTTGACTTTGGCCAGCGGCGGGTACATCATCAGAATGAGGCCCAGGGCCAGCGGCACGTTCACCGTGCCCACCGAGAAGTAGTTTACCGCGTCATTGATGCCGGGCACGAAGTAGCCCAGGCCCACGCCCAGCGCCATTGCCAAGAATATCCACAGCGTCAGGCCCCGGTCGAGGCCGGAGAGTTTCTTTTCGGCCAGCGCGGCGGGGGCCGGCGTGGTGGGGAGGCTAAGTGGTTGCATGAGTGGGAGAAAAAACGAGATAGGATAAGGAGGGAGCCGCAGGGCCAGGGCCGGATTCGGCCCCGACCACGGCGCTGCGGCGTTCGAGCAGCACCGTGGAGCGCCAGACGCCGTGCAGCTGGCCGATGCGTTCGCGGCGGCCGACGGTTTGGAAGCCCGCCCCGGCGTGAATGCTGATGCTGGTGGTGTTTTCGGGGAAGATGCTGGCTTGCAGCGTCCAAATGCCGTTCGCTTCGGATTCGGTGGCCAGCGCCGCCAGCAGCTGCCGGCCCACGCCGCGCCCGCGGGCCGTGCCCGCCACGTACACGCTCACTTCGGCCACGCCGCCGTACACGCACCGGCCCGAGACGGGCGAGAGCGCGGCCCAGCCGAGGACTTGGTTGCTGTGCCCGTAGCCGGCATCCACCGCGACCAAGCGGCTGTGCGCCAAGTGGCCCCGGTCCCATTCTTCCCAGGTGGGCGCTTCGGTCTGGAACGTGGCATTGCCGGTGGTGATGCCCTGCTCGTAAATGGCCTTGACGTGCGGCCAGTGCGCGGCCGTGAGGGGTTGCAGCTTCATAGCGCAGCGAAAAAAAGGGCCTAATACGCCTTGCGGAGCATGTCGGCGTACTCGTTGGGCAGCGGCGAGGCTTCCACGGCCGTGGCGGCCTGCTCCACGTCGTAGGCCACGCGAATCAATTCCGAGTGAACGCTGCCGGCGTCGGTCAGCTTCGTGTTCTGGTCGAGGTGCAGCAGCAGGTAGGCGGCGCGGGCGTCCCCGTCCTTGGGCTTGCCGACCGAGCCAATGTTCAGGGCGTGCCGGTAGCGGGTTTCGCCCTCGTGCTCGTAAGGAATGGCCCGGTGGTAGGGCTTGTGGGTGTGCCCAAAGAGCAGAATGTCCGCCCCGGCTCCTTCCAGCAGGCGCAAAAAACTGCCTTCCGGGAAGTCCTCGAACAAGTATTGGTTGATGCGGCGCGGCGAGCCGTGGACCATGAGCAGGCTGAGCGTACAGGGTTCTTCCTGAAAGTCCAGGCGCATGTGCTTGGGCAGCAGGCGTAAATACCGCCGCTCGTCGTCGCCCACGATGGAATTCGTATAGGCGATGCTTTGCGCGCCCAGGCCCTTATCCACGTCCGTTTGATAGGCACAGCCGCAATCGGAGCTGGCCAGGCCAATGCCCTGGTCGTAGTTGCCGGCCAGCGTGGGGATGCCCCGCCGCCGGACCTCGTTCACCACTTCATTGGGCCAAGGCGCGTAGCCCACCAGGTCCCCCAGGCAAAACACCATGTCCGGGCGGCGCTGGTCGAGGTCGGCCAGCACGGCTTGCAGCGCCGGCAGGTTGCCGTGTATGTCGGAGAAAAAAGCAATGGTCATTGGAAAAGACTACTAATGGGGAGAGAGAAGCAAAACGGCGCAACCGGAGGGGTTGCGCCGTTGGCCAGCTTTAGCAGCACCCGCCGCCCGGCGTGCAGCACGCCGTTTGCAGTTGGGGCAGGGCCAGCGAAGGATTCGGGATGCCGCAGGCGTCTTGCGCCAAGCAGGCCGTTTGCTTGGGGGTGAGCACGAAATCGGTGCCGTCGAAGGCGAGGCCGAACTTGCCGATGGTAGCCTGCTGGTACTCCACTTCAATGGCCAGGTCCTCGCTGCCTAAAATCTTCTCGGACAGGTTGATAATGTGCAGGAATTTTTGCGGGGCCAGCCGGTGGTCGTAGTCGCCGGCTTCCCAGAGCTGGAAATTGGCCACGGTTTCCCGACGCTCGACGCCGCCGCAGTCAATGAAGTGCTTGGTCACCAAGCCTACTTCCGTGACGTGGAAATGGGCCGGCAGGTACTCGCCCGTAGGCAAGCGAAAATTTACGGCGTCCAGTCCCACCAGGGACTGCTTCATTTCGGAGATGTTCATACTGTAAGGGCTTTCAGTGAGATGGTTAACATTAGCAGGCGCAGGCATCTTCCGGCCCGCAGGCCGCGCCGGACGTGGCCTCGATGAAAAAAGCGGTGAACTGCTGGTGGACCTGGCGCAGCAACTCGGTATTGAGGCAGTAGCAGACCGTGAGCCCGTCGATTTCGCCGCGAATCAGGTCCAGGGCCTTCAACTCCTGCAAGTGTTGGGAAACGGTCGTGCGCGAAAGGGGCAATTCCGCCGCGATGTCGCCCGAGATGCAAGTAGTCTTGCTGGCCAGGAATTGAATGATGGCCACGCGGGCGGGGTGAGCCAGGGATTTGGCCACGCGGGCGAGCTGTTGCTGTTCGGCCGTAAAGGCAGCGGTTTTGGCGTAGGTCATACGAGGCGGAAACGATTATGACGCAAACATACGACATATTATGTCGTATGTTTGCGTCATAAGGGAAATAATTTTCACTGACCGGAAGCAGGAATGGGCCGCACCGGCGTTTATAAACAGGCAACTACCTGAACTGTAGCCGCACAATCGCACGGCCACGGCCCAGGTAGTTGGTTGTTTGGCGCGCTGCTACTTTTTAGCGCAGCAAGCGGGAACGCCCGCCAAGGTGCAGGCAGCAGTTCCCTTGTCGGGGCAATCCTTCACCAAGGGGCATTCGGGGGTGCCCTTCAGGGGACAATCCGCCGTTTTGGTCGGGCTGGTAAAGCCGAACAACGTGCCACCGGCCAGCAGGACGGCGGAGCTTAGCAACAACACTTTCTGTTTCATACAACAACGGGGTTGGGGTGAACCGGCCGGCGACGGCGACCAAGCAAGGAAGACAACGCGGGCCGTGCCCCGCGCAGTGAGGAGGCGTTACGCGGCTTGGCCGACGCCGGCCCGTTCCAGGACTTCGCGGGTGATGCTTTCGCCCTTGCAGCAATCGAGCAGCGCCCCGTTCACGGCCACAGCCGGCAGGGTGTGCACGCCGAGCAGGCGGGCGCGGCGCAGGGCCGGGTTGCCGGCTTCGGTTTCGGTCAGGTTGTGGGTGAGCACGTCGCACTGGCCACAGGCCACGCTTTTTACCAGGTCCACGACCGGGCTGCATAAGGGGCAGCCCGCGGTGAATACTTCTACGATGCGTTTCATACGGTTGAGATAAAGCGTTAGGGAATGAACAGGCCAAAGGTGCAGCGAGGCCCCCGGTGTCAGTCAAGCTTTTTTTTGTCTTGGGTGGCCACCGCCGCGTTGTGTTGCTCTAGGCGCCCGCCAATCGCGCGCACCTCCTGCATTTTCTGCGTCAGCTCGTTTTCGGTCAGGTTCGGAAACTGTTGGCGCAGCTGCTCGATGCGTTCGGCGTCCTGGCAGTCGCCGGGGCAGGCCCCCACCACGCCCACGAGTTGCAGGGCCAGGCCCTTGCGGAACACCTCGTCCAGCAGCAGGTGCTCCGCGCTGCCCAAGCCGTTGGTCACGGCCTTGAATTGCACCAAAATCTGCTCCGGCGCGGTATCGGCGTCCAGCATCTTCACGATGCCGTGCAGCTGGCCGGCCAGCATATTCAGGCGGCTTTTCAAATCGCGGGTGAGGTCTTTGGGGAGCATAGCGCCAAGGTTTTTGCCAAGAACAGGGCCCAGGGGGGTATCCGTCAAGTGAGGCAGCAATTCTTTTAGCGGGCGCTGTCAGAATTCGAGCATAAGCGGTTTTAGAGCCCAGCGGCGACCACATTCCCCAGGACTGAGCGCGGCAAAGTACCACGGCGGTAGCCGGTCGTTCAGGAAGGCCAAAAGCGGTGCGATTCCCAGACGGCTCTTATAACCGATGTTATGTTAAGGGACGAAAGCAAGAAACCAAAGGGAAAGATTGCACTTTCCCACTGCCCCTAAAATCCTAGTTAAGCGACTACAAAAAAGTCCCTGCTACTCTGACGAGAAGCGGGGACTTTTGCTTTTGACCACGGCGCTTAGCGGCTTACTCCGTCGAGGAGGTCCGGCGCGCAGCAGCACGGCGACGAACGGGCCGGGCCGGCACCGGCGCGAAAATGTCCACCGTGAGGTCCATCTTGCCCCGGCGGCGGGCAACCTCCGCCATTTGGGCTTGCAGGTTGTCGAGCATCCGCTCGTAGGCTTCGGGCGAGCCGGCCAGCTCGCGCAGCTCGGTTTCAATCTCGGAGGGGGCGTGCTTTTTCATTTTCGGTAGTGGTAGCGGCACTGCAAGACCAGGATGAAATCGGGGCCGACCTGATAGACCAGCCGGTGTTCGTCCGTGATACGGCGCGACCAGCAGCCGGCGAAATCGTGTTGCAGGAGTTCGGGCTTACCTGTACCGGTAGTGGGCGTGCGCACGCACTCTTTGAGCAGGGCGCGCAGGCGGCGGGCGATGGCCTTGTCCGTGTCGAGCCAGTAGAGAAAATCGTCCCAGGCGTGCAGGTCCCAGCGTAAAGTCATTCCGAGAGGGGGGGCAGCTCGTGGGTTTGCCATTCCCCGCGCTGGGCGCGAGCCAGGGCGGCGTACAGGCGCTCGGCATTGGCCGGCGAGGCGAGCAAGTAGGCCGTCTCATCCAACTCGCCGGCAGCTGGGGCGGCCGGGCTGCGCAGCTCGACATACGGCAGGCTACGCAGTAGCTCTAACAGGAAGCCGGCGCGGCTGTCGGGAACTTGGAGGGTGATTTCCATGAGGGATGTAAAGGTATGGATTAGGTCGTAGGCGCGGCTTTCGCCGCTTTGGCGGCCACCAGGCCCAGGCGCACGAGCAGCAGTCCGCCAGGGTTGCGGGCGGCTTTGACCTTGCCTGTTTTCAGGTCGTGGTTGTAACGGTTCACTTCGGCAATGTGGGCCGTACTGGCCAAAATGGTTTGCCGGTGCTTGGCGTCGGTGATACGTAGCTCGTCGAGGATGCGGGCGGCGTTGTCGAAGTGACTTTGTTGAACGCCCGGCACGGCCTGAGCGGTGGCCACTAGGTCGAAGGGGATGTTTTCGGCTAGAGCTTGCGATTTAACAGTAAAAACAATGTTTTTAAAGGTTCTGACCCGCTTTTCGAGCTTGTAGCTGATGTGCAGTTCGGTGTGCTCATTGATTTGCTTCACGGCAATGTCAAGTACACTTTCCCGAAAATCCTTGATTTGTTTCATTTTCTCGTTGCCCTTATCATCGATTAGGCCGAGCATTTTCTTGAAGTCTTGGAGGTCGTATTTTTTGGTTTCGCCCAGGTCTTTCCACTGGCTGCAATGCTGATAAATGCGCTTAGCGTACTTGCTCGAAAGGCGCAGCGCGGCAGCTAGGCTGTAAGAAGTGAAGTTGTCTTTGAGTTCAAATAGGTAAGGTAAAATGTCCTCGGTTAGCTTGATTTCGATGATTCCTTGTCCTTTCAGGTATTCTACCCTCTGAAACATCCAGAGTTGTTTAACTCGCTCCGGTGTTTCCACCTCAAACATTCGGGAACCCATGCCTTCGGTTGCTTGCCGGAGATATGGGAGATGATACTGTTTTCCAGTCAGGGTAGCCAGCTCTTTGATGGGAAGCTCGTACAGGCTCGTTTTTTGGTCCCTCCGTAGCCGGGAGATGATGAAAAACAACAGGTCTAATTGTAGCTCAGAGTAGTCATAGCGGGCATTGGTCAGCGCGTTATGTTGGCGAATTTCTAACTCTTTACTCATGGCTTACTAGCTGATTTATGAGCAATTATACAATGAAAAAGGGTAAACAATAGGAGTTCCTTTTTGAAGCCCCTTTTCTCACGGATTAAAACCCTTTTTCAAACGGATTAAAACCCTTTTCTCACGGATTAAAACCCTTTTCTCACGGATTAAAACCCTTTTCTCACGGATTAAAACCCTTTTCTCGGTTTTTTTCTACTTGTATAAAATACTGACAATCTTTTCCTTATACCGTCTACTGTTGAGCCCTACAAATAGACAAAGCTTTTCAAATACACCAATTGCTGTTCCCGCGCGAGAAAAAAAGGATAATAGGGATTGTTCTATATGAACGATTGGCGCGAGGCAAACAAAAAAGCAAAAGCCCTAGAAGCCAGTAACTTGCGCGCATTTCGTAAAATGTATATTATTGGTAATCAGAATTTTATAAATTAAAATGTTGAGCTTATGTACTGCTATGGGCCAGGGAGTGCGCCGGTTTACTTGCGGAGTGCAGGATTGTTAATTTCGGGCAATGGCTGACCATACTTTTCGCTTAAATAATACCCCTCTCGGCACCATCTTGGTCAAATTCTACCGGGTAGTACCTTACACTCCTGAAGGATTACAGCGCCGGTTAGTAGCAGATTTTTGGGAGATGACACAGCCGGGCAAGCAGAAAGAACCGTGGCGAACTACCCGGTATCAAGGACCATTGGAGTATAATCCGGTGCTATCCGAGGCGGTAGCAGCTTTAGCGAAGAAGTGTCCCGAGTGCAACTGTGTCCGCATCGAATAAGGGGCAGCAACTGGGCGGTAGGGAGACCAAGTAGCGAGGTAGCGAACAGGAAGCAGTAGGATTGCATAAGTGGGTGGTCCAGGCAAAAAAGGGAGCAAGCAGTATTGCGCGGGTAGGTGGTATGCGTACCTTAGAGGCGCGGGTGGGGATATTCAGGAGGTAAAGCAAGTTATGTTTTTCGCTTCGCTCAAAACCCGTTCGCCCTCCGGGCTCACTAAACTTGCCCCTTCGGGGACCGCCTGATGCCACCCGACCAGCCCCCCCGCCGCCGAGGCCGACAGCCGAAGACCACGCCCCACCAGGTGCATACCGTGTCGGTGCGGCTGACCGAGGCGGAGCACCGCGAGCTGGCCACCG
>MWVV01000782.1_pt1 | contig 11501 bp, 7 predicted proteins | sample 1047281 | NCBI WGS metagenome assembly MWVV01 (sample SAMN06349986, study PRJNA376086) | soil metagenome | isolation source: PT-2 sample Antarctic (ecotone) soil | place: Antarctica | collected 2015-01-13 | reverse complement strand
TTGCCGGACATACTATGTGATACAGCAACACGCTGACATTGTGCTTCTTATGAATGAACTCGCTCATTCACACAGTATATTCCGTAGCAGAGCTACGAGGAATTAAACCTTTAAGGAACGATTAAAGAAAAATACTTAAATACAATCGCCAATCTTACATTGTCGGGAAACAATGGAAAGTTAAGCAATAAATATTTTACCGAAAAACGCGATATGAATCTTGATAATAAAGAGCAAGGTTATAAATTCAGTCGCTTGTGGTTGAACAGACACCTTGCCTCCTTAAGCAAGCGGGATTTAGAGGAATTAGACAAGAGATTTGAACTTATTTCAGATAGGTATTTAAAGGTATGGAAATATCCATCAGTCGAAGTTTCAACTGATGAAGAATCCGAAGAAATTAATATTTTTGATGCTGAAGACCCAACAAATAAAAAGTTGGAATATGCAATTTTCTTTGACCAAAAATTGGAAGTTAAGAATACTTCAGAATTATTCGCAGAAGTAAATAAGACCCTATTTGAACTTAATCCTCAATCATATTTCGCTTCTGATTTGGGAGAGAAATTAAATTTGACTAAAGACAAAAACAAATGTAGGAGTGCTTTATCGCTTAATGAAACGTATTTCATTGAACAACACCTTAGTTCAAAAGAAAAATTTGCAAGAATTATGCAAGCATTAACTTTAATGGGATTACCTGATGAATTATTTATCAAATACGCCTCTGAAGAAGAAATTTATTGATTGAGATAATCCTTCAAATAATTTCCCGTATACGATTTTTTGTTTTTCGCAATCTCTTCCGGCGTTCCTGACGCTACGATAAAACCGCCGCCAATGCCACCGTCAGGTCCTAAATCAATTACCCAATCAGCCGTTTTTATCACGTCCAAATTGTGTTCGATAACGAGCAGCGAGCCGCCGTTTTCAATCAGAGCGCGAAAGGCGGCGAGCAGTTTATTGATGTCATCGAAATGCAAGCCAGTGGTCGGTTCATCGAAAATAAAGAGCGTTTTCGATTTGGTTTTTTGTGCGAGATGCGCGGCGAGTTTGACACGCTGCGCTTCGCCGCCCGATAAAGTTGTCGCCGATTGTCCGAGCCGCAAGTAACCGAGTCCGACTTCATCGAGAACTTTGATTTTGTTGATGAGTTTGCTCACGTCTTTGAAAAAGAAAATTGCTTCGCGCACCGTCATCTGCAAAACTTCGGCGATGTTTTTGCCTTTGTATCGCGCGTCGAGAATTTCCGCTTTAAAACGCGTGCCGCGACAGTCTTCGCAGGTTAATTCGACATCGGCGAGAAACTGCATTTCAACTGTCACCGTGCCGCTTCCCTGACAAGTTTCGCAACGTCCGCCCGGCACGTTGAAGGAAAAATGCGACGTGGTGAAACCTTTCGCTTTTGCCATATTGGTTGAAGCGAAAACTTCCCGAATCGCGTCGTAAGCCTTGATATATGTAACGGGATTCGAGCGCGGCGTTCTGCCAATTGGCGATTGGTCAACTAAAATCACGTCGTCAATCAGTTTCGCGCCATTAATTTCTTTGAAAAGTCCGACGTGGTCTTTCCATTCGCCGCGTTTTTTCTTTAACCCGGCGTAAATAATATCGTGGATTAAAGTTGATTTGCCCGAGCCGGAAACGCCCGTTACGCAAACCAACATATCGAGCGGAATTTCGACATCAATGTTTTTGAGATTGTGTTCGCGTGCGCCGACGATTTCGAGTTTGCCGCTTCCGACTTCGCGTCGTTTGTTCGGAGTTTTTATCTCTACATCGCCGCGCAAGTACCTCGCCGTTAGAGAAACGTCGTCTTGCATCAGACTTGAAAAATCGCCTTCAAAAACGAGATTGCCGCCGAGTTCGCCGGCGTATAAACCGATGTCGAGAATGTGGTCGGCGGAGCGCATCATTTCTTCGTCGTGTTCGACGACCAGAACCGTATTGCCGATGTCGCGCAGGTTTTCCAGAATTTTGACCAGCCGCGTGTTGTCGCGCGGATGCAGTCCGATTGAAGGTTCGTCTAAAACATACAACGCGCCGACGAGCAGAGAGCCGAGATTTGTCGCCAGTTGAATGCGCTGCGCTTCACCGCCGCTTAAAGTTGAAGCAAGACGGTCGAGCGTTAGATAATCAAGTCCGACATCGGACAAAAATTTGATTCGTCGGCGAATTTCCAGGAGCAACTTGTCGGCGATTTGCTCGCGTTCTTCGGAGAGTTTTAATTCATCAAAAAACTTTTCCGCGTCGGTGATGGAAAGCGCGACGACTTCAGGTAAGTTTCTGTCGCCGACTTTAACATCTCGCGCCGCTTGGCGAAGCCGTTCGCCGTGACATTCGGGGCAGAGCGTGTAACCACGATATTTTGATAAAAAGACGCGGACGTGCAGTTTATATTTTTTAGTGTCGAGCCACTTGAAAAATCCGCGAACGCCGCGCCAACCGCTTGCGCCTTCAAAGATGGCTTTTTTCTGCCAATCTGACAAATCTACAAACGGAACGTCGGTTGGAATTTCTCCGTTTCTGGCAAACCGCATCAGTTCCTTTTGCGCCCAATCATATTGCGGGCGCGTGAACGGACTAATCGCGCCTTTATCAATTGAGAGCATCGGATTCGGCACAATCAAATCAAAATCAATATCAATCGAATTGCCGAAACCTTGACAGACGGGACACGCGCCGAACGGCGAATTGAAACTGAACAGACGCGGCTCGGGTTCTTCGTAAATCGTGCCGTCGTATTTGCAGATGAATCTTTCGCTGAAATTTAGAGTTTGCGGCTCGCTTTCAGCCGTCTGAACGACCGCCGAATGGCTTTCGTGAAAACAAATCTCCAGCGAATCAACCAGCCGTTGCCGGATTTCCCGGCCGGCTTTCAAGCGGTCAACAAGAACGAACGTATTTTCAAAATCGGTAAGCGTATAATCTTCAGGCTTTTGCAATTCGACGAGTTCGCCCTTTCGTAAAAGGCGCGTAAATCCGCGCTGCATTAAACTTAATATAGTCGCTTGAATGTGAATTTTATTTTGCGCCTTTGCGTCTTTGGTTTTTTTCGTTAAAAACTCACCAGTTTCAGCTGGGAACAAAACATAAAACCTCGTGCCTTCCGCCAATGCTTCCAAAATCTCGTCGGCTGCGGATTCGGGCGAATCTTTTTTAACTTCGCGCCCGCAGACGTGGCAGAAAGTTTGACCGATACGCGCGAAAAGAAGCCGCAGGTAATCGTAAATTTCCGTCTGCGTGGCGACGGTCGAGCGCGGATTGCGCGTCGTGTTTTTTTGCCGAATAGCAATGGCGGGCGCGATACCAATAATTTCGTCAACATCGGGCTTATCCATTCGCTCCAGAAATTGACGCGCGTAAGCTGAAAGAGATTCGACGTAACGGCGTTGACCTTCGGCGTAAATCGTGTCAAAAGCTAAGGATGATTTGCCCGAACCCGAAACGCCTGTCACCACCGTCAATTTATTTATCGGCAGAGAAAAGGAAATATTTTTGAGATTGTGAGTCCGCGCGCCGCGCACTTCGATTGTCTCTTCTCGACTCTTGGCTGCTGCTTGCATAGATGAAAATTCCTGTCGTTTGGGCAAAAGTCAAGTTTATCAAATCGAAAGCTAGACGCAAAACGGGAATAAAGCATCAAAAAATTTGGATTATAAACAGAAGTTAGTTAATAATATCTCCGAGGAGTTTTAAGATGAAACAGATTTTTATTTTTGGACTTATAATGGTTTTTGTCTGCTTAATCGCGTGGAGTTTGCAGCCAGACAAGACGATTGCCCAAGTGCCGCAAACTCAAAAAACCGATGTCAAAAAAACATCGAATACAAATCAAAAAACACCTGTGTTAGTTGAACTTTTCACATCCGAAGGCTGTTCGAGCTGTCCGCCCGCCGACCGCGTTTTATCGCAGTTGGAAAAAGAGCAGACAAATCCCGACGTTGAAATTATCACGCTGGCTCTCCACGTTGATTATTGGAATTATCTCGGCTGGAAAGATGAATTTTCGGCGGCAGGGTATAGCGAGCGGCAGAGAGGTTACGCAGAAAAATTTAAATTAGATTCAATTTACACGCCGCAGATGGTCGTTGACGGACAAACGCAGTTTGTCGGAAGCAATCTCGGAACGGCGCAAAGAGCCATTGGCGAAGCGGCGAAAACGAGCAAAACAAACATCGAATTTTCAACTGAAAAGGAAGGCGAACTTAAAGTGAAAATTTCCGATTTACCCGCCGGCGAAAATTCCTACGTTTGGCTGGCAATTGCCGAGGATAATTTGAAAACAAGCGTCAAGCGCGGCGAAAATTCCGGCAGAACGCTCGCCCACGTTTCAGTTGTGCGCGAGATGAAACTTCTCGGCAATATCGCTTCGACCGATAAAAACTTTGAAACCGAAGTCGAATTCAAACTGTCGGCGGATTGGAAAAAGGAAAATGTAAAGTTCATCGCTTTCGTACAGGGCGAAAAAACAAAACGAATTTTCGCCGTCAACAAATATAAGTTGAACGGTTAACGCACACGGTTAATAACTGCGGAGTTTTTCTATGAAGCAATTTTTCGTATTCGCTATTTTCACCCTTTTCGTCATCTTTTTTGCGGGCGTTTTGCAAATTAATGAGGTGATTGCACAAGTGCCGCCGGAACAATCTAATAAGGCGAAAAGTCCGACAAATTCGGATAAAAAAGCGTTTGTCCTGCTCGAACTCTTCACCAGCGAAGGTTGTCCGACTTGCCCGCCTGCCGATGCAAACTTAGCTTTTTTGGAAAAAGAACAACCCTTCGTGCAGGCTGAGATTATCACGCTGGCTCTGCACGTTGATTATTGGAATTCGCTCTCCTGGAAAGACCAATATTCGTCGCCAATGTTTAGCCGTCGCCAGCAAATTTATTCGCTAGCAATGAAAATTGATTCAAATTACACGCCGCAGATGATTGTTGACGGGCGGACGCAATTTATCGGAAACAATATGGCAAAGGCGCATAAAGCAATTACCGAAGCGGCGAAAATTCAAAAGGCGACGATTGAAATTGCGCCGACGGCGGATAAATATAAAATAAAAATCTCCGATATTCCGGCGCACGGAAACGCGACCGTTTTTCTGGTAATCACGGAAGACAATCTGCCTTCGAGCCATAAAAACGGCGAAAACTCGAGCAAAAGACCCGAACACATTTCCGTCGTCCGCGAACTTAAATCGCTTGGATTTTTAACAGCTGAACAAAAAGATTTGGAACTCGAAACGATTTTGCAGATACAAACAGCGTGGAAAACGGAAAATTTGAAATTAGTTGTATTTGTTCAGGAAAACGGGAGCCGCAAAGTTTTGGGTGTCGGCAGAATTAAAGTTTGACAAAAATTTACCAGCGAACGTCGTATTTGCAGAAATTGTCCCGCCAAGAGTCTTCTAAATCCGATTTTAAAATCGGAATTTTTCCGTCAAAAATTATTTCCATCTCAAGCAGACGGCGCAGGCGGTAAGTTCCGCCATTCGGCGAGCAGACAATCAGCGTCGCTTTTTCTTCGTAAAATTGCGACACGACCGCCACGCGCCAATCTTTTTTTGAGCGAATCAGGAGACGTGCACCAATGGGCAATTCGCGTAAGGTTATTTGAGTTTCGGTAATTTCCAAGATATTTGAAATTTTTTGTAATCTTCTACTGGAAGTTGAATTAACACGGGGTTTTTCTTCGCGTCGAGCCAATACAAAACCGTTTCCATATTTTCCCGCGCCATCGCCGTGCAGCCTGCCGTCCCAGACGTTTCGTCTTTCCAAATATGAAGAAAAATACACGAACCGCCGCCTGCTTGTTTTTCAGAATTATGCTCGACAAACACGCCCAAATCGTATTGCGCTCCGACTTCGAGCATTTTCTCCGATGATTTCCAATCGAAATTTCCGACCTGATTTCGGTTGACGATTCGGTTGTAATGTGATGATTTCACGTCGTCAACGCATTCCGTCTCTTGTTCTAATTTGGTGTAAGGAAGTTTTATTTTATCGCTTTTTTCGATTGTTCCAAATGCGGAAGAAAGATTGAAAATTCCGGCGGGCGATTTGCCGTCGCCTTCCGTTTTCATTAAAAGTCTGCCGGTGTCGGACGGCAATTCGTTCAAGCCATCGCTCCAAGCCATTCCGTTTTTACCGACGACGACCGGAAAACTTTTTCCAATCGCTTTCCAATCGGAGCCTATATTTTTGCGCTCGAAAAGCTGCGCTGTGCCTTGAATTGCCGACCAATCTTTTGTCGTTACGACAACGGCTTGAAGCGATTCTGAAAATGAAATTGTAGGTTTCGGTGGCGTAACCGTTTTCACTTGTGCGAAAAGATTGACGCAGAGAAATAATAAAATCGGAAAGACAAATTTACGCATAAAAATTTTAAGAAAATTACTTCCTGCGAACCACGCAAAACAGAAAAAAAGAAAGTGAAAAAGCTAATCGTAAATTTTCAACCATCAACTTTTTCACCTTTTCACTTTTTTACTTTTTTACTTTACTAATCTTCAAACGGCAAATCATACTGCTTTCCCTTTTGGCTTGCAACATAAACGCGCAAGCCGATAGAAATCATCACGACGGAAATTCCAATCCAGATTAGAATCCACACGAATGCGGGAAGTCCGGTGATTTGCGCCATATTCATCGCGTCGTTATGCGTATTACTTGTGGTGGAAATGATGAATAGGTTTTTCAAATCAAAAACGGCGTTTAGCAAACATTGGACGGCGAGAAAGCCAACGAAAAAGTTTGCCCATTTCAAATTCGCGAAACGCGCTGCGGCAACGAGTCCGGCGGTTAAAAGTGCGCCTGAAAAAAGCGTAAAAGCGAGGCTTCCAAAACTCACATCCGCCGAAAAAATATGCCAAACGGGTGCGAGCAAGCCGAATACAACCGTTAATAAAGCGATGAAAATGCCTGAACCGAATAAAACTTTATGTGGCGAAACGCGCCAGCGAATTAAAGCTAACAGCAAAACGCCGTAAGCCGTCGCGTTCAAATAACCGGCGCTAGAAAAAAGCAGAGTCGCCAGAGAATTTCCCGAATAGGCTTTGACCAAACCGCTCGTATCGGGCGAAACAGTTAAACTTTGCACCGAACCGCCCGTTAAAACTGCCGCTAGAGCGTGTCCGCCTTCGTGTATGAAAGTTACAAACAGACGAATAGGATAAACCAGATAATCAGCATACGGAATAAACCATAAAGCGATTGTGATAACGGTCGCTATCAGCAGAAGCATCAATTGCGGTCGCGCGTCTTCGGCAATTTTGTATTTCATTTTTATAAAAAACTCCTTTTCAAAATTCTCAAATCAGTTACGTTTTATTCTACGATATTGTTCGCCAATTGTTAATAGTTAATCGAGAAGATTTAATATTACAATCCTAAGTGCGGAAATTTATTAACATTAATTTAAGATAGACTTCACAACTTATTAACCTGCCCTCTTTAATCTTCTTATTTGATACATCAATCCAATTAACGTTTATTTTAGCAACTTACAGGATGTGAAAACAATTCGGGAGAAAAACCGAACAACCATTTTGATAGGCATTTGTCTATCAAAGCTACATATTTTTGCAGGCAAAAATTTATCAGGAGATGATATGCAATCCAAATTTATCTTAAAAATTTTAACTTTAGTATTTAGTTTTTTATTTGTTCAAAGCATTTTTGCTCAAACAGGAGGAAGTTTGAGCGGTGTCGTTAACGACACAACCGGCGCGGTGGTTGCGGGGGCGACGATAAAGGTTGTTTCAGTTGAAAACGGGGCCGAAAGAACGGCAACCAGCAATGCCGATGGCTTTTATAGTATTCAGCAGCTGCAGCCCGGCAATTACAAAATAACGATTACGCAGACGGGTTTCAAATCTTCGCAGATTGATACCCTTACGCTCGGTGCCGGGCAATCGCGCGAGTTGGATGTCAACTTGGAAATCGGCGAAATTTCGGCGGTGGTTGACATTACCAGCAGCGAAGTTGAACCGGCTTCGATTGACCAAAGCTCAAACCGGATGGGCGTAAACATCACTGCCAAAGAAGTGGCAGAACTTCCTGTCAATGGACGCAACTATTCGCAGCTTTATTTGAACGCACCCGGTGCGGTTAATGTCGGTACGGGAAACTTTAATGAATTGCGCTTTAACGGACGTTCAAATCAACAGAATCAAACTAAACTTGACGGTGTCGAATCAACGGCAATTTTTGACGCTTCCCCAGGTTATGTGACCGTTCAAGGTTCGCAGTTTCGTCTGCAAACTTCGATTGAGAACATTCAGGAATTTCGCGTTGACTCGTCAAATTATCCGGCGGAATACGGCACGGGAACGGGCGGACAAATCAATGTCGTCGGCAAATCGGGCGGTAACGCTTACAGAGGCTCGCTCTTTTATTACGTTCGCAACGACGCGCTCGATGCCCGCAACTTTTTTGACGGTGCGGAAAAGTCGCCGCTTCGCCTAAATCAATTTGGCGGCAGCATCGGCGGACCGTTGCCGTTCTTCAATTTTGGTGAAGGCGGACCCGTTTTTAATTCAGGTAAAAACAAACTTTTCTTTTTCGCCAGTTATGAAGGTTTGCGCCAACGCGCCGGATTCAATGTTATCGAATCTACGCCTTCTAACTTTGTTCGTGATTTCGTCAGTTTCTTCGGCACGGCTGACCCGCGCGGTGAAGCGGCGCGCGGCGCGCTTAACATCAGCGCAACTGATGCAACCGCCGCGCAAGCGAGAATCAATGCGCTGCGGGCGACCGGCATTATCAATGCTTTTCCGGTAGGCACGGGCGCGGCGTTCAATGTCGGCGGTTTGAACAATTCCGCGCAGTTAATTCAGGCGAACCGCACGGCATCGCTTGACGAGGACGCATTTAGCGGTCGTATTGACTATAAAATTAACGATCGCTTTAATTTTTATGCCCGCTATCAACGCAATACCGGCGATTTGCTTTCGCCGGACGGCGCAAGCGGTCGTTTTATCGCCGCTTCGCAAAGCCCTGACAATTTTGTCGCTTCGCTGACGCAAGTTTATGGAACGTCAATTATCAATGAAACAAAATTCGGACTTAACCGCGCTCCGACTGATTTAGGAACGGTTGTTCCATCGGTGGCAGGCTTGAGCGGATTAGACTTAAGAACGAATTCACTGCGTTTGACCGGAAACATCGTCAGTCCGGGCGTGAACGGCGGCGCACCGACCGGCTTTACCGAACCGGGCGGTTTGACGCGCCAATCGTCCGCCGGAAATGGACGCGCTCAACCGATTCGTCCGAGTTCGTATTCTTTTATAAATAATCTTTCGGTGACGCGCGGCAATCACAATATGAAATTCGGTGGCGAATTTCGCCAGTTAAAAGTGGATTTCGACCAACTTGGCGGAACGGTTTATTCGTATGGCAGCGTGCGTGATTTTGTTTTGAACCAAAACGTCACGGCGGCATTTATCGGCGATTTATCCGCGCCGGGAAATTTTAGTATCGCCACTGACCCGATTACAACCTTCTCGCGTCCGAGCAGTGACTTCAGCCGCGGACGACAATTTTTTTTAATCGGTTACGGGCAGGACGAGTGGCGAATTCGTCCAAACCTTGTTTTGAACTACGGTTTGCGATACGAATTTTACTCGGTCAACAAAGAAAAAGACGACCGGGCGATTATCGTAGATGCCGCGACCGGAAGAGTTCTTCCAAGCGACAGTGATTTCTATCAATCCAAAAAGAATAACTTCGGTCCGCGTCTTGGTATGACTTGGACTCCGAAATTTCTCGGCGGTAAAACGGTCTTTCGCGGCGGCGGCGGTCTTTATTACGGACCCGGACAATATGAAGATTTGATTCAGCCGATTGAAAGTAATGTTTTCCGCAGTACGCAAACGATTGCCGGCGGATTGACCTCGACGACCGGACAGACGGTTGCCAATACAAACGTCGTGCAGTCACGTTTTACGCCGCGTGTTTATGACACAACCGGCTACAAAGTTCCTGAGCGCGTTCTGCAATACGGATTTTCCGTTCAACAGGAACTTCCGGGCAATACGGTTTTAACCGTCGCCTATGTCGGCAGTCAGGGGCGCAATTTGTTTATACGAAGTGTGACCAACACGATTCTGCCGGGACAAACTGTGATTCTGAACGGTTCGGCATTACCGGCGGGCGTTGGCGTTATCAATCGGTGCAGCGTCGCTCCCATCAACGGAACTTGTCCCGGAACAGTCCTCGGCGTAACGACCATCCGCCAATTTGATATTATCGGCAGACGGCTCGATACGGCGACCGGAACAATTGTTAACGACCCAGCCGGAGTTCTTCAGCCGTTTGGGGAAATGGACTATAAAACGAGCGGCGGACGCGACCGTTACGATTCGCTTCAAATCCAACTCAACCGCCGCTTTACGGCGGGCTTGACGCTGAACGCTCAATATCAATTCGGCAAATCCTTCGGCAACACGCAAGGTTCTAATGATGCGAATACCGTCCAAAACCCATTCAATTTTAACGAAGAATTTGGCAACAACACTTTTGATATTCGCCATAGCGCAAACATCACCGCGTTGTATGAATTGCCGTTCGGCAAAGGCAGACGCTTTGAACTCGGCGGGATTGCCGATGCTATTTTAGGGGGCTTTCAAATTGGCGGTGTTTACAACGGACGTTCGGGAACTCCGCTTAACGTGCTGATTTCCAGACCGGATTTAGTTGCGGTTTGCCAGAATGCGGCAGGCTGCGGAACGGGACAACCGCAAGGATTTGTCATCACCCTGCCGGGCGGCGCACTGCCCGCAGGTTATGTTGGAGTCGTCAACACACCGGGCGGAAACGCTTCGCGCAATACGCGCCGACCCGATTTAGTTCCCGGCGTTGATCCGTTTATCAAGATTGAAGGCAGCAACTTGCTTTACCTCAATCCGGCGGCTTTTGCCATCCCGCGACCGGGAACTTACGGAAATCTTCCGCGCGGCTTTTTGAAAGGTCCGAAATTTCACCAATTCGATTTGACCCTACAAAAGCGTTTTCGCATTACGGAAACAACGAATGTCGAATTTCGCTCGGAATTTTACAATTTATTCAATCGCGCGAATTTCGCCAATCCCCCAACGTCACTGCCGAATAATTTAGCGGGCGGCGCAACTTCGCAACAACCCGCAGTGCCGTACACTACTACCAACGTCGGACAATTCGGCGTAATCAACAGCACCGTCGGGCGCACCGTCGGGCTGGGAACAAACCGTCAAATTCAATTTGCTTTGCGATTGAATTTCTAATTCAATCTTGAATCTTTAAATTACAAAGGCAAGTCTTAAAATGGCTTGCCTTTTTTTTGTGCGCCGCCGAATGAATAATTTTTCAGATTCTCAAAACCATCTCAAAGTAACAATAGACATTATTGGAAATAATATATTTCTTCAAAGTTCGTTAAATCAATTGTTTGAAGTGGCTGGCGGAAGGTTACTCGCAAATTGTGTAACCCACACGCGATTTCCATCACCACATCTGAAATCTTC
>MWVV01000781.1_pt1 | contig 11511 bp, 10 predicted proteins | sample 1047281 | NCBI WGS metagenome assembly MWVV01 (sample SAMN06349986, study PRJNA376086) | soil metagenome | isolation source: PT-2 sample Antarctic (ecotone) soil | place: Antarctica | collected 2015-01-13 | reverse complement strand
TTGGTCATCTCTTCGCCAACTAAATACTCGTGATAACTCAATTCGTTGCCATTGTCATCGGTTAAAGTTACTTTTAATTGTGCCATTTTTCTATGTTACACTCTTGGCACGAATTATTTACAGTAACTATTTTTATGTAGTTGCTCTGCAACTCAAGCCATTTATTTTGACAAATTCTATAAATATTATGCTCCTACGGAGCTACGTCAGCGTTTTCAGACAGCTTCTAAAGACGGAACTATTGAATATGACCAATACCCTTTGCAATCTCAAAATGGAATGCTTAGAAAGAATTTTTGGCAGAGTCATTTTGGCTTTGCTTTTATTTCATAATATGCTCGATGAAAAACACCTCAGCAGTTTAAGAAATCAAAACAAACTGCCCTGAAAAACGGAAGAAAGTTAATTTTGGAGAAAGATTATCTCTAAAACGATTACAAGGGAAAAGAATTGCTGACGGAGGATGAGAAATTTATATACCACTCACGCATATTATATTACAAACAAAAAATGTTTTTCCTTTTTGTAATGGTTGCCAAACCGCTTGAAGCACCCCAAGAGGTTTATGAAAGCGTAACAAATAATTTTTTTACGACATTTGAAATTCCGGAAAAATAAAGTCGCCGAAAGCGAAGAACCTAATTGTAAATTAGTTAATACTTTCTCAAAAATGTGGAAACACGCACGATCGTCGAGTGCGTATTGTTTTGTTCGACTGTTTAGAGATAAAATACAAAAAAGCGGACGATACTGGTGGCGAATTGCATCAACGGTAATCCGTTGTTAAAACATATCTCTTTTAAGGATAATTATTTGAAGTAAGAAGTGTGTGGAGAAGATTTTTTGAAAGCGGAGAAATAAAATCTCCCCTTCATTTTAAGAATATCTCCAACCGCTTCAGCTTCAGCAGAATTTTTGTGCCGTATGAAAATCAGTGATTTATCAATCAGCGACGAAGAATTGCGCGTTATGTTGGAAACCGGATACATTTTGCGCGAAGCCGCCAAATTTCCCGAAGCCGAAGCGATTTTTCGCGGCGTGATGGAATTGATGCCCGATTCGGAAGTTCCGCAGGTCGGTCTCGGCACGGTTTTTCTGCAAAAAGGCGATTTTTCGACGGCGCAAAATATTTGCGAGCAAGCACTCCGCAGCCAACCTTCAAGTTTATACGCTCGCGTTCATTACGCCGAAGCCTTACTTTTCGGAAAACACCGCGAACAAGCCGAAGCCGAGCTGCAAAAAATTATCAAAAGTGCCCCCGATTCGCCGCACAGCCAAACCGCGCAATCGCTGCTCGATGCCGCCGATTTAATCGCCCCGCAATAATTTTTATTGTGTCAAACACGAAAGTCTAAAACTTTGTGAATTACCTTGGAAATGCGTTTGAAAAAATGCGATACGGTTTTATTTCTCGATATGCCGCGAATTGTTTGTCTGTGGCGGGTTATAAAAAGAACTCTCATTTACAGAGGCACCAATCGTCCTGATATGAGCAAAGGTTGTAGTAAAAGGTTTGATTTTAAGTTTTTGCATTGGATTTGGGGTTATCTAAAAAGGACAAATTGGTTGTTGAAGATTTAGTGAAAATTATTCACCTCGCATCGAAAAGGGAAGTTGAGAATTTTTACACAAAAGTTGCCAATTAGACCACCTCCAAAGAAAGCGGGCGACAGCGAGCGCATCTGACCTACTGACTCTTTGCTGGTCATAACTCCGCTAGGGCGAATGCATCACTTTTTTTCTTTATTTTCAGTTATTTAGTTTTTTAATCAATGGGTTGCGTGAATAAACATTAAGCGATTCTTTGAATTTTGCACAAATTTTCAATGTAAGAATTTTGAAATAATTCGCAAAGCTGAATTCTAACTCCAATAACTAAAGCGTTTTGCCTCAATATTTATTTTTGCAAAAGTGATGCGTTCGCCCTAGACTCCAAGTGCGTTCCAAACAACATTTGGCGGCGGTGGCGTGGATGCGTATGTTATAAAACTGAATCCGAGCGGCTCTGCCCTCGTCTATTCCACCTTTCTCGGCGGACAGAACAGCGAGTTAGGCTTTGGAATCACTGTGGACGCTAACAATCAAGCATATATAACAGGTGGAACCAGTTCCACCAACTTTCCTACGACTTTAGGCGCGTTCCAAACGACCTTCCGCGGCGGATTCCTTGATGTCTTTGTGACAAAATTGAATTCCACCGGCTCCGCTTTGATCTACTCGACATACATAGGCGGCACCGGCAATCTCGTTAACGGTGATCTTGGGCGATCCATCGCAATAGACTCCTCGGGAAACGCTCACGTAACAGGTGAAACTACGTCGGCTGACTTCCCGACAGCGAATTCTTTTCAGTCTTTCCGCGGCGGAGGTGACGATGCCTTCGTGTTGAAGTTGAATTCCGTCGGCTCTGCCCTTATCTACTCCACTTACCTTGGCGGCACCGGTCAAGACCGCGGGCAGGGGATCGCCTTGGACCAAGCCGGCAACGCTTATGTGACGGGATTAACCGATTCACTCAACTTCCATGTTTACAATGCTTTTCAGCCTCACCACGGCGGTGGACAGTTCGATGCCTTCGTCGCCAAAATTGCCGATACAGGAATTAAATAAAAGAGCCTCGCCGTAAGAGATGGTCGCTTCCAAACAAACGGGGGTATAAGAAAATTTGTGTAAATAGCAGAAATATACATTCTTAAATTCAATTAGTAAGTGCAACTTTTCCTAGTTGCTCCTGCTTCTTTGAAATAAACTTCATTAGGCGTTTTGTAGCCCAATGTCTTGCGCGGACGATTGTTTAATTTATCTTCAACTTCGTTAATCTGCTCATCGGTTATCTTAGCCAATTCCACCTGTTTCGGAAAGTATTGGCGGATAAGTCCGTTGGTGTTTTCGTTAAAGCCTCACTCCCAAGACGAATAAGGATGACAAAAGTAGAACGAAGCCTTTAAGAAGCAGGCAATTTGTGCGTGTTCAGAAAACTCTCTGCCATTGTCGCTCGTTAAAGTACGAACCGTTAAATCGGCGAGTTTCTGACAAATCGCTTGTTTGACCAGATTGCCGGTTTTCCGGCTGACCTTTTTTATCTTGAGCAGTTTGGATTTTCTCTCCGTCATCGAAACAATTGCCTGCCGATGAGCTTTGCCGCTGATAGTATCGAGTTCCCAATCACCAAGACGATTCTTTTGCTCAACTGCCGCCGGACGTTGCTCAATGCTGATTTGATTAACTAATGTCTCTTCGGTCAAATTTGCCATAGCGTTTGTGACAAATCCATTCGTGGCTGACTGACGCTTTTGCCTTCGAGAGAGAAGCTGCCGGAGATTTGTTCGGGCGACCATTGTTCTCTGATTCGGGCTTCAATTTCTCGCCAAGCTGCCTCAGCAATGCGCGATTTGTTGCGTGTTCTCTCGCCGCTTATGTGCTTGCCGTTCAGCAAACTTTGGAGAGTTCGGCGAGTTTCTCGGCTCACTTTCAAAAAACGGTGCTTTATCTTTGGTCGGAATGGCGGACTTAAAGCTCTCGCCGAAATCTGCTAAACTAAGCAATGACCCGCTGAAACTTACCGACGATGTTGGCAAGAAATTGGTGCATCTTTGCTTTATTTTTATTTTATTTTTTGCAGATAAAATTTAATGATTGATTTACAGCCATATATTTCCGCCGTAGATTGGATTTCGTCGGTCGAAGTGCGCGGGCGCGTTACGGAATTGACCGGATTACTTATTCGCGCGTCGGTTCCCGGTGCGCGGGTCGGAGAATTATGTCTGATTTATTCGCCGCATCGAGCGCGGGTTTTGCGGGCGGAAGCGGTCGGTTTTCGCGGCAGCGAAATCGTTTTGATGCCGCTCGGTGAAGTTTCCGACGTGGCGATGGGCGCGGAAGTCGTGCCGACCGGCGCGTCCTTGACGATTCGCGTCGGCGAAGATTTACTCGGACGGGTTTTAGACGGTCTCGGCGAACCGATTGACGGTTTCGGCGCAATCGAAGACGCAGCGGAACGGGCAGTTGCGGCACGCCCGCCCGACCCGATGAAACGCGAGCGCGTGACGCAGCAACTGAAAACCGGAATTCGCGCACTCGACGGACTTTTAACCGTCGGGGAAGGTCAGCGCATCGGAATTTTTGCCGCCGCCGGTGTCGGAAAATCAACGACTCTGGGAATGCTGGCACGCAATACGGAAGCGGAAATAAATGTTATCGCGCTGATTGGCGAACGCGGGCGCGAGGTGCGCGATTTTCTCGAACAGGATTTGGGCGAAGAAGGCTTGAAACGCTCGGTCGTCATTGTCGCAACTTCCAACGAGCCATCTTTGATTCGTATGAAAGCTGCGTATGTGGCGACGGCGATTGCCGAATACTTCCGCGACCAGGGCAAAAAGGTTTTATTTTTGATGGATTCGGTGACGCGCTTTGCCCGCGCCTTGCGCGAAGTCGGTTTGGCGGCGGGCGAGCCGCCGGCGCGTTCTGGGTTTCCACCGTCGGTTTTTGCGGAGCTTCCGCGTCTTCTTGAACGCACCGGAAACTCCGACAAAGGCTCGATTACGGCGTTTTATACCGTTTTGGTTGAAGGCGATGATATGACCGAGCCAATTGCCGACGAAACGCGCTCGATTCTGGACGGACACATCGTTCTGTCGCGCAAACTCGCCGCTAATAATCATTATCCGGCAATTGACGTTAATGAATCGGTTTCCCGCGTGATGACTGCCGTCGCCGAACAGCCGCACGTCGAAGCCGCCGGTAAGCTGCGCGAAGTGCTTGCCACTTACGAGGCGCAGAAAGATTTAATTCTCATCGGCGCGTATAAAAAAGGAAGTGACCCGAAAACCGATTATGCCATTTCGAAAATCGAAGCGGTCAACAATTTTCTCAAACAAAAAACTCACGAGCAGATGTCTTCGGAAGCCGCTATTAAAAAATTGAAACAGTTATTTTAAACTGCGCTGGAACGACCGGAAAATCTGAGTGAGCAAATTGCGGTTGAAACCTCGTTTTGAATGTCCGTCAAAAAAATTGATTCTCTGAAACGATAATAAATTGCAGCAAACAGGAAACTTTTCCTCTAAATTGCCGATAACTATCAATAGATATAGGCGGAAATTTAAAAACCCGAAAACAAATTTCCTCCATATGCTTTAAAAGAACATAACCTTAAGGGGATTTTTATGGCAATAAATCCGATTCTTTTCTCTTTGGCACTCAACGAATCTTTTCAAAACGGGGATGGCACGGCGACTATCGGTGTTCCCGTTAAGCCGAACGAAAAACTTTCGCCCGTCGAAGTTTTGCGCCGTGCGGTGATGACTGCGCTCGGCACGAACGACGCTAAACAAGCCGACGAGTTTATTCGTCAAAGCGGAATCGAACCGCAGACGAATCTCACACGGCAAAACAAAAACGGCGTTACTTTTTACGAATTTCCGGTCGGCACGGATTTCTACAATTCTGTCGAGCAGTTCAAACAAACGGGAAAAGCCGCATCACTCGGCGGTAACGCTTCGGTTGTTGACACTAATTCAGGTGATAATTCCGTCGCCGCGCCGAACACAAATCGCAACAGCATTGCCGAAAAGACGGGCATTGACCGTACACCGTATTTGCGCCGAAGAATCAGCGGCAATCCCAACGCTTCGGCGCAAACGAATCAGAGAACGCAATCTCAAATTCACGGACAAACAATATCCAATGGCGACGCGAAGCCGAAACAGCTGACGGCGAAACAATACGCGGAGCAACAAGCCCGCAACCGAGCCGTCTGGGAATATACAAAACAAGGTTTAGACGGCGGAAATATGACTATTCCGTTTTCCCTAGCCGACCTTTGGGAAATCAAAGCCGCCACGCGCGACGGCGACGCGCGGCTTGAAACTCTGACCAAAGGATTGCGTGAACTCGGTTATGACGAACGCGCCATCGCCGCCGTTTTAGAGCGCGAAGGCATCACGAGCGATGCCAAGTCGAAAGTCGAACTGCCGGGCGAAACCGCTGACGAGAAAAAAGATGTTAACAACTGGCTCAATCGCACGATTGCCGAATGGAAGGCGCGACAGAGCATCAACAACATCAACTTCGGCAAAAATGTCGGCGGAAACTCGCTGACGCTCGGCGCGGACTTGCGAAAAAAAGTCTTTCTCGAAGATTTACGTTTGAAAGAAGGCGAAACAGGAGTCAAACGCTACGAGCAGCAACTCAAACTGCAAACGGAAATCAGCCAAATCGAAAATGAATATAAGACAAAGCTCGGCAAGGCGAAAAATCTTTTGGAAGAATCAATTCTCGTCGGAAATCGGGACGACAAAATAAAAGCGGCGATTGACCGTTCTTATGCCGACAGCGGTATTGATTTTCGTTCGGTGCAAACGGACGCGCAGCGCGGCGCAAATCAAACCGCCGACACGATTGAACGAATCGTTCGTTTCGGGCTGGAAACAAACCCGGCGACAATGTTTCTGCCGGATGCGGTTAAAAACCGCATCGTGAGTGCCGGAATCGGACTCGCCAACGGCACGGTTTATCTCGCTTCGGCGCCGCAGGGCGTGCAGGATTTTATCACCGATCGCGCGATTGACGCGCTCAGTTACGGGGCGAATAAAATCGGCATCAACACGGAAAGCTTCGATCGCGCCAACGCGCAAATCAGACAAGCCCGCGCCGAACGGTGGCAAGCCTTCTTAAATCTGCAAACAGCGAATTTGTCGCGGCTCGATGTGGCATTAGATGACAAAATCAGACGCGGGCTGCCGCTCAATGCGACTGATATTCCGAGTCTGGAAAGAAGCGTCGGAAAAGTTCTGCCGCAAGCCGTCATTCAAGGCGGAATCGCCGTGGCGACGGGCGGAATGAGCATTCCGGCGCAAGTCGCTCTGACGGCGGCAGTCAACGGCGGAATCGCTTTCGGCGGAACTTACGCGCAGACAAACGACGGTTGGAAGGCAGGCGAAGAAGCGGCTTGGAGCGCGGCGCAAACAGCAACTCTGCCAATCAGCAAAGCAATTCCGGGAATTGGCTCGGAAGCATTGGATTTAGCGACCGGCTACGTCGTCGGCAAAATGCGCGGCGCAAACGATGTCGAGATTCTCGACCAAATGCTGACCCAAGGTTTGCTCGGCGCGGGTTTCAAGGCAGGTAAAAAGTTTGCCGATTTGACCGTGCAAGAACGTCAAATTGCGTGGCAGCGATTTAAGTCGGTTGCGGGCGAAGTCAATAAAGCGGTTGATGCGCAGTATGAAATTGCTAAGTTCAAATTCACAAACAAAGCCGAGCCTTTGAAAGCCGAAGAAGGCGGAGCGATTTACCGAACGGTTGATGGTGACAATCAGATGAAGTTTTTGCAAAGCTACCGGACGAGAAACGGCGTGGCATTTTTGGAACTGACAAATGAGCAATATGCCAAAGCAAAAGGCACGGTCAAGGAAGTGGAAATCAGCAACCGACAGTTTGAAGCGGCAAACGGTACAAGATTAACTGCTGACGGGACAATTACGACGATTAATGAAACAAAGCTTGCCAAAAACTTGGATTCTGTTCAAGGGCAGAACTTGAGAGAGCCACGCTTGGTAACACCGACAACGGCTGAATTTATCCGAAATGTAGAAGTAATAAAGGGTTTACAAAAGGTTAAAGACATACGCCAAGAATTTGTTATTAGCAAAGATAAGAACATTGCTTATGCTGACATCGAGGTAAACAACCAAAAGTGGGATCGTGTCTCTCACAGCGGAAAAGTTAGTAAAGATGGAACTGCACTTGTTCCCAAAAAACGTTTTTTCAAAACAGGTATTGAAGGATATGAGCGTTCAGTAGATTCAGAAGTCAAAATTCTTGAAGAATTTGCTAACAAGTATGCTGATCAGAGAGACATAAAAGGCACGATTTATTTGTTTACTGAACGTCCACCTTGTAGCTCTTGCACAGATATATTTCCGCAATTTCGTAAAATGTTTCCGAATATAAAATTAGAAGTAGCATCAGGAAACTATATTGAAAAGCAAGGAATAAAAAAATGATGCCTTATTTAGATGAAGTAAAACAAATTCTAGCTGAAAATCCGAGCTTAAATTTATCCGGACATTTCTATCCCTGTTCAAAAGAGGAAGTTGTTGAATTGGAAAGGCTAATAGGATTCAAGTTACCGTTAGCCTATAAAGAATTTCTTTTTTGGTCAGGCAAAGGATTAGGTTCATTTGAAATTGGTTCGGAATTTTATTATGACCAAGACTTGATTGACTTACAAAGAATGGCAAAGGACTTGCTGACAGACAATAATGCTCCATTCGAACTGCCGGATGATGCGTTTGTTTTTTGGGGGCATCAGGGATATCAGTTTGCGTTTTTTCGGGCGTCAGAAGGAGATAATCCGCCGATTCATTATTACATTGAGGCTGGTGAAGGAGAAAAAGAAGAAATAAAATGGAATTATCAAGCACATTTCACGGATTTTTTAATTACTGAAATGCGCGACCAGGCGCGCCATATCGAAAATGCCAGACGCATCGAGGATGAAATCGCTAGAGATTGGACAAGAGGTTAAAAAGCAGACAAAAGCGTGTAGTGAAAATTACACGCTTTTGTTCTTTGAAAACTAAAACCTAACGGCTACGTCGTCGGCAAAATGCGCGGCGCAAACGATGTCGAGATTCTTAACCAAATGCTGACGCAAAATGAATATTTCCCTGGATATTTCCCACCCGAAAAATTTGTTCAGTCGTTCGCTTTTTCGGCGGCGCGAGCGAGAATCTCGCCGCTCCATCGCAAACTCGCTTGGGCGAGATTGTTGATTTGTTTGTAAAACTGCTCGTCGCCGATTTTTTCGGTGAAGTCCTTTTGCAGGTAAAAAGAAAGAGTTTCGCTGTTGTAGACGATTCTCCCGCCGCCATTATTTGTTTCGTTCTCTTCGGCGAAAATCGCGTCGAGAACTTTGTCCTGCGGCTCGCTCCGAAAACGGTAAATCAAGGCTTGCGCCAAGAGAATTTCTTCCCGCTCGTCGTATTCAAAACCGACGAACGCCTCGCCGATGCGAGCTTGCACGAAATTTTTCTCGTAAAAAAAAGAACCCTCATTTCCCAATCGGCGGAAAAAAGCCTCGATTTTTTGTTTTGCTTCCAATTGCTTCATTCGACAATTTTACTCGAATCCTTCCATATTCTATTTCTTTACAGAAGTGTTTTCAATTGTTTCCCAAATCGTTTGGAAATCGGGCTCGGAGTATTTTGATTGAATGGTTTGCGAATACTTGATGTAGCCATCGGAAATCTTTTCAAATCCAGTAAAAGAATATGCTTCACCGCCTGAACCGCCGTTATCTTTTTCCGTTCGATAACTTATCTTTCGGTTTCCAGCATCTTCCCGTTTCAACAAATCATCGTTCGAAAATTCTTTTCCTTTATGCAGAGATATTTTTATTTCAACCGGAAATCGGACATTTTGGTTTGAGCCGCCCGCAGGTTCGACGATAAAACCGTTGTCATTTTCCTTTGCCGAGAAATCCTTGTTCAATTCAATAACCAAACCGTTTGGATGAATGTATTCACGCGTGTTTTCCCGGGCTTTTTGTTGCGGCGCAGTCATACAACCAATTGTTGCAAATGTTAATAAACAAAGCCAAATTGTAAAGATGTTTCTAAGATTTGAAAACATTGCTTCGCTTAACATCTCTGGTTGCAGCTAAAACAAAATCGCCCCAGCCCGGTGAAAGATTATCATCCCAAGCCCTCGGAGTATATTTCTGAACCTAAAGCACGGATATTGTCATTCCACCATTGTGAAGAATTTTTTAGGAATTGCTTCATTCATTTTAATTTAGATTTCGTAGCTGGAAAATTTAGCGATTTAGTTTTCTCAATACCGCTTGAAAGAATCTTGTTTGCCCGCGACTGCAGCGGCTTGACGAGGTTTTCGAGTTTCATCAGTACAACGTCGGGAAAACCATTTTACTGTTTCGCTGAAATTTGAAAACCATCAAAAAACCTTTCGGAGAGTTGCTCAAAACCGTTTATTTCCAAAGATGAGTTTTTGTTTATATTGTTTCTCCAAACGGCAAGGCGGTAAAGTGTTTGATGATTCGCGTAAATTCTTTCGCTGATACAGATAAAATTATCGCCCAAAAAATTTGTGCAGCCCTTGTGAAGATACCATTTTCCTACTTCCTTGCCCTTATCATCGAAAACACTTTTATTTGAGATTTTGAAATGTGCAAATCCCAATTGCGAAAGCGTTCGTTCTGCTTCCGGCGTTTGATGCTCTTTCGGCAATTCTAACCAACTGACTGCGTATAAAGTCGAACCGGCGTCCAATTCCGCGCTTTGAATGGGCAGTTTTCCCGTTTTTGTCGGAAATTCACCGTTTTTCTCTTTCAAAAAATCTTCGGATTGAGTTGCTTTCACCAACTTTGGAAAACGGATTTTGAAACCGCCGTCTTTTGAAATATATTCGATCCATTCAGCGGGTTCGGACAATTTCCCGGCTTTGGCGCGAACACCCGGCAAATCAGGCAGAGCAGTTTGAACTAACCGCACTTCTACCAAATCATATAGTCCTCTTTCCCTAAGGTATTTGGTGGCGGCAACCGTCAAATAATTTCCTGAAAAATTATCACGCCAAAATTTCGCCGTTTCGGATGAAAGAGCGGAAAATTCCCTTTTATCTTTGACATTTATTCCGACTCTCGACAAAGCCTCTTGCGGCGTTCTTTGCGGCTTCGGCAAATCAACGTCAAACCCGATGACCTTTCCTTCCAGTAATCTGACAGTTACACCATATTGCGTATAATTTACAAAATTTTGACCTTCTATTTTGTAATGCCTAACTTCGTTATAGATGTGTCTGCCCGGTTGTTTGAGAGCTTCATCAGTGATTTGGCGTTTTTCGGACTTAATGGCTTTTCCTAAAATTTCATCAACTTTCTGCGAAGATTGTCCGATTAAATTTAAGCCGTCGAATAATAAAGCGTCGTTCTTTTGAGCTATTGCCATCTCGCGGCAGACGGTCGTTAAAATCAAAACCAGAACAATCTTGATTGCTTTATGAAAAAACCCGATTTGTTTCATATATTTTTATCGGTTGATTTTTAAGCTCGTCCGGCGGGTTTGCAGATTGTACACTCAGAAAAAACGTCCTTTGTTCTAACTGAACACTTACTTTTTTCCTTGCTTCAATAAGTTCTTGTTTTGCTATCGCCCAAGTTTTAGTTTTTCTGAATTTCCTTCTTTTCGGCGTTCGTTCATAAATAAATCAATGGCTGATAATAAGATTTCTGTTGCTTGATTTGAATCAACTTCGCCTTCTTGCCAAATCTCGTCCTTACCTGCATTTTCTCGCACAAACTTGAATTTCCACGATGTCGAGTCTTTTACAGGTACATCATAACGATAGTTACCGTTCTTCATTAGACATTATGTGAAATAAGATAATTCCTCAACATTTGTAATATCAATAGTTTGCATCGGTTGTCGAAAAGTAACTCGAAGATTGTGCAGTCCACAAGCTATTTCCATCACGACATCCGAAATATTC
>MWVV01000780.1_pt1 | contig 11526 bp, 10 predicted proteins | sample 1047281 | NCBI WGS metagenome assembly MWVV01 (sample SAMN06349986, study PRJNA376086) | soil metagenome | isolation source: PT-2 sample Antarctic (ecotone) soil | place: Antarctica | collected 2015-01-13 | reverse complement strand
GCAATTTTGAATTTTGCATCTTGAATGTTGAATTCGTATTCAATAATAACACGAACTTTAACACCAAACGTTGCAGATAAATTCGTGCGGAACAGAACATTTGCTCAAACAACGATTTTAACTTTAGCGACATCAAAAAAATATCTTGCACAAAGAAAATTCGTTACATACAATAAGATTCAATTTAGTTTGAAAAGAGGTAGAAAAAATGGCTGTGAAGGAATACAAAAATGTCAGCCGCTTTTGCATCGCGCATCGGTGGAGTTTGTTGCTTTTAATTTTCGCGTTCGGAACATTTTCGACTTTCGCCCAAAACCCGCAGCCGACCCCGCCGCCCGTCATCGAAGATGATGGCGATAAAAAACCAATTTCGATTAAAACCGATCTTGTCACTCTGACTCTGACCGTGACGGATTTGTACGGACGTTACGTTTCGGGCTTAACTCAAAAAGCGTTTACGATTAGTGATAATAATGAAGAACAGGAAATTACGTTTTTCAGCGATGCCGACGCGCCGATTTCAATCGGTATTTTGTTTGACGTTTCAGGCTCGATGAGCAGTGAAAAAATCGGCAAAGCTCGCAAAGCTCTGGAGCGTTTTATCAACACCAGCCATCCATTAGACGAATATTTTTTAATCGCTTTTAACAACCGCGCGCAACTTCTGCTTGATCGAACCCGCGATGGTGAAGCGGTTTTGCGAAAACTGACGCTCGTTCAGCCAAAAAACAATACGGCGCTTTATGACGCGGTTTATCTCGGAGCTGAAAAGGTGACGCGCGGAACGCACCAGAAAAAGGCGATGTTAGTTATCAGCGACGGGCAGGACAATTCTTCGCGTTATAATTTTGGCGAAGTTCGTCGTTTGATGAAAGAATCTGATGTAACGATTTACGCGGTTGGAATTCAGGACGGTTCAGATTCTTCGAGTATGATCGGAATGCAGGGGCAAGCCTATCTCGATGAAATCGCTTCAGTGACCGGCGGCAAATCATTCTATCCCCAGACTGATGTTGAGATGGACGAAATTTTTGAACGCATCGCGCTTGAACTTCGCCATCAATATTCAATCGGCTATACGCCGAAGGGATTTGAACCGGACGGAAAATGGCGCAAAGTTAAAACAAAGGTCAAACCTCCGCGCGGTCTTCCGCGTCTAACAGTTCGCGGTCGTGAAGGCTACTACGCGACACCGAGCGCGAATTATCGTTAGAATTTCTATTTTTGAATTTGGAGAAAGATGATCATTACAAAACTTAAATTTTTATCAATCGTTTTTTGCATTGCCTTGGCTTCGGCTTTTTATAATTTTTCGATTGCTGATGCTCAAAGCTCGCCGACACCAAACCGCGCCGCTCAAAAATCGCCGACGCCTCCACCGAGCATAATTCAAAAACCAGGCGCTTCACCCACCGCCACGCCCACGCCTGAAGGCGAAGATGACGACGGCGGGGTTATTAAGATCGACACTGAACTGGTCAACTTGAATGTCCGCGTCATTGACCGGACAAATCGACCGATTAACACTTTGACGCAGAGCGATTTCAAAGTTTATGAAGACAATGTGTTGCAGCCGATCGAGTTTTTCTCCAGATCAGAAGTTCCGACCAATTATGCGCTGGTGATTGATAATTCCGGCTCACTGCGGTTTCAGCTGGAAAAAGTCATCGAAGCCAGTAAAATAATTGTCGGCACAAACCGGGTTGATGATGAAACCAGTGTCGTTCGCTTTGTCAGCTCCGATAAAGTCGAGGTTGTTCAGGATTTTACAGATAATAAAACCGACATCAACGAGGCGCTCGAAAATCTCTACGTTGAAGGCGGACAAACCGCTATTATCGACGCGATTTATCTGGCGGCGGAAAAAGTTGACAGCTACGAAAAGACTCGCAATCCGAACGACAAAAAACGTCGTGCCTTAATTTTGGTTTCCGATGGCGAAGACCGCGACAGCTTTTATAAGGAGCAGCAACTCTACGAACTGCTTCGTGAATCGGACGTGCAGATTTATGCGATTGGGTTTATCAATGAACTGAGCAAGGAAGGCGGATTTATCGGCAAAAGTCCGCAGGGCAAAGCCAAAACATTTCTTGAAAGATTAGCCGTTGAAACCGGCGGCAAAGTTTATTTTCCTAATGACGTTGGCGAACTTAACACCATCGCTCAAAATATTTCCAGCGAGCTTCGTACGCAGTATTCGATTGGCTACAGTCCAACCAATACGGCTCAGACCAACAATTTCAAAAACATCAAAGTTGTCGTCGCCGAGGGACCCAAAAAGGAAAAGCGAATCGCCATCACCCGCACCGGCATCACCCGCGCGACGAGCGAAGGCGCGAAACCAAGCCTACAAAATCCAAATCAAAAACCTAAAGGTTAATAAAGTCGTAAAGTTGAAAAGTGAAAAGGTAAAAAGTTAAGAAAACTTTTTACCTTTTTTACCTTTTTACTTTCTTGATTTTTAGATTTTTTCCTACCGGACGGAACCTGAAATTTTCTTGCGCGTCGTTTCGCCGGTTTTTAACACAGGTAATCCTTCGTCTACCTCTGAATGCGGGCGCGGAATAACGTGAACGGCAACGACCGTTCCGACGCGCCTTCCAGCCGCCGCGCCCGCTTCAACCGCCGCTTTAACCGCGCCGACTTCACCGCGCACAATCGCCGTCACCAGTCCCGCGTCAATTTTTTCGTAACCGACGAGCGTTACATTCGCCGATTTGACCATCGCGTCCGCCGCCTCAATCATCGCCACGAGTCCCATGCATTCAACCATTCCGAGAGCTTCCATAAATTTCGCCTTTTTTGTCAATTGATTTTTACATTGAAAATAACATTAATTAATCGAATATCTCAATGATAAAAAATTTATCGTTTTTGATCTTCAAAATTTTTAAGTAATATTTTTAGCAGTTAATTTTCTTTGCATGTTAAAATGTCAAAAGCTTTACAAGTAGTATTTTTGGAGAAATAAATAAATGGAATGGCTTTCTGATCCTGCAATTTGGATTGCGTTTTTAACTCTAACTTTACTTGAACTTGTTCTCGGAATTGACAATATCGTATTTATTTCGATTTTAGCAGGCAAACTGCCTGAAGAACAACAGAAAAAAGCGCGCTACATCGGTTTGGCATTAGCGCTCGTGATGCGCATCATTCTGCTATTTTCCCTGTCTTGGGTAATCGGTTTAACCGCGCCGCTTTTTACTGTTCTTGGTCAGGAAATATCGGGGCGCGACCTTGTTTTGATAATCGGCGGCTTATTTTTGCTGGCGAAAAGTACGCACGAAATTCACGGCTCGCTCGAAGGCGAAGAAGGTCATAAAGCGACGAAGGTTTATCCTTCATTTGCCAGCGTGCTGATTCAAATCGCGGTTCTCGATATAGTTTTCTCGCTCGATTCGGTCATTACGGCGGTCGGGATGGTTGACCAAATCGAGATTATGATTGCGGCGGTCGTTGTTTCTATCGGCTTTATGATGGCGTTCGCGGGAACAATCAGTTCGTTTGTCCAAAAACATCCGACCGTCAAAATGCTTGCCCTATCGTTCCTGATTTTAATCGGTGTCACACTGATTGCCGAAGGTTTAGATCAACATATTCCGAAAGGTTATATATATTTTGCGATGGCGTTTTCGGTTCTGGTTGAGGTTTTGAATCTTCGCCTTCGTAAATCTAAAAGTGATCCGGTTCATTTGCATTCGGATTTTTAATTTTTTTTGAATTAAGTTTGATTAATCTCTTTAATTTCTTGAGGAACAGTTAAACGGACCCGGCGAATACGCCGTTTGTCTACGCGTTCTACACGAAAGGTTAAGCCTTCGTACTCAACCGCTTCTCCGGCTTCAAGGAGTCGTCCGGTCTGCGCCATCAGAAACCCGGCAAGTGTGGTGTATCCGTCATCTTCGGGTAGTTTTAGCTTGAGTTGCCGATTTGCATCACGCACCGCCAGCATTCCGTCCAGCAGATAAGTTCCGTCCTTTTGATTGACTACTTGCAGGCGCAGTTCTTCATCGTACTCGTCGTTTATTTCGCCAACTATTTCTTCCAGTAAATCCTCGAGCGTCACGATGCCTTCCATCCCGCCGTGTTCATCAACGACAATCGCTATATGAGTATTTGTTGACTGCATTTGACGCAGAAGCGACCCTAGTTTAGCTGATTCCGGAATATAGAGCGGCGAGTGCAGAAGTTTTTCTATATCGAATCCAATTGGTGATTCGAGAAACGGTTCTAGTTCACGTCTAAACAAGACTCCAACAATATTATCTAAATTTTCTCGGTAAACAGGCAGTCTTGAATAGCCGAGAGTGCGAAAAGCGGTTTTTGTCTCATCTAACGTGGCATTTGCAGAGATAGCATCAACCGAAACGCGCGGAATCATCGCCTCCCGGACTTCCGCATCGGAAAAGTCGAAAACGCGGTGAATGAGCTTTTGTTGTTCTTCTTGAACGTGTCCGCTTTTTTGGGAAATGTCTATTAACTGTCGCAACTCATCTTCGGTATATATGGAAGCGTGTTCGCTCGATGGGTGAAGCCCTAATAATCTGACGGTGCGCGTTCCAGCCCAATCGAGAAGTCTAATCGGATAGTAAAATGTTTTATAGAAAATCTGCATCGGAAGAGCGATGGTCAAAGCTGTTTTTTCAGCGCGTTCCAGGGCAATAGTTTTGGGAGCGAGTTCACCCAGCACGATGTGTAGAAAAGTGATAATGGTAAAGGCAATGGTAAAAGAAATAGTATGTAGGACAGTTTCGGAAACGCGTCCTTCAAGCGGTACTTCAAGCAGATGAGCGATTGCCGGTTCGCCTATCCAGCCGAGAGCCAGTGAGGATAATGTAATTCCAAGTTGGGTAGCGGAAATGTAAGCATTAAGGTTATCCACCAACTCCAACAATCTGATGGCTTTCTTATCACCGGCTTCAGCCATCGTCGCAATGCGCGAACGGCGAACCCCAACAAGTGCAAATTCGGAAGCGACAAAGAAACCATTAGCAAGAACAAGAAATACTACAAGGACTAAATTCAAACTTTCAATCATTCATCTATGATAAGCGGTTATGGATTATTGGTAAAGATTTGGGTAATAACTAAACTGATATCAATAGCTTTTGACGCATATTAGCAATTTAAAAAATGCCTTCTAAAAGGTCTAAAGATTTGATTACCATAATCAAATTTTAATTACGCATTTCTGAATCTTTGTAAAATCCTGCAAAACTAAATCTCATAATACTTTTTAGCTTCACCTTAACTGCAGAGCTATGAACAAAACTCCGATCGCGAATAATGTCAGGCTGAGAGCGACAACTATAAACCAAATATTCGGAACATTTTCTCTTGCCTCCCAACTAATTTCAACTTTTTTCGGTTGGATTACTTTTGATTTCCGGCGGAGAGAAGCAGCAGATTTTAATTTTGTCTTTTCCGGCGAATCTTCCTTTGAAAAAACCTTTTTGCTTGATTTTTCTTCAATTACTTTGGCAAACGGAATATCCTCTGGAAACGGCTTTTTACTTTTTGTTTTGTCGCCGTCGGAAATTATATCGATAAACAGATCAGCATTTTTCGCGATTCCGTTTTTATCCGCGCCTTCAACTTTTGAATCGACCGAAGCCCCGCAGTGATAGCAAAAAAGCGCTCGCGGGCGAACGTCTGCGCGGCAGGCGCCACAAACCAAATTTTCGACAAAAGTTTCTGCCATTCTTTAATCAGACATCACTTTAATAATTGAAATCTAAAATTTATTAAAAATTTTCTCTCGGCTTTTAAGTTTTGTTTGCCGCCTACTGGGTTTTAGCAAAAATTTCTTTTTCTTCGCTCAAATCCCTGGCGGAAGGCGTAATGATAGTTTTTGCCGAGACAAAAATTTTCTCGCCCGCCTCAAATGCCCGCTTAACGTCTTCTTCACTGACAAAATCCATAACTTTAGATTTTGTGCCGTTGCCGGAACTTTCAAGTTTCAATTCGTGAATAATCGTCTTCACCGGACTTGTCGAATTTTGGATTTCCGGTTTCAGACTTTGAGTTTCCAACGGTAAATCTAAATTAATAATTTCGTTCGGAGATTCTTTAATTTTATCACGCAAAAACCGATCAACCATCGCCGCAATTTCTTCACGTTTAATATTATTTTGTTTATTTTCCGGCTGCTCACGATTCGATGCGACCACGACGAAAGGCTGACTGCCGACAGATGACTGCTGACTGCTAATCGGTTTTGTCTCGAAAGCGACGCGCTTAATATCCATCAGATGAAGCGGCGAGACATTGTCAGAAGTGACGTTTCCGCCCCAGGAACCGCAGCCGAGCGTCATCGAAGGCGCAAGCGCGGTCGAAAAACCAATTGCGCCGTGCGTCGTCGGCGAATTAATGATGATACGCGAGGCAGGCATTTGCAGCCCGTAACGAACGGCTGCTTCGCGCGAAGCGGTGTGCATTCCGGCGGTGTGTCCCATTCCGCCAAACTGCAAAATTTCCAGACACCGCCGCGCGCCTTCCTCAACTCCTTCGGCAACGAAAAAAGCCAGCGTCGGAGATAATTTCTCGATTGACCAGGGAAAATCACGCCCGACTCCGCCGCAGTCCGAAAGCAGGCAGCGTGTTCCGTTCGGAATGCTGATTCCGGCAAGGCTCGCAATATATTCAGCTGATTTACCGACTATTTTCGGATTCAGAGTTCGCTGTTCAGTCAAAAGAATCTGTCCGACTTTATCAGCTTCCGTTTGTTCTAAAAAATGTCCGCCCTGAGCTTTGAATTGTTCGCGGACAGCCGTTTCACACGGCGCATCGACCACGACGGATTGCTCGGAAGCGCAAATCGTTCCGTTGTCAAAACAGGTGCCGGTTAAAATGTCCGCGACGGCTTTTTCGATATTAGCGGTTCGCTCGATAAAAACAGGAACATTTCCCGGTCCGACGCCAAATGCGGGTTTACCGGAAGAATATGCCGCGCGAACCAGCCCGATGCCGCCGGTCGCCAAAATCACCGCCGTTTTTTTATGCTTCATCAAAGTTTCCGTGCCTTCGATCGTCGCATTAGATAAACAACCGATGGCATCCGGCGGCAAGCCTTCTTTCACGGCGGCATCGCGCATAATTCGGGCAGCCTCGGCGATACATCGAACGGCGGAAGGATGCGGCGATAAGACAATTGTATTGCCGGATTTGATTGCAATAATAATTTTGAAGATTGCCGTCGATGTCGGATTGGTTGAAGGGATAATGGCAGCGACAACTCCGCGCGGGCTGGCGATTTCGACTATTTCCGAACTTTCCCTGATCACGCCGACTGTTTTCATCGCACGGAAATAATTCCAGACATCTTCCGCCGCGAAACGATTTTTTTCTCGTTTATCTGAAGGTTTTCCAAAGCCCGTTTCTTCACACGCCATCTGACCCAAACGCTCTGCCTCTAGAAGCGCTGCCTGCGACATTGCTTCGCAGATACGATCAATCTTCGCCTGTTCAAATTTGGCAAGCGCTTGAAAAGCCAAGTGCGCCACTTCGACGGCATTGCCCGCTTCTTCCTGAGAAAGTAAATTGTTAGGTTCGGACATCTTCAGACTTCTGGTTTCGGACTTCAGTTTGTCAGATTAAAAAAACTCAATCTGAAATTATAAATTCTGAATGTGGAATTATTTGGTTTTTGATTTTGTTCGTTCGTCCGCCTGAATTGAACTATTCGCGCTGCCCGCGCTAAGTTGTCCGCGCGCGGTGTCACCGCCTTGGAGCGCTTTTTCATCGGGGCTATAGCCGATGCCTTTTGGCAGAACTCTTTCAACTTCGCCGTGCGGACGCGGAATGACGTGAACGCTAATCAATTCACCGACCCGCCGCGCCGCCGCCGCGCCCGCGTCAGTGGCAGCCTTTACCGCGCCCACATCGCCGCGCACAAAAACCGTCACGTAGCCCGCGCCGATATATTCTTTTCCGATTAAATCAACATTTGCGGCTTTCACCATCGCGTCCGCCGCTTCAACCGCGCCAACGAAACCTTTGGTTTCAACCATTCCGAGTGCTTCAAGAGCCATTGTCCGTTCCTCTCATTTTTGGATTGTTTAAATTCAGGTTTTATTACAAGTTGTCAATAAAGGCTAAAAGTATCACGCCGAACTCGCAATAATCAAGCTCAAGTTCAAAACAAAAATTGCCAAAAGAATTGACAGACACTCTTTAAGAAAGATATATTTCAGTTTTGTAAACAGTTTCGATTGATAAGTATCAGAAGGATAGTAAATTAAGGACAAAATGTCTCTTACTCTCGGCGAAAAACTGCAGCAGGCACGTGAAGCGCAAGGTATGTCTGTCCGCGAGGTGGCTAATCAGACACGTATTTCCGCGCTTTACATTGAGTGCATCGAAAATAACGATTATCGAACTTTACCCGGCGGCATTTTTAACAAAGGTTTTGTTAAATCTTTTGCCAAACATGTCGGGATTGAGCCGCAGGAAGCGCTGCAGGATTATGCGGAACTGCTTGCCAATCAAAATATTAACGTCGATGAGGAGCTGAAAACTTATCGTCCAGAAGTTCTAACCGGAAATCGCGGAAACTCATCAATGCTAAGAACTGTTTTTTTCGCGGCGATCATTCTGGGTCTGACGACTTTGGGGATTTTATTACTGCTTAAATATCTTCCAGACTACCAAAACACGATATTTTCAACTTCTTCAACGAATTTAAATGCGAATAGCACTGATTTATCAACTAATTCCAATTCGAACAATACAAATAATTTGGCTATCGCCGCGCCCGTTTTGAATGAAACAAAAATTGAATTAAAAGCCTTAAACACTCCTGTTTCGGTCGCGTCAAATTCCGACGGCAAAAGAGTGAATAATTTGCTTTCGCCTGAAAAACCGATTTTGTTCGAGCCGAAACAAAACTTGACTTTCAGCTATTCAAAAAGCCAGGCGCAAAACGTTCAGATGACGATTAACGGTAAGCCGATAAGTTTGCCTTCCGCGCCGGCGAACGCGCTTCGAAGGGCAATTGAACTGGAGATTACAAATGAAAATCTCCGGCAGATTTGGGAAAGCGGCGCGATAAGATTCAGCAGCATTCAATAATCTAAATTCGGCTCCGCTGCCTATATAAAATTCCAATGTGGCTTTTTTACAAGTTAAAATTTAAGAATTTTTATAATCATTCAAATCTCTTTGTGCCCGCCGAAATGCGGGCTTTTTCGTATATTAAAAACGGCTCATTTTTCAGCCAAAAATCATTTAACTTTATTAAAATTCAAAAACTTAAGCGCAATTTTTAAATTTATGAACATCGAAGAAATAAAAGAAGGTTTAACCTTTGAAGATGTTTTGCTCGTGCCGGCTTATTCGGATATTTTGCCCGGAGAAACCGACACTTCAACCATTTTTTCACGCAATATTAAATTAAATATTCCGCTTTGCTCAAGCGCGATGGACACCGTCACCGAAGCGTCGCTTGCCATCGCGCTCGCGCAGCAGGGCGGAATCGGCGTTATTCACAAAAATTTTTCGGTCAAACAACAGGCGGAAGAAGTTGATAAAGTTAAGCGCAGTGAATCGGGAATGATTGTCAACCCGGTGACAATAAGAGATGATCGTCCGGTCAATGAAGCCTTAAACGTGATGGAACGCTTCAAAATAAGCGGCGTTCCGGTAGTTGATGAAAACGGTTTGCTAGTCGGCATTATTACAAACCGTGATTTACGATTTGAAACCCGGTTTGATTTGCCCGTTTCGGACGTGATGACCAAACAGCCGCTGGTGACCGTTCCCATCGGCACAACTCTCGAACAGGCAAAAGCAAAACTTCAAAAACATCGCATCGAAAAACTTCTGGTCGTGGACGAAAACGGACTTCTTAAAGGCTTGATCACGGTAAAAGATATCCAAAAGGCAATAAAATATCCGAACGCCGCGAAAGATGAATTAGGCAGATTGCGCGTCGCCGCCGCAATCGGCGCGACCGGTGATTTTCTTGAACGCGCCGCTGCTTTAATCGAATCACGCGCCGATGCCATCGTCATCGACACCGCGCACGGGCACAGTTCCCGCGTCATCGAAGCTGTCAAACAAATCAAACAAAGCTTTTCCGGCGTTGAAGTCATTGCCGGAAATGTGGCGACGGCGAAAGCGACTAAAGCGTTGATTGATGCCGGCGTTGATGCGGTGAAGACAGGCATTGGTCCGGGTTCGATTTGCACTACTCGGATTGTCACAGGCGCGGGCGTTCCACAGATTACAGCGATTGTCGAATGTGTTGAAGCAGCAAAAGATTCAGGCGTTCCGATTATTGCTGACGGCGGCGTAAAATTTTCCGGCGACGTGGCGAAAGCGATTGCCGCCGGCGCGGACTGCGTAATGATTGGCTCACTTTTTGCCGGAACGGAAGAAGCTCCCGGCGAAGTTATTTTGTATCAGGGACGTTCCTTTAAAACTTACCGCGGAATGGGTTCGATCGGGGCGATGAAGCAGGGTTCAAGTGACCGATACGCGCAGGAAGGGACGGTTTCAGATTCAAAATATGTCCCGGAAGGTATCGAAGGGCGCGTCGCTTACAAAGGGACTCTGGCTGATATGGTGACGCAGCTTGTCGGCGGTCTCCGTTCGGGGATGGGTTACACGGGCTGCAGAAACATTGATGAATTACACCAAAACGCCCGCTTTATCCGAATAACTACCGCCGGTTTGCGCGAATCGCACGTTCACGACGTTATCATCACGAAAGAAGCGCCGAATTATCGTATGGAATCGTAAAAAAAACTGATAAATTTATAGACGCCGCGCATCAATTTTTAAATCTCGGTCGAAGCGTTTTGCTCGGCGAGTTTCTCCCATTCGGCATAAAAATTTTGGATTTTCTTTTCAAGGGTTTGATAATCTTTTGTCAGTTTTTGAAATCTGGAATGATCAGCGATAATTTGCGAATCGTTCATTTGAGCAGTGATTTTCGTTAAACTTTCTTCGGCGGAGGTTATTTCAGATTCAACTTCCTCAAATCTCTGTTTTATCTTTTGAAGTTCGTTTTTGCTGAGATTCGATTGTTCAGATTTCGTTTTTACTAATTGCACTTTAACTTCAGGGTTTTTCTCGACTCTCGGCTCTCGATTTTCGTTTTTCTTAATTTTCCAATCGTGAAAATCCGTATAATTACCGTTAAAAAGTTCAATTTTGTAATTTTCCTCGAATGATAAAATTTGCGTCGAGACCTGATCGAGAAAAAACCGGTCGTGGCTGACCGTTAAAATTGTTCCCGGATAAGATTCAAGCGCGCTTTCCAATGCTTCCCGCGAAGGAATGTCAAGATGGTTGGTCGGCTCATCCAAAACTAAGACATTGACATTTGAAAAAATAAGTTTTGCCAGCGCGAGCCTTCCCTTTTCGCCCCCTGACAAATCCGCCACACGCTTAAAAACGTCTTCACCGACAAACAAAAATCTGGCTAAAAAAGAACGTAGCGCGCCGTTTTCCGCGAGCGGTGCAACGCGACGAAGTTCCGCAATCAGAAACGCAGAGTAATTTCCGACATATGAAAAAGCTTTT
>MWVV01000779.1_pt1 | contig 11531 bp, 12 predicted proteins | sample 1047281 | NCBI WGS metagenome assembly MWVV01 (sample SAMN06349986, study PRJNA376086) | soil metagenome | isolation source: PT-2 sample Antarctic (ecotone) soil | place: Antarctica | collected 2015-01-13 | reverse complement strand
TCTTCTTAAAAATCCTAAAACCCGCGAAGCTTTGTATTGCATCAGATGTGGTGCCTGTTTAAATGCCTGCCCGGTTTATAAAAATATTGGTGGTCACGCTTACGGAGCAACATATAGCGGCCCCATTGGCAGCGTAATAACTCCACATTTAAAATATATGGATGAGTACAAGCACCTAAGCAATGCATCCTCATTATGTGGTAATTGCACCGAGGTTTGTGCGGTAAAAATAAATCTGCATGAACTATTGTTAGAAAACAGGCATGAAGCCGTTGACGCAGGAATGGCGCCATTAACCGAAAAAATAGCGTGGAAGGCCTGGAAGATGGCCAGCTTAAACAGAAAGATGATGAACATGGGCAACGGCAAACTAAAGAACAGTATAGTTAATAAACTTTTTAAAGGCTGGACGGCACATAGAAGCAATCTTAATTTTAGCCAGAAAACTTTTAACCAGTTGTGGGAAGAGCGAAAATGGAATAAATAACGAAACATGCTGCTTTATTCCTCCTCGGTAACTAACCGTTTAACGTATATCATAGGGGTGCTGTTTGAGGCAATAGGAGTAGAGCAATACGAGATAACAACAAACATAGAAGTGTATCTTGCTTTTAAAGGTTCCCGGATTAATTATTCAAAAGAACCAATCAGCGAAAAGGAAATTTGGATAGCGCCTGTATCATTACTGTTCGAAGAAGATATAAAGCCTCAAAGTATTGAGGTTTTTTTATGGAGAGAGCAAACTACATTTTTCAAATCGCACGGAAAAGATTTCCCTTTTGACATTTTTGCTGCCTCGTTTTATTTACTCTCCCGCTACGAAGAGTATCTGCCACATTCGTTGGATATGTATGGCAGGTATGCGCACGAAAACAGTCTTGCATTTAAAGAAAGTTTTTTACAACTGCCTCTTGTAAACCTTTGGCTAAAGGAGTTTATACATGTTTTACAAACCACTTTCGCCGACTTAAGCCTTAAGCCTTCTGTCTTTACCTGGCTGGCTACTTATGATATTGACATTGCATGGAGCTATTTAAACAAAGGCTGGCTTAGGAACTCAGGAGGATTTGTAAGGGCAATGGGCAATGGGCAGTGGGCAATGGCGAAAGAAAGATTGAGGGTTTTGCAGCAAAAACAAAAAGACCCTTTTGACAGCTATGCATGGCTGGATGATTTGCATAAAACTTATGAACTGCAGCCTCTTTATTTCTTTTTATTAGCGGGTAAAAATAAAGACTATGATAAAAATATTTCACCTGCCAACACAAGCTTCAGACGGCTGATTAAAACTCATGCTCAAACTTATTCAATTGGTATTCATCCTTCGTGGCAAAGTGGTGATGATAATAAGTTGCTTAAAAGAGAGATCAGAAGTTTAGAAAGCATTTGTGGTAATCAAATATCCAAAAGCCGCCAGCATTATATTCGTATGAAGCTTCCTGCTACTTACAGGCTATTAATTGAAGCGGGAATTACTGAAGATTATTCAATGGGTTATGGAAGTATTAACGGCTTTCGAGCATCGTATTGCTTGCCTTACAAATGGTTCGATTTAGAAAAGAACACTGCTACACCTCTTTCAATTTACCCTTTTTGCTACATGGAAGCTAACTCCTTTTATGAGCAGAAATATTCTGCACATCAGGCTTTAGAAGAATTGGAACATTACTACACGGTAACGAAAAACGTAAATGGTTCATTAATTACTATATGGCATAATCATTTTTTAGGCACAGATAAAATGTTTGCCGGATGGAAAGAAGTGTATGAAGAATTTATAAGAAGGCACTTTTAAAAAAGCATCGAAGTATTTCATAAGCTACTACCTGCAGCTTTTCTTTACCTTTGCAAAAACAGGACTATATGCCCGAAATCATCGTAAAATATAAAAGCAAACGTACTCTTGAAGCTCTGCAGGACCTTGCCAGGTATTTCGATTATCAAATTTCATCTCCGGGTTCAGAAGCCAGCAAGAACAAGCAATTTAGTTTGAACGGAGTAACGATTATTCCTCCTGACAGTTCAGTTGATACTTCTGATTTAAGCAATACTTTCACAGGTAAAAACCTTGACGCAGAACAATTGAGAAGCGAAGCATGGCAAAGAAAAAAATAATCTGCGACACGGATGTAATGATAGATTATTGGGACAAAACGAAACCCCGCCATGCTGCAACAAAATCAACTCTTGAAAAGTCCTTCGAACTTGACAATGTAGTTTTATCGGCAGTAACTAAAATGGAATTAATGTTAGGTGCAACCAACAAAACCGACATGGCAAGGATAACAAAGAAACTAAGCAGGTTTAACATTGCGCTTATTAATAACGACATTACACTGCTCGCCTTTGATCTGCTTCAAAATTATAGACTTAGCCATGGACTTTCATTACCAGACAGTATAATTGCAGCAACTGCTTTAATTACTAACCTTGAACTTTTCACTTACAATACAAAAGACTTTAGATTTATTTCTAAACTAAAACTTCATACAAATTAGCTAATGTATCAGTGCTTAAAATGCCTCATACCTGTAAAAACCATTGCAAGGTTATTGGCAACACAATAATCAATGCTGTCTTTATCTCTTATTGAACCGCCTGGTTGAATGAAAGATGTGATACCTTCCCGGCAGGCGATTTCCACACAATCATTAAAAGGGAAAAATGCATCAGAAGCAAGTGCTGCACCTTGCAGATCAAAATTAAATTGCTTTGCTTTTTCTATGGATTGCCGCAATGCATCTATCCGGCTGGTTTGTCCGCAGCCTTTCCCAATTAGCTGCTTGTTTTTTACTAATGCAATTGCATTGCTCTTTAAGTGCTTGCATACAAGGTTAGCAAAAGTGAGATCTTCTTTCTCCGATGCGGTTGTTTCTCTTCCGCCGGTTTCTTTCCATTCAAGGTAATTGCCTTCATCGTTCTGCTGGGTAAGTATACCATTTGCGACTGATTTAACATGCTGATTACTGGTCATGTTATAAGGTCTGCACAAAAGAAGTATCCGGTTCTTCTTGCTTCTAAGAATTTGCATTGCATCAGCATCATAATGTTGTGCAATCAGTACCTCAAAAAAGATTTCGTTAATAGCTTCAGCAGTTGCTTTATCAATATTTCCATTACAAACCAATACACCTCCAAAAGCGCTTTCACGGTCTCCCTGCAACGCTGATGTCCATGCTTCTTTTATCGAAGGTCTCGATGCAATTCCACATACATTGGTGTGCTTAATTATAGCGAACGTTGTTTCAGAAAATTCTTTTATAAGCTGTATAGCTGCATCAATATCCACAAGGTTGTTATAAGATATTTCTTTGCCGTGCAATTGAGTAAATATCTTTTTTAAGTCCCCATAAAACACTGCTTGCTGGTGCGGGTTCTCGCCGTAACGCAATGATTGTTCATGCTTATAATCAATAGCACGTAAAGGTTTATTTGCATTAAAATAATTATTGATGGCAATGTCATAATGCATTACTACCTCAAATGCTTTAGCTGCAAATTCTTTGCGTTGTTCAAGTGTAGTTTCGCCTTCCTGCTCTACCAACAAATTTTCTAATAAACGATACTCTTCTTTAGCTGCTATAACTAAAACATCACTAAAATTTTTTGCTGCTGCACGTATCATCGAAGGGCCTCCAACGTCTATCTTTTCAATAATTAACTTTTCGGCCTCCCCCTGTTCCCCTCCAAAAGAGGCGGAAGAAACATGCTCTACAGTTTCTTCAAAAGGGTACAGATCAACGATCACAAGGTCTATTTCAGGAATATTATATTCCTTCATTTGCTGCATATCCTGCTCTTCATTTCTTCTTGCTAAAACGCCTCCAAAAACTGCCGGATGAAGTGTTTTAACCCGGCCTCCTAATATTGAAGGAAACGATGTAAGGCTTTCAACAGGTACGCATGGAACACCAATATCTCTAATAAACTTTTCTGTTCCGCCGGTAGAATAAATGGTTATTCCGAGGCGATGAAGCTGGTGGGCGATGGTATCAATACCGTCTTTATAAAAAACAGAAATAAGTGCAGATTGTATCTTCTTTCGCATAACAGAAAATTAAAGATTTGAAGTTATAAGGCAAGCAGTTAAAGTTATAGTTTCCATTCAAATGCTCCTTTATCCGGGGTGGAATAGTGCGGCAAATGTAGGCTGTCGCAATCTTGTTTCCATTTGTTGATTCTCCAAAAACTGTTCGACCCGTCAAATACATATTGGGGGCAATTAAAAACAGAGGCAAGTTGAGAAATGTTTACCCGTGGATTTTTAGAAATGATGATCAGATCAACAGGAATTTTCTGAGTTGATTCGAATGAAAAGTTTTGATCTAATAGCAATATTTTCTTATCATGAAATTGCATAAACGGAAGGCCTGTTATTAATTCATTAAGGTGCTCTGCAGGTGTAACTTTATGCAAAGTGCGGCAAGGCTGGATGTGAAAACTTTTAAGGAACCCATTAGCCATAAGAGCCGTGTCGCCATGAAAGATATATTTTTTTCCTTCAAAGAAATCGACACCCTGCAATTTAGGAACATTGTACACAATCAGTTTTGCCTGCTTCTCCCGTTGTATGTTCTGAAAGCTTTCAACTGAAATAAAAAGCAAGCCTGCAAGCAGTGCGGTAAATAGCGCAGGTTTAGATTTTTGTAAAAGCCAGTAGCAGCAAAAGATAATAATAATGTATAAAAGGATAGTTTGAAAAATAGTGTTTTGAATGCCATTGTAAACTGCAAAAGGCAGTTGGTTCAATCGTTCTATAAAGTTGTTCATAAAACGCAGCAGGCCGGTTGTAACATAACTAATAACGTTTGCAATAACCGGAAGAGGCGATGCTACAAGCAATGCTAACTCCGCAAATAATATAAATGACGACAGCGGAACTACTACGAAATTGGTAATAAGAAATAAAAGAGGAAATTGGTGAAAATGATAAAAGATGATTGGTGTAGTTAACACTTGCGCAGCCAGTGTTACTGCAGTTAGTTCCCAAAACCAGTTAAGTGATTTATTCCTTATATAAAACCAACTATGAAAAGGCTTAAAAAAGATAATAATACTTAATACTGCGGCGTACGAAAGCTGAAAACCTACATCCCAAAGAAAGAACGGATTATAGCAAAGCATTACAAAAGCTGAAGCCGCTAAAGTATTATAGATGGAACTTTTTCTGCTAATAGTTTCAGCCAAAACAATGAAGGTGAACATTACAGCCGAACGCAGAATAGAAGGTACGCCACCTGCAATAAAAGTGAATATCCACAATACTGCAAGTATAACTACAGGTTTAACCCATCTTGTCAATTTCTTTCTTTTAAAAAAACTAAAAGTCCAACGAAGAACTCCATATATCATTCCAAGGTGCAACCCCGAAATAGCTATAATATGTACAACACCGGTATTGCTATAAGCCTGTACAAGGTCTTTATCAAGATCATCACGGTAACCAATAAGTAAAGCTTCTGCCACACCAACTTCACGATCTGTAATTATATACTCCCTTAGTGTATTGATTACTGAAAAACGGGTATTAATAAGCCATTGCTTAAGAGGGTTAATATTAGTTGCAGTTGTAATAGTGTATTCATCCTTCTTCAAAAAAACCTGGTGATAAATGTGCTGAAAAGCATTGTATCGCTTATAATCGAAACTTCCGGGATTGCCCGAATTTTTTATAAGCTGCAGCGGTTTAAGAAACAGAACTTGTGAACCATATTTTAGTGGTGGAGGTATACTGTCCTTATTAAAATAAACAAGAATTTTTCCCGTTGCCTTTTGCCATTGCCCCTCTGATTGTATAGCTTCAACGGTAGCTTCAGCTTTGTAAGATTTTGCCTTTTCAACTAATGGCTCTTGTAAAGTTGCCAATACCGGTATACTATCATGGTATAATTTGCCTAACCAATCCTTATGGTGACTTATATCTTTGTTATACGTAAGCAGACAGCCAATTGCAGCAATGAACAGTGTGATAGTAACGCCTTGCAACCATTGTAAAGAATATTTTAATGAAAGAGGCAGGAATGAAAAAGCAAGCAATGGTAAACTAACTGCTACAACAAAAACAATAAGTGATGAAAGTGAAAATTGAAGATACCACTGAAGAATTATGCCTGCAATTAATGGAATGATTAGCCTTACAAAAGGCATCTGTTTCCATATGTATATTGGAGTCTGAGCCATTAAGTCGTTGAATTGCTAAGTCATTAGGTCAGTAAGTCAGTAAGTCATTAAGGTATTGGCTATTGAATTTAGTCTTTTATTTAAAATTGAGCATTTAGCACTACTTATGGAGCATAGAATATTAAATAAGAGTGATAAATGATGAATGATGAGTTGTAGATGAGTTAGGAATTATTAGTGAAAGGATATATTGAAATTTTGAAATGAAGTTCCCTGTCAATTAAGGAGAAATAAGGTTTGTAATGACAGAAATTGATATTGAAAGAAGTTGCATCTTATTACACCACTCACTCATAATTCCTAATTCATAACTCATCATTCTTAATTCATCATTCATAATTCTTATCCTAACGAAGCCTCCATAGTTATATTAATACTATAAGCCTTACTTACAGGACACTCACGCTTAGCTTCATCGGCGCACTCTTTAAACTTTTGTTCATCAATACCGGGGACAGTTGCTCTTACAGATAAATGCGAATTTGTAATGGCACCATTTTCCAGGCTTATAGCACAAGAAGTTTCAATTTTTTCAGGGGTAAAACCGGCAGCGCCCAAGACAAAACTTAACTTCATGCTAAAGCAACTGGCATGTGCAGCAGCCATTAATTCTTCGGGGTTTGTGCCTACTCCTTCTTCAAAACGTGACTTGTAAGAATATTGATTTCCATTAAGAACAGTGCTTTGTGTACTAACTGTTCCATTTCCTTCTTTACCGGAACCATTCCATCCTGCATTTGCATTACGTTTCATAATTTTTGTTGTTTAGATTTGATTATTAAAATTGGTTTATGATCTCCTGGGAAGACTTTGAAAAGATAAACATACGAACAGGAACAATTGTTGAAATTAATGATTTTCCAAAAGTAAGAAAGCCTGCTTATCAATTAAAGATAGATTTTGGAGAGTTAGGTATAAAACAATCTTCAGCTCAAATTACTCATTACTATAAAAAGGAAGATTTGCTGGGGCAACAGGTAATTGCTGTTGTAAACTTTCCACCAAAGCAAATCGCTAATTTTTATAGTGAATGCCTTGTTCTTGGAGTATATGATGAAAACAATCATGTAATTTTATTGCAACCCGAAAGAAAGGTTACAAATGGCAGCAAAATTGGCTGACATGAGTGAAACAACTTGCACATATTATAAATCTCCCATTGGAGTAGTAAAGATCAGCGGCACAGCAAACTATATAAGTGAAGTTATATTTTTAGATAGCATAGATGAACCTGTTACTTCCGAAGATAACCATCCATTACTTAATCAATGCGTGGAAGAATTGATCCAATACTTTAATGGTAACCGTTTGTCGTTTGACATTCCTGTTCATCAAAAAGGAACAGAATTTCAATCGAGGGTTTGGGGAGAATTGATAAATATAAAATATGGCAAAACAATCAGCTACATGAATCTCGCCAAACGTTTGGGTGATCCTAATTGTATAAGGGCAGCAGCGGGCAGTAATGGAAAAAACCAGGTTTGCATTATTGTTCCCTGCCATCGTGTAATTGGGAGCAACCAAAGTTTAGTAGGTTATGCAGGCGGGTTATGGCGTAAAAGGTGGTTGCTTAACCACGAGAACAGAGTTGTCAATGGAGTGCAAACTCTGTTCTAAAACAAGGTTGATTAAAATTAGAATATGGTTATTACGTCTTCGTATTCCCTCTTTGTTAGCTTTGTATCTTGCATAACTTAAAGCATTGCCAGGCCCAGGTGTTAAAACATGATTTGTTATAAATGAGTACAGAAATTTTATTGCAAAAAGGAGATATTACTAAGCTAAGGGCAGATGCAATTGTAAATGCAGCAAACAGTTCTTTAATGGGTGGCGGTGGTGTAGATGGAGCAATACACAAAGCAGGCGGTCCATCAATATTAGCTGAATGCATAGAAATAAGAAAGAAACAAGGAGGTTGTAAAACAGGGCAAGCAGTAATTACAAATGCAGGCAATTTACCTTGTAAAAAAGTTATTCATACAGTAGGGCCTATGTACCAGAACGGAAAGCAGAATGAAGAGTTATTGCTTGCAAACTGCTACACTAACTCTCTCAAGTTGGCTGTTGAAAACGGTTTACGTTCGGTGGCTTTTCCCAATATTAGTACGGGTATTTACCACTTTCCAAAACCAAAGGCTTCACAAATTGCTGTAAGTACTGTACAAAACTTTGTTGCTGCTAATCCAGGTGCTTTTAGTGAAATCATTTTTATTTGTTACGACGACGAAAATTATTCTTTATATAAAACATTGCTGCAAAAAGCCTGATGGATATCACAACCTTTCGCATAGAAAAGATCAGGCTTGAGACACCGGAAAGTTTTACATTTTTTTTGAAAGAAGTAAATGATAAAACGATTACTTATAAAGCAGGCCAGTTTCTTACACTATTATTAAATATTAATGGCAGGGAGATAAGACGATCTTATTCTTTAAGCTCTGCCCCTTTGGTTGATAAAAACCTTTTCATTACTATAAAAAGAATTTCTAACGGAGAAGTTAGTCGTTACCTTACCGATAACTTAAAAGAAGGAGACCTGATAAAGGCATTGCAACCAGCCGGCAGGTTTATCATCAACAATTATAATGAAGCGTTGTTTTGTTTTATTGTAGCAGGCAGTGGAATTAATCCCGCTTATTCATTAATAAAGCACTTATTAAATCATCCGGATCAGCAAAAAATTCTGTTGATCTATCAAAACATGAACGAACAAACTGCCATCTTCAGAAAACAGTTATTGCTGTTGCAGGAAGGATATAGAGAGTGGTTCACTATTATCGAACTTTTTAGCCAACCTGCCGGTCATCAACTTTCGCCTAAAAGGCTTAATAATTCTTTGCTCGAACATCTTGTAAGAAAATACATTCAAACAACGTCAGTTCAGTTTTATTTATGCGGCCCACCTCTTTTTATGAAGATGGCAGAGTTTACTTTAAAAACTATCGGCTACGATCACTTTAAAATATCTAAAGAGAACTTTGTAATAGATACTCCGCCTGCGCCGGCTTTTATGATAGACTCCGACCCCAAAAAGGTTACGATTTATCTGAAGAATAACAAGTACCAGCTACAGGTAAAATACCCGCAGAGTATTTTGCAGGCAGCATTACAGCACCATGTTCATCTGCCTTACAGTTGCCGTGGCGGAAGATGCAGCACCTGTACAGTGCGACTATTAGCAGGAAAAATAAAAATGAGCATAAACGATGTGCTTACCGAAAAAGATATTGAAGCAGGCCTCGCGCTTACATGTGTAGGTTATGCTGAAACCGATGTGGTATTGCAGGTAGAATAAAGAATTTGAAAGTTTAACTACTGATGCTTTCCTAATTCAAGATGGGTTAACAATATGAAGCTTTTTAGAAACGAGATATTTCCTTAAGCTTACTTTCATTGCCAACCCTGTCTACAGCAGTTACGGCAATCATGCTTAAAGGGATGGACTTTTCTCCTGAATTTCTTTTTAATTCATAGGAGCGGTCTTTACGATTAAGAATTTCATAGTTCCAGTCATTACCATATTTATAATAAACTACCCATCTGAATACATCATTCTCATCCGGGTGTTTCCAGGTAATATTTATTTTGTCTTCTTTTATTTCTGTTGCTACTGCCGGCGCTTCGGGTGCTTTATTATCCAGCCAGGGCGTAGCAGGCACAAGTGCCTGCTTTTTATAAGGGCCATCTAAAATAGCTTTTGCCACATTAGGATATTTGGTTAAAGCCGAAATGCTCCAATGTACCACACCTTTGCTTTGAGGCGACATTCCCCTGGTAATCATGATTTGATTAATTGTTTCATCTATGTTTTTATCGTCGCCACCTTTGTAAACACTTATGCCTGGCCACAGATGACGATTATGTGTATTTTCTCCGGCCCACCAACCGAGCAGTACCGGAAAACTTTGCGGAACCCGATTAATGTCCCAATACAATTGCGGCGTAAAATAATCTACCCAACCTTTATTAAGCCAAAGCCGGGCATCAGCATACAGTTTATCATACTGATCAAACCCTTCTATAGATTCAGGGAAGCCGGGCCGCCATATTCCAAAAGGACTTAAACCAAACTTTACCCATCTTTTTTCTGCTTTAACCTCTTTGTAAACCCGCTGAATAAATGCATTTACATGTTTACGTCTCCAATCGCCACGCGATAATTTACCGCCGCTTTTTGTGTAAGCCGTCCAGCTTTCATCGTCGGGAAAATCTTCATTTAAATTATAAGAAGGATAAGGATAAAAATAGTCATCGAAATGAACGCCATCAATATCATAGCGCTTTACAATATCCCTGACAACCGCTGCAGAAAGATCCTGTGTTTCTTTCTTTGCAGGATCGAGCCACCAATAACCTTCTTTCAAAAATACAGAAAGGCCTGGTTTCGTTTTCACAATCGATTTCTCACTTACCACTCCCCCATCTTTATGGTGGGACCTGTAAGGGTTTAGCCAAACATGCAGCTCCAGTCCACGGTCGTGCGCTGCTTCTATCCAAAATTCAAGCGGGTCATAATAAGGATCGGGGGCTTTTCCTACTTCACCGGTTAGGTAGTACGACCAGGGTTCAATATCGCTTTTATACAATGCATCGGTTTGTGGACGAACCTGAAAAATAACGGCATTGAAGTTGTGAGCTTTTAAAAAATCAAGTAACGATAAAGCTTCCTGCTGCTGCTCTGCAGTACTCAGTCCCGGCTTGCTGGGCCAGTTAATATTAGAAACGGTGGCAACCCATGCAGCACGAAATTCAGCCTGTGCTTTTGGAGCGACTCCCGCAGTGTCTGTTGTTACAATATGCCTTGACCCCGTGCAGGAGATTAGCAAACATAAAAAGCAAAAGCCCGGCACAATCCGCCCTAACTTTTTAAACATAAAGAACGATTGATTTAAATTAAAGCAAATGGCAAGAACAACATCTTTACATAAACTATACTTGTCAGTTTCATTAAAATGCTTGCACTAATACCGAGCGTTCGCAATATATAAACGCATAAAGATCTTTTACCACCCATCACCATCCATCATGTTTCCGAATTTACCCAAAACACTTCCTTCTTCTTTACTATGGCCGCGGCCATAAGATAAAATACGGCTGGCTAAACGGCTAACAGGCAATGTTTGTATCCAAACTTTTCCGGGGCCTCGCAAAGTGGCAAAGAACAATCCTTCTCCGCCAAAAATCGTGTTACGAATGCCGCCTACAAATTGAATATCGTAATTAACGTTTTGCGTTAAGGCAACAAGGCAACCGGTGTCAATTTTTACTAATTCACCTGCCTGTAATTGTCTTTCAAATACATGACCACCTGCATGTACAAAAGCCATCCCATCACCTTCAAGTCTTTCCAT